>MDSZ01019936.1_pt1 | contig 43881 bp, 41 predicted proteins | sample 811201 | NCBI WGS metagenome assembly MDSZ01 (sample SAMN05326647, study PRJNA326480) | marine metagenome | isolation source: seawater | place: Indian Ocean: North | collected 2010 | reverse complement strand
GTCCCCCTCCCCCAAGGGGGAGGAATGGGGGGGAATGGCGTCTCTCAGCGGTCCCAATCCCCGACCGCCGCCTGCCACAGGCTCATGGCGGCGATGGCGGCGGTGTCGGCCCGCAGGATGCGGGGGCCGAGCGAAACGGCGGTGGTGAAGGGCAGGGCGCGGAGCCGTTCGCCCTCCTCGGGCGAAAAGCCGCCTTCGGGACCGATCAGAATGGACCATTTGGCGGCCGGAGGAGACGCCTGGGTCAGCGCTCGGATCGCCGGCGCCCCGCCGGTCTCGTCGCAGAACATCAGCCGCCGCCCGGCCTCCCAGCCTTCCAGCAGGGCGTCCAGCTTGATCGGATCGTCGATGCGGGGGACGTCCAGGCGGCCGGTCTGTTCGGCGGCCTCCTCGGCGATGGCGTCCAGCCGGTCCAGACGGATACGGTCCGCATTGGTGCGTTTCGTCAGCACCAGCCGCACCCGGCGGGCGCCCAGTTCCGCGGCCTTCTCGACGATGGTCTCGACCCGGGCCTTCTTCACCACGGCGACGATCAGCTCCAGATCTGGGCCGAGCGTCTGGGGTCGGGTCTGGGCCTCGGCGCGCAGGATGACGCCCTTCTTCAGCACCTCGGCGATCGAGGCGCGCCATTCGCCGTCGCGGCCGTTGAAGACCAGCAGTTCGTCCCAGGCCTTCAGCCGCATCACCTGGGTCAGGTAGCGGGACTGGTCCAGGGTCGGGGCGACGGCGGCGCCGGGCGACAGGTCGCCGGTCACATAAAGACGTATCATGGGTCAGGTCTCGGTCGCCGCAGGGGCTCAGCTGCTCATCATGTCCTGGGCGAACTCCAGGTCCATCTTCTTCATACGCTTGATCTCGTCGCGCAAGCGAGCCGCCTCTTCGTGCATGGACTCGGTCAGGTCCTCGGCCATCTCCATGGTCAGGTGGCGACCGGGGCGCGGCGGCCGGCGCGGCTTGCCGGAGGATGACGAACGATCAGGGGATAGCTTGGCCGCCGAAATGGAGACCGCCGCGCTCAACTTCTTCCTTCTCCCCTTGCGGGAGAAGGTAGCCCGCAGGGCCGGATGAGGGGTCGGTTCGGCGTGGACCGTCAGGGCTGGTGCAACCCCTCATCCGACCTCCCCTCGGGACAAGCCCGAGGGTCGCCCACCTTCTCCCGCAAGGAAAGAAGGAGTCCCACCTCCACCCCCTCCGGCACGCCCACCGCCCGGCGCCACTCCTGCGGGTGCAGACGCGCCATCTCTGCATCCAGCCGGTGAAGCGGCCTCAGCGCCCCGTCCTCGTCCCAGAACGCCTCGGCCCAGACATACCCCATCTCCACCGCCCGTTCCCGGTCCCGCGCCGCCGCCTCGGGGCCCAGATGGTCGGCGCGCCAGCGATACAGCCACGGAATATGCCAGTGCGGCGCCCGCATCAGCCGCTCGTCCTTCATCGCCTCGACCAGACATTCGGCCAGCGCCCGCGCATCCGCCAGGCGAGCCTCGAAGGCGTCGCGGCGCGTCTGCACATAGGCGCCCCAGCCCTCGGCCGGCTCCACCGGCCCCGCCTTCGGCTCGGGCCGCGTCCAACCCTCCGCCTCGCGCCGCTTCCATAGGGCGTGAACCCCGACGTCATACCGCCGCGCCACCGACCGCGCCGTCTCCCCATCCTCCCACGCCTTGCGCACCTCGGCCCAGACGGCGTCGGATCGGATCTTGCGGTGAATGCCCTGGCTCATGCCCCCACGGCCTAAACCCCCGTTACGCCAAACCCGGACGCAACTCTCTCTTCCTTCTCCCCCTGCGGGAGAAGGGATTGGAACGGCGATGAAGGCTCAGGACCTGACCTGCCCCTCCTTTCGTCATCCTCCGGCGCGAAGCGACCGGGGGACCCAGCGGCGCCGAAGGCGAAATCCATCCGCCGCACACTGTCTGAACACCGAGTCCGCGACAGGTTCGCGCTCCCGCGCGCCGCTGGGTCCCCCGGTCTGCGCCGCGAAGGCGCGGCTTGCCGGAGGATGACGAAAGGTCAGGGAATAGCTTGGCCGCTGAAATGGAGACCCACCGCGCCCAACTGAACCGTTTTCCCGATCAGGAGGCTGTCAGTTCAGTTCTTTCCATACTGCATCGCTGTCTCTCTGGATCGCCCATCGATAAGCCATATGAACTTCCCAATCCCATTGCCCAAGTCGGACCTCTCGAAGACGTCGATCCGCGAAGTCGTAATACATGCGCTCCACAAAGCCGTTGCTGTCAGTTCGGCTGGCGACCAAAAAATTAATGCGGAATAGAAATTCAGCTAGCTCCGCTGAAGAAGCTGGCACGTTCGCGTAGGAAAATCGGAGACTGAGATTTCCCTTTATAGCATTTATTTTGGCTATTAATTGGTCGTGTGTGTAGTAATGTTTCTTGATAGATGTTGCTTTTTTATTATCTTTCCGATCTGATGGTCGCATTTCATTTAGTAACTTTTGTACGTCTGGAAGTTCATTGGAGAACTCAACCACCGTATCGTTAAATCGATTCTGACAATATATCGGTATTACGTCGTGAAGGGCGCGCGTATCTATAATTGTTCCAGATGATTCCGCTTCTTTTGCCGCTAAACGGCATAATCCGATCAGGTCTCGAGGCCGCTGTCTAACAAATGATAATAGCACTTGGCGCATGGGGGCGTTTTCCCAGGCGCCGGCGTACCGAAATCGCTCTTCAAAATACGGCGTAAAGAATCGTTGGAAAACAGCTTCTTGAGGTAACCTATCGACTTCCTCATCGTCGTATTCTCGACCTTCGTATATAGCGATACGTTTGGCGATGACTCTAAAAATCTCATCCACTGTCCAACGTACGCGAACAACTCCGCTTTGTACTTTGTCGATTATGTCAGATGTTACGGAAAGAGAGTTAAATAAATCAGATCTTATCGAGATTTTGAATCGTACATCTCCGTCGCTGTCCGCAGAAATCTGAAAACAGGATTGTATGAGGCGATTTACTTGGCTGGCCGCAGCCTTGCTTCCGTCCCAATCGACATCCGTATCGTCGATATATACATTGACCGCAGGAATTTTATCTAAAAGCCAAGGGGAAGCTTTCGCAGCAGCATTCTTTAGAGCTTCATTTTGGCTGGTAGCGATCGACGTGCCTAGCGCTGTCAGTCGGCCTAAGAATGATCCCACTCCTTCGGGTACTTTCAACGCCGACGCGGCTTCTTTTGCGATGCCCTCTGCCACCTGCGAGAGCAATGCATCTTCGATTACAGTCCGGAATTTGCCAATCGTGGCGGATCCGGATCCTCCTGCTTCCGCAGCCGCCAAAATCCTTGAGCCCCGAATAAATATACTTGGAAAGCGGTTCCGCTGATCATCCAAAGCGGACACTCGCATAAGCGCTGTCTTCCCAATTCCTTTCTGGCCTACAACAAGGCAAATTGGATTCGGTGCTCGCACGTTGTGGTACGAATCGTTTGAGATAAAGAAGGTGTAGAGGCGTGCGGCATCTTCGGTGTCGGCGGCATCTGAACCGAAGATTTCGCCGATATTGTCGGGCGTAAATGGCGACATAAGACCCCCTTAGCTATTTCATCATATCCTAGGCAATCTGAAGGTCCATGACCTTCATCCAATTGATCGCGCGCTGCCCGCTATGGCTTGTCCGCAGGCCCTACACCCTCCCCTTCCTAAACGCCTCCGCCTTCTCCGCCGCCGCCTCCCTGCGCCACTTCTTCGGCGCCGACCGGTCCACCTCTTCGCCCGCCCCCGTCAGGGCCTCGTTGGCGAATTCCAGGTCCAGCAGCTTCATGCGCTTGATCTCGTCGCGCAGGCGGGCGGCTTCCTCGAACTCCAGGTTGGAGGCGGCCTCGCGCATGCGGCCTTCCAGGTCCTTGAGCGCGGCCTGGAAGTTGGAGCCGACGAAGGGTTTGGAGGCCTCGGCCACGCCGGGGCGGGTCAGGCGGTCCATCTCGCGGGACTCATAGGGGCTGTCGAGGATTTCCTTGATGTCGCGCTTGACGCTTTCGGGCGTGATGCCGTGCTCGGCGTTATAGGCCATCTGGCGTTCGCGGCGGCGGTCGGTCTCGGCGATGGCGCGCTCCATACTGCCGGTCATGCGGTCGGCGTAGAGGATGACGCGGCCGTCGACGTTGCGCGCGGCGCGGCCGATGGTCTGGATCAGGCTGGTCTCGGAGCGCAGGAAGCCCTCCTTGTCCGCGTCCAGAATGGCGACCAGGCCGCACTCGGGGATGTCCAGCCCCTCGCGCAGCAGGTTGATGCCGATCAGACAGTCGAAGGCGCCCAGACGCAGGTCGCGCAGGATTTCGATCCGCTCCAGCGTGTCGACGTCTGAGTGCATGTAGCGGACGCGGATCCCCTGTTCGTGCATATATTCGGTCAGGTCCTCGGCCATCTTCTTGGTCAGGGTGGTGACCAGGCTGCGATAGCCCTTGGCCGTCGTCGCCTTGACCTCGTCGATGACGTCGTCGACCTGGTTGCGCGTGGCGCCCGAGACGGGGCGGATCTCGACCGGGGGGTCGATCAGGCCGGTGGGGCGGATGACCTGTTCGACGAAGACGCCGCCGGCCCGCTCCATCTCCCACGGGCCGGGGGTGGCCGAGACGTGGATGGTCTGGGGGCGCATGGCGTCCCATTCCTCGAACTTCAGCGGGCGGTTGTCGATGCAGGAGGGCAGGCGGAAGCCGTATTCGGCCAGGGTCGACTTGCGGCGGTAGTCGCCGCGGAACATGCCATTGATCTGGCCGATGGTGACGTGGCTCTCGTCCACGAACAGCAGGGCGTTGTCAGGGATGTATTCGAAGAAGGTGGGCGGCGGCTCGCCCGGCGCGCGGCCGGTCAGCCAGCGGGAATAGTTCTCGATGCCGGCGCAGCTGCCGGTGGCCTCCATCATCTCCAGGTCGAAACGGGTGCGCTGCTCCAGCCGCTGGGCCTCCAGCAGTTTGCCGTTCTCGATCATCCAGTCCAGCGTCTCCTTCAGCTCGGCCTTGATGCCGTTGACGGCCTGGTTCAGCGTCGGGCGCGGGGTCACATAGTGGCTGGCGGCGTAGACGGTGATCTCGTTCAGCTCGGCGGTCTTCTTGCCGGTCAGGGGGTCGAACTCCTGGATCGCCTCCAGCTCGTCGCCGAACAGGCTGAGGCGCCAGGCCCGGTCCTCCAGGTGGACCGGGAAGATTTCGATCACGTCGCCGCGCTTCCTGAACATGCCGCGTTCGAAGTTCAGGTCGTTGCGCTTGTACTGCAGCGCGATCAGGTCGGCCCGCAGCTTCGCCTCGTCGATCTGGTCCCCCACCTTCAGCGTGAAGGTCATGGCCGTATAGGTCTCGACCGAGCCGATGCCGTAGATGCAGCTGACGCTGGCCACCACGATCACATCATCCCGCTCCAGTATCGCCCGCGTCGCCGAGTGCCGCATCCGGTCGATCTGCTCGTTTATCGAGCTGTCCTTCTCAATATAGGTGTCGGTGCGGGGGACATAGGCCTCGGGCTGATAGTAGTCGTAGTAGCTGACGAAATATTCGACCGCATTGTCGGGGAAGAAGCTCTTGAACTCGGAATAGAGCTGGGCCGCCAGGGTCTTGTTGGGGGCCAGGATCAGGGCCGGGCGCTGGGTCTGTTCGATGACCTTGGCCATGGTGAAGGTCTTGCCCGAGCCGGTGACGCCCAGCAGCACCTGATCCCGGTCGCCCGCCTCGGCCTGGGCCACCAGTTCGGCGATGGCGGCGGGCTGATCGCCGGCGGGGGTGTATTTCGTCTCCAGCCGAAAGCGCCCGCCCTTCTTGGCGCCTTCGCGCGAGGGGCGGTGCGGCACCCAGTCGGCCGGGGCGGCGACCGGCTCCTCCGGCGTCAGGCGCGGACCCGTCACCGGGGCGAACATCGGCATTTTCCCGGTGTCGCGAATGAAGGCGGCCGCCGCCTCCCGCACGCCGGGATCGGGCACATGGACGGGTTTGGCGGGGACGGGCTTGGCGGGCTTGGCCGCAGCGGGCTTCGGCGTCGAAGAACGGTTCATGAACAGAACTTAGTGCGGCGACGGCAAGGGCGCCAGAGAGCCGAAGAGCGCCTGTAGCGCGCAGAATGTGGCGCAGGCGGGCCAAAAAATGGCGACAAAACGTCACTACGCGAAAAGAACATGCTTCGATATGCCGCGACGTGGCTGCTGTTTTTCGGTTTTTCGTCGCTAATCGTACGTTTGTGCGACTTTTTGGTTGCGGCCCGTATTCCCGATCCTTAACAGGGTCACAGAACTGATACATTTGATGTATCGGTGATATATACCTTTGTTACCCGGCTACCGATCTAAGTAGTGTATCAATACTGTTTGTGAATGGGGCGTATGCGTACTCGTAAAAACACTCTTCTTTCTTCGACTATTGTCGGGGGATTGGCCGCTTCTATCTCGGTCTTGGCCGCTTCCGGCGCCTTGGCCCAGGACGCCGCCGTGGTTCAGGACGGAACGGCGGCCCAGGACGGCTCCGCCCAGGTCGAGGACATCGTCGTCATCGGCTCGCGCATCCGGCGCGACAACTACAATGCGCCCTCGCCGACCCAGGTGGTGACGCGCGAAGAGGCGACCCTGCAGGGCTTCGCCTCGACCACTGAGGCGCTGCAAAGCACCGCCGTCACCGGCGGCACGTCCCAAATCAACAACGCCTACGGCGGCTATGTCACCGACGGCGGCCCCGGCGCCAACACCATCGGCCTGCGCGGCATGAGCCCGAGCCGGACTCTGGTGCTGCTGAACGGCCGTCGCGTTTCGCCGGCCGGTTCGCGCGGTTCGGTCGGCGCGGCTGACCTGAACGTCCTGCCGACCGCCATGATCGACCGGGTCGAAGTCCTGCGCGACGGCGCCTCTTCGGTCTACGGCTCCGACGCCGTCGCCGGGGTGGTCAATATCCAGACCCGCCAGAACTTCGAAGGCCTGGTCTTTGAAGGACAGCGCAACGAGCCCCTGGAGGCCAATGGCGCGGGCGGTTCGACCCGTCTGTCGCTGACCGCAGGCGTTCGTGGCGATCGCTGGCGCGCCGCCGGTTCGATCGAGCGCTACGAGCGCGACGAACTGACCCTGCGCGACCGCGAGTTCACCCGTTGCCAGACCGACGGTTTCCGGAACGGTCAGGACTATATCGACCCGCTGACCGGCCAGTCGAAATGCTATCCGGTCACCACGACCGGCTCGAACGGCGTGACGATCAACACGATCGCCACGGGCGCCACGACCGGCGTCGCGGCGCCGGGCGCGACCGGCACGACCTTCAACCGCTGGCGTCCGAACTCGGCCGTCACGACCGGTCTGGTCGGCTTTGAGGGCGTGGGCGGTCCGGGCAACGACCTGAACGTCCGCGACACCTTCGAAGACCGGATGCTGAACGAGTCGCTGATCTCGCCGGTCGAGATCACCACCCTGTACGGCGAAGCCGGCTATCAGTTGAACGCCCTGGGCAATGCTGAAATCTACGGCGAGGCCCTGTTCAATCAGCGCAAGTCGTCGCAAACCGGTTACCGCCAGCTGGCGCTGGACTACGCCGTCGGCAGCCCCCTGATCCCCGCCAATCTGCAGGGCAGCGTCGCCTTTGGCGACCAAGGGCTGAACCAGGGCCAAGACGTCGGCGTGCGCGCCTTCATCGGCTACGGCAACGATCACTCCGAACAGGAAGTCGATTTCGGCCGCTACGTCGCCGGGATCAAGGGCGACTTCTTCGTGCCTGAATGGCGCTATGACGCCTATGTCAGCTATTCGCGGTCCAAATCGACCTACACCAGCGAACAGTTCCTGACCGACAATCTGATCGCTTCGCTGGACGTGGTCAGCGACGGCGCGGGCGGCTTCCAGTGCGCCGCCCTGGCGTCGAACCCCGGCTGTGTCGCGGCTCCGGCCCTGACGACCCAGACCATCGGCGGCGTCCTGCCGCAGGACTGGAAGGACTATGTCTTCCGTCCGGTGACCGGCACGACCGAGTTCATCGAGAAGGTCGCCAGCATCGGCATCGACGGTCCGCTGTTCAGCCTGCCCGCCGGCCGCGTCATGGGCTTCTTCGGCGCCGAATGGCGTGAGTCCGAGATCGACGACACCCCGGGCCTGGATAGCCAGCTGGGCAACACCTACAACTATTCGACCTCGGCCATCACCCGCGGTTCGGATTCGGTGAAGGAAGTCTTCGGCGAGATCGAGGCCCCGCTGCTGGTTGATCTGCCTGGCGTTCGCGAGCTGACCCTGAACGGTTCGGCCCGTTACACCGACTATGACTCCTACGGCGACGACACGACCTACAAGGTCGGCCTGGTCTATCGTCCGATCGACTGGATCACGGTTCGCGGCACCTACGGCACCTCCTACCGGGCCCCGGCCCTGTTCGAACAGTTCGTCGGCGCCACCAGCGGCTTCCAGTCGAACTCGATCGACCGCTGCAACGACTACGGCGCGCCGGGCGTGAACCCCAACCGCGTCGCCAACTGCGCGTCCGAAGGCCTGGCCGGCGACTTCCAGTCCACCAACAGCGTCCGGGTGATCACCGCAGGGGGCGCTGAGGCCGGCCTGTCGGCCGAGACCTCGACCAACATGACCCTGGGTCTGGTCGTGCGTCCTCCGATGCCTTCAAGCTGGGGCGACCTGGCCTTCGCCGTCGACTACTATGAGATCGAGGTCGAGAACGGCGTGTCGCGCACCGGCGCAGGCGAAATCCTGACCCGCTGCTACGACTCCAACCCGGAAGACTTCGCCGCCGACGCCGGCTTCTGCCGCCTGGTGTCGCGTGATCCGGCGGACAACAGCCTGACGGTCTCGGACAGCTACGTGAACCTGGCCACCGACAATGTGAAGGGGCTGGACTATACGGTTCGCTATCGCAAGGACGTCGGTCCCGGCACGGCCCTGCTGAACCTGGCGATCACCCAGTACACGGAGATCTCCAACAAGCTGTTCGAGGAAGACCCGCTGGTCGACTACACCGGCATGGTCAACAATCCGGAGTTCACCGGCACCGCCGACGTCTCCTACGCTTGGGATCAATGGCGCGTCCGCTATGGCGTCGAATGGATCCAGGGCACCGACAGCTACGCCTACTATGAGGAAGATCCGGTCACCTCGGACTACGACCTCGCGGTGGACGACTACTGGCTGCACAACGCCTCGGTCCAGTATTCGGCCGACGGCTGGACCGCCACCCTGGGCGTTCGCAACCTGTTCAACGAAAACCCCCCGACCATCTCGGCGGGCGTGTACAACCGGGTCGGCAACGCCCCGCTGTACTCGGGCTACGACTACCTGGGCCGCACGGCCTTCGTGAACCTGACCAAGTCCTTCTAAGGCGACGTCAGCGCGACAAGAACGGGGCGGCGGACTTCGGTCCGCCGCCCCTTTTTGCGATCGAAGGCGATTATACCGTCATGTCAGGAACCAGGGTCCAGATGCGTCGCAGCGGCAGTTCGGCGCGTATGTCGGCTGGAAGGTCATCGTAATGGGTCAGCAGGGCGTCAACGATCTGTTTGCGGTCCCAAAGCCGCACTCGGAAGTACAGCTCATTCACACGTTTTCGTACTGGCGGGCTAAAGCCGGACCAACTGACCAAAAGGCCATGATCGGCATGAACGTCATGGATGCAGCCGATCAGTCCTTGAAGCGTCGGCTGGTCCACCACTATGCCGCCGGACTTGACTTGAACGACAAGCTTGGGGCCGCTCAGGCCGAGGGCGCCCTGGCCTGCGACGATGTCGATGCCTCGATCCGGCCCGGGTGGCGAGACCTCGACTTGATATCCCTGAGTTCCTAAAAGGGCGGCGATCAAGCGCGTGAAGGCGTGGCCGGCGAACTGGCTGGATATGCGCCGCTCGATCTGGTCGCGCGCCAGTGCCGCCAGGTCGGCGACGTCTGAAGTCTCTGCTGCTTCTTCCCGCACCGTTTCGGCCGCCGCGAGGGTTGCGGGCGGTCAGGCGTCGAGCCGCGCGGCCTCGGCCTCGATCCGGCGGCGCCAGTCCGCAGCCTCGTCCGGGGGCAGGACGGCCAGCATCTTGGGCACGTTGCGCTCCATCCGCGCCGCCTTCATGTCCGCATCCCAGGGCCAGACCTCGGCCGCCTGCAACATCTCCAGCGTCCGCCGCAGGGTGTTCACCGCAATGGGATAGGGCACGACATAGGCGGGCGCCGCCGGGGCGGGGTCGCCGAAGAGGTCGGGTTGCACCTAGTCCTTGCCGTCGCGGCCGTCCGGTTCCTTGGCGACGCCCTTGAAGGGGCCTTCGCTGGACTTGCGCTCCATGAACTGGCCGCTGCGCTCGTCGCGCTTCTGCCAGTCGCCGTTCGAGTGTTGAAACTGAGTGCGGGCGGTGACTGCGCCGCGTCTAAAATTGCTTCCGGTGTTCTTGGCCATGTCGGATATCTCCAATCAGGTGCTGAAAGTTGGGGCGGGTTTTGACGCCCGCCCCGTTTGGTTAGGCGTAAGCCGTGAGTTGCCAGGTCACCGCGCGGCCCTGATAGGGCGGCAGGATGTTGCCTTTGGCGATCGGAGCGGTGGTCGTGGGATAACCCACGACCTTCCAGACACCGGATTCCGGGCAAGGATGCCCGGTGGTCGCAGTCGTTCCGATGGGTTTACGCGCGCTGTAGGAACCGTCCATGACGGTTTCTCCTTCTCAGCGGACTTGATTGTGCCCTACGAAGAATCGTATTCCTCTGAGCATGCTCGACGCGAGCTCCCGAACCCTCCGTCCGCTTATGGAGGGGTTGGGTCGAGGGAGGCGTTGGCGCGCCTCCCTCTCACCTCATGCAATCCGATTCGGCCGCTGCCGTCCAAGAAATTAAGACTCTTGGATGGTCAACCGCTTTGTGGGCTGCCTTGGCTGTATTGAGCTATATGTTGTGGGAAGTTTCGAGTCCAGACCGCACGATGTAGTGTCGATCCTGTTTTGTTCCATTTATGGGGACGATCAGCGGTTACTGTGGAAAACTATCGCCCTGCCGCCGCGCGCTCCTGATTGAGGGCGAAGAGGTGTTCGAGGACCTGATCGTCGGTCAGGTCGGCGGGCCAGCCGTATGCCGCCGCGACGGCGGCGTCGAGGCGGCGATGGGCCATGTCCAGCCATTCGGGGCGCTGGTTGTAGAGGTTGGTCAGGGTGCGGGTCTTCAACACCTTCGCCGCATCGTCCGAAACCGGCAGGATACGGTCGGGATAGCCGGGCACGACCTCGGGTTCGATGCGGACGAGGTCGACGGGATTCAACCAGGCCTCACGCTTGGCGTTCAGGTCGCGGGCGGCCTCGGCGATGGCGACGGCGCGCGGGTCCTCGGCATAGTCGGCGGCGGGGATGTTCGGGGTCAGGCCTTTGGGGAAGGGGAAGGTCTCGAAGGTGGTGGACGGGGTGTAGCGGGGGTCGTTGCCGACGCCGAGCCATGTGCCCATGCGCAGGGACCAAAGTTCGTGGAAGCGGGAGTGGAGGATGCCGAAGGTGGTGTCGTCGTCGCGGGCAATACCCACAATCGCGCTGTCGGGCACTACACTCGAATGCAGCCATCGGAACAGGCGATACTTAGCCACGCGTGGTGACCCAATATATCTGTCGAGCTTTGCAATCGACGACCGCAACTTTTGCTGGGGCTCTTGATAGCGCCACCAGAGCTCTCGATACGCCTTTCGTCGCAAGTGATCTCGAAGTGGCTTTACGTGCTTCAGGACGTGCTCAAACGGAGCTTCAAACAGAGATGCTGCAGCCAAAGTGCTCTTTGGACCGAAATCCACAATCCACTGCTCGGAAGACCTTGCGCTGATATCCCGGCCGTTCGTCCATGGTGCGAGGACAGCGGAATTGCTCTTGCCGTTTGGGTTTCGCGGAAGAACAAGCCAAGCGCGCGCCTGCTCGCCGGACACATTGAAGGGACCGTTTTTCATCGTTCCTATGAAGGCCACATCTGCGTTCTCAGGTAGGCGAACGGCATCGGTTAGGTCCACTTCGCTGGACGTAAGGTCAGCGTTGATGTCCGCGACGACCGTACCGTTGAGCCGCCGTTCAGCGAAGCCATGCCCGAAGGCTAGCATGGAGACCCGAACTGCAGCGCCTTGAAGAACCCAAGGCTCGTCTGCCCAAGCCTCCCAGATCGCGCCGGCGTCGGCGATAGGGTCGAGGACCTTGCGGCTGGCGCCGCCCCGGATGGAGTTGGTGGTGACGAAGCCGGCGCGTTTCATTCCTCCCCCGTTGGGGGAGCCAATCGACCGCGAAGCGGTGGAGGGGGCTTGACCCGGGTTCGGTGTCTGGGTTGAGCCCCCTCCGTCACGGCGCGAAGGGCGCCGCGCCACCTCCCCCGACGGGGGAGGATTGGGGCTGACTTCGCGCCAGGCCTTCTCGACCCAGTAGGTGACGAAGTCGGAGCCGCCGGGCACGCGGCCCTTGAAGGTCTTGCGGAGCTGGGTGACGTAGTCCTCGCCGATGTCGGCGATCATCTTCCTGTCGCCGAGGAACGGCGGATTGCCGATGATGGCGTCCACAGTCGGCCACTCCGCCTCGCTCCCGTCGGGGTTCAGCAGAGCGTCGCGGTTTTCGATCTGGTCGAGCTTGGCGAGGATGGGTTTGGGCCAGTTGCGGTAGCCGTTCTTCAGGCTCCACTGCAGGTCGCCGATCCACAGGGTGACGCGAGCCAGTTCGGCGGCATAGGGCTCGATCTCGATGCCGCGCACGGCGTCCAGGGTCACGCGCGGCCCCGGCGATTGCAGGCCGGTCAGGCGTTCGGCCTCGATCAGGGCCTTCAGCTCGATATCTTTTAACGCGTGGAGCGCGACATAGAGGAAGTTTCCCGAACCGCAGGCCGGGTCGAGCACGCGATAGGCGCTCAGCCGTTGGAGAAAGGCTTCAAGTCGGTCACGAGCCCGGTTGAGCGCCAGGGTGCGGTCCTTCTCCGCCTGGGTGACGGCCTTGCGGCGTTTCGCTTCGTCGCCCTTGCCCTTTCCGGCTTTCAACGCCTCGCCCGCTTCGTCGAAGATCGCCTGACGGCGGGCGGCGGCGGCGCGCGCCTCCTCGGCTGCTGCGGCTATGTCGGAGCGCGCGGCGGCCCATTCGGCCTCCAGCGGCCAGACGATGACGGGATCGACGATCTTCAGTATCTTGGCGCGGTCGGTGTAGTGGGCGCCTAGGGCGGCGCGCTTGCGGGTGGCCTTCAGCGCCTCTTCGAACATGGTGCCGAAGATGGCCGGGTCGATTTCGGACCAGTCGTGCTCGTCGGCGGTGTCGGCGACCAGTTTCAGGTCGGGCGCTTCCAGCAGCAGGGGCTCGGCGCCGTCGAACAGGCCGCCGTTGAACCAGTTAATGACGCCGACGCCGAGGAAGAAGCGGTCGTCCTCCTCCTCGCTGGCCATGGCGTTGAACAGGCTGGCCAGCGCCTTTTGAGCGCGGACTGGGTGGGTCTGAACGCCCCTAAGCGTTTTGGTGAACAGTTTGTCCGGCAGCAGGCGCGCGTCCTCGGCGAACATGCAGAAGACGAGCTGGTTCAGGAAGTGGGCGATGGCGCGCGGATCGTGCAGCGGCCGGTCGTCCTTGGTTCGGCGATCCTGAAGTCGGCGGCCCAGTTCAGCGAAGCGTTCGACGGCCTTGGCCGTCAATTCCTGCGGGCTGACGGTCGGCTTGAGCTTTTCCGAGCCTTCGAAAATCTGGCGTAGCAGGTCGCGTTTGGCCGGGTCGCGCAGGTCATCTAAGGCAAACTCATAGACCGCCGTCACGGTGTTGGTGAAATTGGTGCGGACGACGATCCGCGACATGTCCGAAGTCACCAGATAGGGCGGATTTTCAAGGTCCGAGACATAGGTCGCCAACTGGCGGAACGCCTTGTCCAGATCCTTGTGGGGGCCCTTGTACTCCCAGGCGAAGCAGCCGCGCCGCCAGACATCGGCCCAGCCGTCGTCGCCGCCCGCCTTGGTCGCGCCGCGCTCGAAACAGTAGCGATCGGGGTCGGTCGGCTGGGGCTGATCCAACAGGGCGCAAAGGTCGAGGAAATGCATCTGCGAGCCCTGCCGCTCGCGCAGGGTCGCGTCGCTCCATTTGGCGATAAAATCTGCGGCGTTCACGTTTGCTCCCTCGGGCTGTAGCTCCCTTCGCCTGCTTCGAGACATGGTGCAAGCTTGACTCCCTCACACAGTATGTCCCATACACTGTGTGTCACACACTATGTGACGCATGGAGACCGGCGGGTGAGTCAGGATGAGGAACTGCTGTTCGAGAGTCTGCGGCTGGAGCTGCGGCGGGGGTCTTTGATCCTGGCGGTGTTGGCCAGTCTGAGGACCGAGCAATACGGCTATTCGCTCAGGGTCGCCCTGAATGCGGCGGGCGTCGAGATGGAGGAGAGCACCCTCTATCCGCTGCTGCGCCGGCTGGAGAGCCAGGGGCTGCTGGACAGCGAATGGCGCGAGGAGGAGCGGCGCAAGAAGCGCTTCTACCGCCTGTCGGCGCGGGGCGAGGTCCTGCTGGCGCGGCTGGCGGCCGAATGGCGGGGCCTGTCGGCCTCGCTGGAGACGATGTTGTGATCATGGGGACTGAGGGAGAGAGCGGGATGGACCTGGTCGAACGGTATCTGAAGGCGGTGGCGGCCCAGCTGCCCAAGGCGACGCGCGACGACATCGTCGCCGAACTGCGCGACGAGATCATGGGGCGGATCGAGGCGCTGGAGGAACGGCTGGGGCGGGCGCCCGGCGACGACGAGGTCGAGGCCCTGCTGCGCGAGGTGGGCCATCCGCTGACGGTGGCGGCGCGCTATCGGTCCGGGCCCCAGTCGCTGATCGGGCCGGAACTGTATCCCTGGTGGCTGTTCGCGGTGAAGACGGCCCTGGTGGTGATGGGCTGCGTCACCCTGATCGGCCTGGCGGTGCGGGTGCTGGTCGGGGACATCTATCTGGGCCAGGCCATAGGCCAGAGCTTCGGCGCCCTGTTCAGCGGGGCGGTGACGGTGATCGGGGTCGTCACCCTGATCGGCTTCGTGCTGGAGCGGCAGGAGAAGAAGCCGGACTTCATCGCCAAATGGCGGGTCAAGGATCTGGGCCTGTTCGAACTGGGCGGCGACCTGGACGCCGAGACCTGGCGCGAGCGGCTGGCGCGCGGTCGCGATGCGGCCCGGGCGGCCAAGCCGGGGCCGGCGGTGCGCAAGAGCGCCGAGATGTCGCCCGCCGCCAAGGCCGTCGCCAGCGCCATCGCCTGGGCGGTTCTGCTGCTGTGGTGGACCGGCCTGTTGCCCATGGCCTCGATCCGGCCGGAAGACCTGGCCGGCAGTCTGGACGGGGTCGATTACGGCCGCATCCTGGTCCAGATCGTCGACGTCGCCTATTGGCCCGTGACCCTGTTCGCTGCGGCGCGGGTGGTGTTCGACCTGATGCGAGCGGCCTCGGGCGGCAATGCGCGGCTGACGGCCGTGGGCGACATCAGCTTTGGGGCGGCGGCGGCCTGGGGCCTGTTGTGGCTGTGGTTCTGGTCGCCGCTGAGCCCGGTGATCTGGGTCGGGACGGCGACCGATTTCTTCGACCGGGTGCGGAGCCTGTTCGACCGGACCGGGGACCACGGCGGCGAACTGGCCGCCCTGTTGATGATCATCGTGGTCTGGGCCTTCGTCGGCGAGGTCTGGCGCGTCCTGCGCGGCGTGGGGCGGATGATCGTCGGACGGTGTTGAACCTCCGGCCGCCTTCGCCGTTGCAGTTGAAACGGCGGCGACGGGCGGCCGGGTCGGGGCTTAAGCGTGACGTTACAACAGGGTTTGGCCTTCGGCCTGGTGGGGCTGACGGTCGCAGCCTTCATCTGGGGAAGGTTCCGCTATGATCTGGTCGCCTTGGCGGCCTTGGTCGCGGGGCTGGCGATCGGGGTCATTCCGGCGGACGCGGCCTTCGAAGGCTTTTCCAACGACGTCACGGTGATCATCGCCTGCGCCCTGGTGGTCTCGGCCGCCTTCGCCAAGTCGGGCATCGTCGAAATGGCCCTGAAGCGGATCATGCCGTACCTGAAGACCGAGCGGTCTCAGGCGCCGGTGCTGACGGCGGCCGTGACCCTGCTGTCCATGGTCACCAAGAACGTCGGCGCCCTGGCCATCATGATGCCGGTGGCGTTGCAGGTCAGCCGACGCACCGGCACCAAACAGTCGCGCCTGCTGATGCCCATGGCCTTCGGCGCCATGGCGGGGGGAATGGTCACCCTGGTGGGCACCGCCCCCAACATCCTGGTCGCCGAGGTGCGCGAGACCATGACCGGCGAGCCGTTTCGCATGTTCGACTATGCGCCCGTCGGCCTGATCCTGACGGCGGCGGCCCTGGTGTTTCTGGCCTTCGGCTACAGGCTGCTGCCCAAGGACCGGACCGGCACCATCGGCCTGTCGGCGGCCCTGTCGGCGAACGCCTATCTGACCGAGGCCCGCGTTCCCGAGGATTGGGTGATGGAGCCGCGACCGATCAACGCTCTGAAGGCCCTGGCTGTGGACGACATCCAGGTCATGGCCCTGATCCGCGATGGCAAGCGCAAGACGCGCCCGCGCGGCAACACCATCATCCGCCCCGGCGACACCCTGTTGATCAAGGGCGATCAGGAGGCGCTGGAGGGCTTCATCGACGCCGCCAAGCTGAAGCTGGTGCGCGGCGACCGGCCGGTGTTGCTGGAGGAGGCCAAGGACGAGGTCACTCTGGCCGAGGCCGTGATCGGGGCGGATTCTAAGCTGGTGGGGCAGTCGGTGCGGTCGCTGGATCTGTATGGTCAGCACGGGCTGAATCTGCTGGGCGTGTCGCGCAGCGGCTATGAGCTGACCCAGCATCTGCGGACGGCCAAGCTCCAGGCCGGGGACGTTCTTTTGCTCCAGGGGTCGGAATCGGGCCTGCCGGGGAGACTGGCGGAACTAGGCCTGCTGCCGCTGGCCGAACGGGAGATGCGGCTGGGCGGACAGAGGCGAAAATTCCTGCCCGCCCTGGTCCTGACGGCGGCGATGGTGATGGTGGGCTTCGGCCTGATCCCGGTCTCCATCGCCTTCTTCGGCGCGGCGGTGATCATCGTGGCCCTGGGCGGTCTGAAGATGCGCGAAGCCTATGCGGCGCTGGACGGACCGCTGCTGGTGCTGATCGCCGCCCTAATCCCCGTCTCGGACGCGATCCAGCAGACGGGCGGAGCCGATCTGATCGCCGGCGGACTGCGGTCGGTGTTCCAGGGCATTCCGCCCGTGATCGCGGTGGGTGGAATGATGTTTGCGGCCATGGCGGTGACGCCCTTCCTGAACAACGCCGCGACGGTTTTGGTGGTGGCGCCCATCGCCGCGACGCTGGCCCAGCAGCTGGGCTACCGCCCCGACCCCTTCCTGATGGCCGTGGCCGTGGGGGCGGCGTGCGACTTCCTGACCCCCATCGGACACCAGTGCAACACCCTGGTCATGGGGCCGGGCGGCTACAAGTTCTCGGACTATCCCAAGCTGGGGGCGCCGCTCAGCCTGCTGGTGCTGATCATCGGTCCGCCGGCCATTCTGCTGTTCTGGCCTATGTAGGTCCGCAGAAAGGCGACCGGTCCGGCCGGTCGCCTCCTCCGCAGTCAGGCCGAGCGGGGGGGCGAAGCCGGCGTGCAGGCCAGGCGGCCGTCGTCATTGCGGATCGCCGCGCCCCGGCAGCTGCGGACGCTGAGGGTCGACGAAACGGACTGACCGTTCTTGGCGATGCAGCGGGCGCGCAGCCGATCGCCGTTCAGAGTGATCCCCCGGCAGGTCTCACGATAGGCGCCGACCGGCAGGGCGCGCCCCGAGGCGGCGGGTTCCGGGCTGACCCTGTCCTGGGCGGCGGCGGTGAAGGCGACGAGGACGGCGCCGGCCCCCAGGACGGCGAGCGTGGAAAAAGGTAGGCGAACCAAGGCGTGACTCCCATTGTTTTATAACTGCGCCTCTGCGTGCGCAGGTGAGAGGTTATGTCGCATGGGGTCTCAGCGAAACCCCCCGTTCTCGGATAGAATTCTCACGCTCATCCATGGCCGAAAACCGCGAGACAGGTGCGGCTGAAACGCCCATTCTGCGCCGATGGAACAGACCCTGGATGCGGAAGCCTGCTGGCGGGCGCTGAGCGCGCGCGACGCCCGGTTCGACGGGCGGTTCTTCACGGGGGTCACCTCGACCGGCATCTACTGTCGGCCGGTCTGTCCGGCGCGGACGCCGCGGCGAGAGAATGTGGTGTTCCACCCGACTGCGGCCTCGGCCGAGGCGGCGGGGTTTCGGGCCTGTCTGCGCTGTCGGCCCGAGACGGCGCCGGAGATGGGCGCCTGGCGCGGCACGTCCAACACCGTCAGCCGCGCCCTGGCCCTGATCGAGGCGGGCGCGCTGGACGACGGGGACGCCGAGGCCCTGGCCGAGCGGCTGGGGGTGGGAGAGCGGCACCTGCGGCGGCTGTTTCGCCAGCATCTGGGCGCCGCCCCCGTCAGCGTGGCCCAGACCCGGCGGGTGCTTCTGGCCAAACAGCTGATCCATGAGACCGAACTGACCATGGCCGAGGTGGCGATGGCGTCGGGCTTCGGCAGCGTGCGCCGGTTCAATGAAACCTTCCAGGCCCTGTACGGGCGCCCGCCCTCGGCCCTGCGGCGGCGCAAGGCGGCGGAGGAGGGCGGCGGGCGCGTGACCCTGAACCTGGCCTATCGCCCGCCCTATGACTGGGACTTCGTGTCGGCGGCCTTGGCGGCGCGTGGGGCGGCCGATGAAACCACGGCGGACGGCGCCTGGACGCGGCGGCTGCGCAAGTCGGTGGATGGGACCGAGGGCGCAGTGACGGTGCGCCCCGGCGCGCTGGGCAAGGCTGTGGTCGAGGCCCGCATCGACGAGCTGAAGGCCCTGCCCGGCGTCCTGGCCCGGGTGCGGCGCGTGTTCGACCTGGCGGCCGATCCGGAGGCGATCACGCGCGACCTGTCCGCTGACCCCGAACTGGCGCCGGTCCTGGCCGCGCGGCCGGGTCTGCGCCCCGTCGGCGACTGGATCGACGACGGAGAGGACGCGCCCAGCGACCGGCTGACCGGCGCCGACGCCGCCCTGACGGCGCGGGCCGAGCGGTGGCGGCCGTGGCGCGCCTATGGGGCCCTGTATTGGACTATGATCAAGGAGATGAGCCATGACTGAACCCGCGACGGCGGCCTCGGACCTGACGCTGGATCGGTTCGCTTCGCCTCTGGGCGAGATTCTGGTGGTGACGGACGCGGACGGGGCGGTGCGGGCCCTGGACTTTCACGACTATGAAGACCGGATGCGGCGGCTGCTGCACCGCCATTACGGGCCGGTCGCCCTGAGGACGGGACGAGCGGAGGCGGTGCGTCGGGCGGCCGACGCCTGGTTCGCCGGCGAGCTGAGCGCCTTCGAGGGATTGGAGGTGCGGACCGGCGGCGGGGTCTTCCAAAGATCGGTCTGGGCGGCGCTGCGCACCATTCCGGCGGGCGAGACCTGGACCTATGGCCGGCTGGCGGCGGCGGTTGGATCGCCCAGGGCGGCGCGGGCCGTGGGGCTGGCCAACGGCGCCAATCCGGTGGCGATCATCGTGCCGTGCCATCGGGTGATCGGCGCGAACGGCGCCCTGACCGGCTACGCCGGCGGGGTGGAGCGCAAACGCTGGCTTCTGGCGCATGAGCGGGGCGCCGATCGGTTCAGCGTCGCGTGAACCGGTCCGGCGCCAAGGCGGCGGGGGTGAAGCGGGCCTGACGCACCGCGCCGTTGAAATAGTTCAGCCGATTGATCCGGCAGCCGACGGAGGCCTGTCCCGGACCCTGGGGCTTGAAGGCGATCGGATGTTCGCCCTGCAAAACGCCGTCGACATAGGACCGGTACATCGTTCCGTCGAAGGTCTGGGCCACATGGAACCACTGTCCGCAGGGGTACAGCCGCTCCGGGAAGATCAGGGTGTGGTTGTAGCCGGGGCCGCGGGTGAAGGCGTCCAGGTACCAGCGGTCGCGCACGACGCGGATTTCGAACAGGAAGCGGGTCTGGGACGGGGGCTGGCCCGCCGGCGCCTCTTCCGCCAGATGGAACCACCGCTGTTCGAAGGCGCCGCCGTCGGGACGGAACAGGGCCTCGAAGGTGAAGGTCTCGGCTCCGGCCAGCGGATGGCTGTCGATGAACAAGGCGTCGTCCACGCCGTCGAACCGCACAGCCCGGCCATAGGGGCTGTCGATCAGGGCCGGCGCCCCCTCCACCGTCGTCCGCTCGCCGCCGATGCCGGCCAGCCGGTCGAAGGTCCAGACCGTCTGCCGGGCCGGCGCCCCCGACAGGGTGGCGCAGCCGCTGAGGGCCAGGGCGCCCGCACCCGACAGGACGGCGCGGCGATGGGGAGGGGCGGGATCAGACATGGCGACCGTCTTCCCCTCTGGGTCAGGTCCCGTCAAGGAAGAGGCGGCAGGCGGGGTTGGTGGTTTCATCGACGTAGGGATAGCCGAGGTCGGCGAGGGCGGCGGTCAGTTGAGCCTGTTCTTCGGGCGGGACGCTGAGGCCGGCCAGGACCCGGCCGACGTCGTCGCCGTGGTTGCGATAGTGGAACAGGGTCAGGGCCCAGGCGGGCTGGAGGCTGTTGAGGAAGCGCAAGAAGGCGCCCGGCCGCTCGGGGAACTGGAAGCGCAGGATGCGTTCGTGGGGCAGGCCGACGGTGCGGCCGCCGACCATGTAGCGGACGTGCAGCTTGGCGGTCTCGTTGTCGCTCATGTCCTCGACGGCGTAGCCGCCGGCGCGGAGGGTCGCGATCAGGTCGTCGCGCTCGTGAGGGCCGTTGCGAAGGGCCACGCCGACGAAGATCTGGGCCTGGCCGTCGCCGGACCAGCGGTAGTTGAACTCGGTGACCGAGCGGCCGTCCAGGCTGTCGAGGAAACGGCGGTAGTCGTCGCGGTCGTCCTTCATGGCCACGGCCAGCAGGGCCTCGGCGCCCTCGCCGATCTCAGCCCGTTCGGCGACATGGCGCAGCCGGTCGAAATTGACATTGGCGCCGGAGTTGACGGCGATCAGGGCGCCGGATCCGGGATGGGCTGCGGCCCAGGCCTTGAGGCCCGCAAGCGCCACCGCGCCCGAGGGCTCGGCGACGGCGCGGCTGTCGTCGAAGATGTCCTTGATGGCGGCGCAGATGGCGTCGGTGTCCACCAGGACGATCTCGTCCAACAGATCCCTGCACAGGCGGAAGGTCTCGGTCCCGGCGCGGCGCACGGCCACCCCGTCGGCGAACAGGCCGACCTCGTTCAGGGTGACGACCTCGCCGGCGTCGACGGCGGCCTTCATCGTGGGGGCGTCGACGGGCTCCACGCCGATGACACGGGTCTCGGGGCGCAGGAATTTGAGGATGGACGCAACGCCGGCGGCCAGCCCTCCGCCGCCGATGGGGACGAAGACGGCCTCTATGGGGTCGGCGTGCTGACGGGCGATCTCCAGCCCCACCGTGCCCTGGCCAGCGATCACGTCGGGATCGTCGAAGGGGTGGATGAAGGCGGCGCCGGTCCGGCTCTCCAAATGGCGGGCGTGAGCATAGGCCTCGTCGAAACTGTCGCCGTGCAGGACCACTTCGCCGCCCAGGGCGCGCACGGCGGCCACCTTGATGCCGGGGGTGGTCGTCGGCATGACGATGGTCGAGGGGATGTTGCGGCGAGCGGCGGCTAAGGCCACCCCTTGCGCGTGATTGCCGGCCGAGGCGCAGATCACCCCCTTTGACAGTTCGGCCTGGGACAGGCCGGCGATCTTGTTGTAGGCGCCGCGAATCTTGAACGAAAACACCGGCTGCAGATCTTCGCGCTTCAGCAGGACGGGCCGTTCGAGACGCGCCGAAAGGCGACGCAGCGGATCGAGGGGCGTCTCCTCCGCCACGTCATAGACGCGGGCGGTCAGGATGCGGCGGATGGTGTCTTGCATGGAAATATCAGGCAAAGCGCGGTCGGCAGGAAAGAAGTCGCTGATGCTCTAGGCGATATGGTCGCGGGGCGAAAGGTTCGTGCGCTTACCGAGTGCTGAGCGGCGCTGGTTGAACGGGCGAAGCGGTGCGGGATCGTCGCCGACACGGGTCGAAGGCCCTGCGAAAACACTTGGGGAGCTGATCGACTGAACAATCCGCTTGCGCCCGTCCCCCATCGGCCTACATTGTTTCCGCTTATGCTAACTTTGAGCATAAGGGTCGATGGGAGAGGATCATGGCCGACGGCGCCTTTGGTCTGACGCAGGAACTGGAGCGGGAGACCGCCGGGGTGTGGGCGAAGGTCAAGGACCACGTCACGCCGCTGGAGTGGCCCGAACAGGCCCGGCTGATCAGCGCGATCAATCGGCTGAAGCGCGAGCGCGACGCCGTGATCCTGGCCCACAACTATATGACGCCCGAGATCTTCCATGGGGTCGGCGACTATGTCGGCGACAGCCTGGGCCTGGCCAAGGAGGCCGCGCGGTCGAACGCCAAGGTGATCGTCCAGGCGGGCGTGCACTTCATGGCCGAGACGTCCAAGATCCTGTCGCCTGAGAAGACCGTGCTGATCCCCGACCTGCGGGCGGGATGTTCGCTGGCCTCGTCGATCACGGGGGCGGACGTGCGGCTGATCAAGCAGCGCTATCCGGGCCTGCCGGTCATCACCTATGTGAACACCACGGCCGAGGTGAAGGCCGAGACCGACATCTGCTGCACATCCGCCAACGCCGTTCAGGTGGTGGAATGGGCGGCCAGGGAATGGGGCGTGGACCGGGTCATCCTGATCCCCGACGAATTCCTGGCGCGCAATGTGGCGGCCCAGACGACGGTGGCGATCATCGCCTGGAAGGGGCACTGCGAGGTGCACAAGCGCTTCACCGCCCAGGACATCGCCGACATGCGCGACGCCTGGCCCGACGCCGAGGTTCTGGCCCACCCCGAATGCCCGGAAGAGATACTGGCCGCCTCGGACTTCGCCGGATCGACGGCGGCCATGACCGACTATGTCGAACAGCGCCGGCCCAAGCGGGTGGTGCTGATCACCGAATGTTCGATGGCCTCCAACATCAAGGGCGACGTGCCCAGCGTGGAGTTCGTGGGCCCCTGCAACCTGTGCCCGCACATGAAGCGGATCACGCTTCAGAACATCCACGACTGCCTGCTGAACATGCAGTTCGAAGTGACAGTGCCCGAAGAGATGATCGAACGCGGGCGGATGGCCGTGCAGCGGATGATCGACCTGCCGCCGCCGACGATCCCGGCGCGCTATGACATCGTCAAGGCGCGGCATCACGTCGATGTGGAGCTGATCTGAGCGACGCGGCGATCGGTCCCCTCGCCGGGGCAGGGCGCCGCGCCCATCTGGACGCCATGAGCAAGACAGACACACCCGCCCCCGCGCCCGACCGTCCCCTGGGGCCCTGGGACATCAAGCCCGAAACGGCGGGCGCGCGACCGGCCCAGACCGAGGCGGTCGCCGAAGAACCGGTCGAGAAGGATCAGAGCCTGGTCTGGTCCGTGCTGTCCACGGCCCTGATGGCGGGCTTCCTGTGGTGGGTCACCGGCAGCGTCATCGTGGCGGGGGCGGTTCTGATCGGCCTGTTCGTGCATGAGGCGGGGCACGCCCTGGCGATGAACCGGCTGGGCATGGGTCCGGCGCGCATCTACATCATTCCCTTCCTGGGCGGACTGGCCAAGGGACGGCGCGCGCCCCGAAGCGAGTGGGACGGGGTGCTGGTGTCGCTGGCCGGGCCGGCCTTCGGTCTTCTGGCCATGATCCCCTTCGTCGCCGTCGGCATGGCGACGGGCCAGGGCGAATGGCTGGCCGGCGCCTTCTTCATCGCCATGCTGAATCTGGTGAACCTGGTTCCCGCCCCGCCGCTGGACGGGTCCAAGGCCCTGGGGCCGGTGCTGACGCGGGTTCATCCGCGGCTTGAGCAGATCGTGCTGCTGGTCATCGGCGTGGCCGTGGTCTGGTGGGGCGTGTCCACGGGCCGGTTCATCCTGGCGGCCTTCCTGGCCCTGTCGGTGTTCAGCCACCTGAAGCGCGGCGTCTGGCGCGCGGCCTGGGGCACGCTGAGCTGGCCCGAGGCGGGCAAGAGCCTGGTGCTTTATCTGCTGACCCTGGCCCTCTGCGCGGCGGCGGCGGTCGGCGCCCTGACGCCCCTGACCGAGGGCGATCCGGCCGGCGCCGTTCGGCTGGGGCTGAACTATCTGGGGATCGGACGATGAGCCGAATGCGACATGAGGGGCCGGTGATCGTCGGCGCCGGACTGGCGGGGCTGTCGGCCGCGCTGGAGGCCGCGCAGGTTGGGGCGAGGGTTCTGGTCCTGACGCCGGAGCCGCTGCTGAGCGGCTGTTCGTCCGCCTGGGCTCAAGGCGGGATGGCGGCGGCCCTGACGGCTGTGGACTCGGCCGAGCTGCACGCTCGCGACACCGAGGCGGCCGGGGCGGGTCTGGTCGATCCAGGCGCGGCCCAGGCCTTGACCGAGGCCGGGCGCGAAACCGTCGAATGGCTGGCGGCCCTGGGGGCGCCGTTCGACCGGTATGCGGACGGCGGCTTCGTCGTCAGTCTGGAGGCGGCCCATTCCGTGGCGCGCGTGGCGCGGGTCGGCGGCGACGGCGCCGGGCGGGCCATCCTGTCGGCGGTTGTCGCAGCCGTGCGGGCCGAGGCCCGGATCGAGGTCTGGGAAGACGCCCGGCTGAAGGGGCTGATGCAGGATGAGACCGGCCGGGTGGTCGGGGCTGTGGTCGAGCGCGGCGGGCGGCCGGTCGAGATTACGGCGACGGCGGTGGTGCTGGCCACCGGCGGGGCGGGCGGCCTGTTCGCCGCCACCACCACCCCCGCTGTCTTGAAAGGCGAGGGCATGGCCCTGGCGGCGCGGGCGGGGGCGGAGATTCTGGACCCCGAGTTCGTGCAGTTTCACCCGACCGCCATAGACGTCGGCCTCGACCCGGCGCCCCTGGCGACCGAAGCCTTGCGCGGCGAGGGGGCGCGGCTGATCGACGGCGCGGGCGCCTTCCTGCTGGGCGAAGAGGCCGACGCCGATCTGAAGCCCCGCGACGTGGTGGCCCGGGCTGTCCATGCCGCGCGGACCGCAGGCCGGGGCGCCTTTCTGGATGCGCGCGCGGCTGTGGGGGAGGCCTTTCCGCACGAGTTTCCGGCCGTCTTCGCCGCATGCATGCGGGCCGGGCTGGACCCGCGCGTCAGCCCCATTCCGGTGATGGCGGCCTGCCACTATCACATGGGCGGGGTCGCCGCCGACGCCGACGGGCGCACGACGGTTCCGGGCCTGTACGCCGTCGGCGAATGCGCGGCGACGGGGGTGCACGGCGCCAATCGCCTGGCGTCCAACTCCCTGCTTGAGGCCGCAGCCTTCGGACGGCGGGCCGGGCGGGCCGCGTCGAGCGAGACGGGGGGCGGACGGCCGGTCCCGACGCCCCTGGCGCCCGATCTGCCCGAGGCGGCCCTGGCCGAGCTGAGGACGGCGATGACGGCCCAGGCGGGGGTGGTGCGTGACGAGGCCGGTCTGACGGCCCTGATCGCCCTGATCGACCGGCTGGAGGCCCGGCACGGGCCGGCGGCCTGTCTTCTGGCGGCGCGGCTGATCGCCCAGGCGGCGCTGGATCGGCATGAGAGCCGGGGTGGCCATTACCGCGCGGATTATCCGCAGAAGGCCGCGAACGCTGCTCATACGCGGATCAGACTGGCCGGAGACCTCGCCCTGGCGGCGGAATGACAGCCTCTATGGAGACTCCCCGAGACATGGCCCTGAACCGATCCCTGCCGGAGGTCCTGATCGAACCGGTGGTGCGGATGGCTCTGGCGGAAGACCTGGGGCGGGCGGGCGACGTCACGGCCCTGGCCTGTATTCCCCCAGGGGCGCGCATGAAGGCGGCCTTCACGGCGCGCAAGGCCGGCGTTCTGGCCGGGATTCAGGCCGTGCGGCTGGCCGTGCAGGCGATGGACCCGACGGCCGACGTGGATCTTCGGCTGGCCGACGGGGCGGCGTTCGAGACGGGGGCCGTGCTGGCGGTGGTCGAGGCCGACGCGCGCGCCTTCCTGTCCGCCGAGCGGACGGCCCTGAACCTGGTCGGACGGCTGAGCGGGGTGGCGACCCTGACGCGGGCCTATGTTCAGGCGGTCGCCGGGACCAGGGCGCGGATCGCCGACACCCGCAAGACGACGCCGGGTCTGCGGGCGCTGGAGAAACATGCGGTGGCCTGCGGCGGCGGGGTGAACCACCGGTTCGGCCTGGATGACGCCATCCTGATCAAGGACAACCACGTCGCCGTCTGCGGCGGGGTGGGCGAGGCCGTGCGGCGGGCCAAGACCTTCGCCCCTCACCTGATGAAGGTGGAGGTCGAGGTGGATGGGCTGGATCAGCTGAGCGAAGTCCTGGCCCTGATCAATGACGATCTGGCGCCGGACGTGATCATGCTGGACAATTTCAGCCTGGCGGACCTGAGGCGGGCGGTGGCCTGGACCGGGGGGCGCATCCGGCTGGAGGCGTCGGGCGGGGTGGATTTGACGACGGTGCGGGCGATCGCGGAGACCGGGGTCGATGTGATCTCGGTCGGGGCCCTGACCCATTCGGCGCCCGTGCTGGACATCGGCCTGGACGCCCTGTGAACCCAGGGGAACAGCCCGCCGCGCGCGACGTTCATACGATGAACCGCGCGAGGAGCGAGCGATGTCCCAGACGCCCCAGACGCCCCAGGCCCTGCGGGTGCGGCGGGCGCCCGCTCAACCGCTCAGCGTCGGCTACGACCGGCTGAGCATGATCGGCGTCGGGCGGGAGCAGACCTCAAGCCCGGACAAGCCCGGCCGTCGGTTCGGCGAATTCGATCAGAACCGGACGACACGGGGGCCTTTCGGCCCTGACTGAAGCACCTTTGCGATCAGACGGGGTTGGAGGCGTCCGCTGTTTCCGTCCTGGCCTCAGCCCGGGGCGCAGCGCCGCGCGGCGCCGAGGCGGCCGTGGGCCGGGCGGCGGGCGGGGTGGACGCCTGGCCGGACGTCTGGGTGGCGACGGCCGCTTCCGCAGGCTTGGCGGCGGGGCGGGCGTTCGTCGTCGGCGCAGCCTGGGGCTCGGCGCCGCCCTCCTGGGCCAGGATCAGCGAATAGGCCACGGCCTGTCCGGCCTGGCGGGCCGCTTCGACGGGATTGAGACCCGCCTGGATCAGACGGGGCTGATCGTCGGCCTGAGACGGACGGGCGGCGTAGGTGAAGGCCCCGCCTGAGCCGGCGCGGCCGCCGAACCGATAGAAGAGATGGCTGCCCACCTGGTTCACCCGGATCAGGGTGTTGCGCCAGTCGGGCGACACGCCGGTGGTGTGGAAATGGGTGGCGTTGCCGACGCCTGCATAGACCGATCCGGACAGGGCCGAGGAGGCGATGCCGCGCGCTCGGTTCCAGGCGGCCTGGTTGATCCGGCCGCGCATCACGCCGTTGCAGGTGAAGGAGAACTGGCAGCCGGTGCGGCGCGCGGCGCCCTGATAGACGACGGCGCAGATGCTCTTGGGGAAGGCGGGGTGGCGGACCCGGTTCAGGACGACCTGGGCCACGGCCCGCATGCCGTCGCGGCCCTCGCCGCGCGCTTCATAATAGACGACCTGGGTCAGGCAATCGAGGTCGCGGCTGGCGTCCAGGGCGTGATCCAGGCGGAAGGGCTTGGCGCCGACGGGGGTGGAGAGATTGGCGTGGCGCAGTTTGGGATCGCGGTTGGCGTCCAACTGATCCAGACGGGCCGCCAGAAGCTCGGCCTGGCGATCGCGCTCGGCGGCGCCGGCGCTGGTGTAGGGATCGTGCCGACGAGCGATCGACAGGGCGCTGGCGTCCAGACCGCCGGCGGCGGCGGACAGGGCTTCTTCGGTGAAGCCGGCGGCGGTGGCGCCCTGGATCCGTTCGGCCTGGGCCCGCAGCGTCGCATTGCGCGCCATGGTCCCGCCCAGATAGGCGCCGCCGATCGCCAGTCCCACCAGACAGCCGAAGGCCGCGGCCGCCGTCACGGGCTTGATCTTCGCCACATGATCGGTGCGGGCGGGGCCGCGCGTCTGCGAGGAATGCGACAACGAGTTCATCCTGTTCAGCAGGGCGAGAAACGCTGCCCCCGGGTCGTATCGCCGGCGGGGCGACCCGAAACGGTCGCCTGTCCGGCCGGCATTCGGCGCGCGGCACATACAGCCCGGGCGTCGAGGACGGGCCTATATAGCGAAGTTTGTGACCTGAATGTGGCTGATTCGCAAGCGGCTGGTTAAGGCGACGAAAGGATTAGGTATTTTTACGATATTGCCCCGGCGGCATGACAATATGGGCCGGATTGCGACAGTGGATAGAGCGAATACTGTATTGGGTTGCACGGCGTCTCGGCTGTAGATTGTCACATTTCCCCGTATCTGCTGAATGGCGCGCGGATTGTGTTGTCCGTTGGTCCGTTTTCCGTATTCGCCAGTTCTGGATCGCGCTGGGAACCTCAAGCGCGGCGCGGCGTTCAAGCGTGACCTTTTTGGAGAGACGCCATGTCGCGCATGATCATCACGACCTGCATCGCCGCCGGCGCCCTGGCGCTGACGGCTTGCGGGACCACAATCGAGCAAAAGGCCGCCAGCGGCGCGGTGGCGGGGGCTGTGGTGGGCGGACCCGTGGGCGCCGCCGTCGGTGGAGCGGCCGGAACCGTCGTCGGCCAGGCGCAGAAGCCCAACTGACGAACCCGCCGTTGCGCCTGCTCTTGTAACGGGGCGGGCGCGACCTATCTGCATCACTGGAGCAGGTAAGGGCGCCTTAAGCGCGCCATTTCGTGCGCGCGGCCGATTTCGTGGCGGCGAACCTTGCTTTTGGTCCCTGCATAGGCTTTGTGCGCCCCGCTTCGGGACGCGCGCGTTCTCCGCCGCCCGACCCCCGATGGCCGCTGGCCGATCACAAGGAACCCTGACGCTTTCGCATGAAAGATTTGAAGACCGGATTTACCGACCGCCTGACCGCCCAGCAGGAAGCCAAGAAGGCTCTGCTCGCCAAGTTCAAGCCCAAGCCCGCCGCCCCCGATCCCGAATTCGAGCGCCTGGCTGAGAAGCGCGCCGCCGAAAAGGAAGCCCTGCGCCAGCAGCACGAACTGGCCAAGGCGGAACAGCGCCGCGAGAAGGCCGAGAAGGAGGCTGCGCGCCTGGCCGCCGAAATGGCCGCTCAGGAAGCGATCGAGGCCGAGAAGCGGGCCGACCGCAAGGCGCGCAAGCAACTGACCAAGGAAGAGCAGAAGGCCAGGCGCGACGCGCGCTACGCCGCCCGCAAGGCGCGCCGCTGAGGCGGCCTTGGAACTGACGAAGAAAAACGCGCCGCAGCCTCTGCGGCGCGTTTTTCTTGGATCTAATGGTTTGGCCGCGGCCCCGCCGTCGAAAGAACGGCGCGCAATTGCTCGGGCGAATAGGGTTTGCGCAGGAAGGGCCAGGGCGTGTCGGCCAGAACCTGGTCCACGTCGTCGCCCACATAGCCCGAGGTCAGGACGATCCGCATCTGGGGCCAGTCGCGGGCCGCCTGACGCGCCAGATCGACGCCGCTCAGGCCGCCGGGCATGACCACATCGGTCAACATGACGTCGAAGCGCGCTCGTTCCAGGGCCTCCAGCGCCTCGGGGCCGTTCTCGACCCATTCGACGTCCAGGCCGAAGCTTTCCAACTGATCCAGGGCGATGGCCGCGACATCCGCGTCGTCCTCCACCAGCAGCAGGCGGTGGCCGTTCGGCAGGGCGGCGTCGACGTCGGCCGGTTCGGGCGACGGGGCGGCCTTGTCCGCGATCAGCGGCGGCAGATAGAGGCGAATCTCCGAGCCGCGGCCGGGGCTGGAAGCGATGTGGACCCCGCCGCCCGACTGTCGCGCGAAGCCATAGACCTGGCTGAGGCCCAGGCCCGTTCCCTTGCCGATCGGCTTGGTGGTGAAGAAGGGTTCGAAGACGCGGTCGATGACATCGGCCGACATGCCCGATCCGTTGTCGGACACGGCGACGCAGACATAGTCGCCCGCCGCCAGTTCCGGGATCTGCCCCGCCGAGACGGAACAGGCCTGGGTTTGGATCGTGATGCGGGCGCCGGCGCGGACGGGGCCGTCTCGACCCGATCGAGGCGGGCCGTCGGCCTTGCTGGCCGCATCGGCTGATGCGGCGTCGCGCCCGGTCACGTCGCCCAGGGCGTCGCGGGCGTTGACGACCAGGTTCAGCAGGGCGGCCTCGAACTGGGCTGGATCGACGTTGACGCGAACGCCGCCGCGCTTCAGCCGGATCTTGAAGTCCACGGCCTCGCCGACGGCCCGGCGCAGCAAGGGCTCGCCCTCGCGGATCAGGCCGTTCAGATCGACCGGTTCGGGACGCAGGGCCTGACGGCGCGAAAAGGCCAGAAGCTGGTGGGTCAGGCTCTCGCCGCGACGGGCGGCGGCCAGGGCGGCCTCGCCCAGCTTCTTGCGTTTTGCGGCGTCGTCGGAGCGCAGGATGATGTCCAGCGCCCCGATCACCACCGTCAGCAGATTGTTGAAATCGTGGGCGACACCGCCGGTGAGGCGGCCGACCGCCTCCATCCGCTGGGCGTGCATCAGATGGGCCTCCGCGGCGGCCTTTTCGGCCAGGGCCTCCGCGACCCGTTCCTCCAGCAGCTCATTGATGTGCTTCAGGTCGTCCTCGGCGCGCTTGGCGTCGGTGACGTCGATGGTGGCGCCCACATAGCCCTGGAAGGCGCCGGCCGCGTCGAACCGGGGCACGCCCTCGGTCCGGAGCCAGCGCAGCCCCAGGGTCGGATGATTGGCCCGGCTGAGCGCCTCGAACCGATCCCGCGCCTGGAAGGCCCGCAGGAAGGCGGCGTCGAACACCGTCTCGTCGTCCGGATGCATCAGTCTGCGCCAGCCGTCCAGCAGCTGGCGCTGCGAGCGGATGTCGCAGAACAGCCGATAGCGTTTGTTGGCGAAGACGATCCGGGGCGTCGCGTCCGTCATCCAGATCATGGCCGGAGCGCTGTCCGCGACGGTGCGGAACCGGCTTTCGGATTCGGTCAGCCGGGCCTGGGCCTCGCGCATGTCGGTGACGTCGAAGGCGACGCCGACGAAGCCGATCAACTCGCTTCCGGCCATGCGCGGACGAGAGAAGGATTTCAGCCAGCGCCACTCGCCGTCATGACGCCGATACCGAGCCTCCAGAGAAAACGGTTCTCTCGTCGCCTCTCCGGCCAGGGACTCTCGAAGGATGCGGTCCTGGTCGTCCGGGTGCAGTCGGGCGCGCCAGTCCGCCGCAAGGGCCGTCTCATAGTCCGCGCCGAAGAAGTCCGCATAGGCCTGGTTGATGAAGGCGCGGCGGCGATCCTGGCGCGTGACCCAGATCAGGACCGGCGCGGTGTCGGCGATGGCGCGGAAGCGCTGTTCGCTCTCGCGGGTCTCGGTCTCGGCGCGGGCGCGTTCGATCTCGACCCAGGTGCGGGCGGCGACCTCCTCGACCAGCTGGACCTCCGCGTCAGTCCAGCGTCGGGGGGCGGCGGCGTGGACATAGAGGAAGGCGCGCAATCGGCCGTTGCGGATCAGCGGCGCTCGGATCAGGGCGCGGGTCTGGATTTCGGCGAAGGCGGCGGCGATGTCGGCCGAACGGGGGTCGTCGCGGACGTCGTCGATGCGGATGGTCCGACCGTCGAACAGGTCTGCGACGAGGGCGGGATTGAAGACGCTCGGCGCGCGCCCGTGAACGCTGGCGACGCCCTGAATCCAGTCGCGGCTCAAGGAGACGACTTCGCCCGTCTCGTCCACCTCGCCGTAGCCGACGCGGTTCGCGCTCAGCAGGCCGCCCAGGGACGCCTCGACCTCGGCCATCATCCGCTCCGGGTCGGACAGGTCGCGCAGGCGGTCGCTGAGGTTCAGAAGGAAATGCTGGCGGCGCTCGGCGCGGGCGGCCTTCTCCAGCGGTTCGCGCGCCCCGTCCACGTTCAGGTTGATCCCGGCATAGCCCAGAAAGGCGCCGGTCTCGTCAAACCGCGCGTTGGACAGGGACAGGGCCGAGACGACGGAATCCAGCCGGATCAGGGTCTGGCGCAAGGAGGCGCCCAGCCAGGTGCAGAACAGGCCCACCAAGACGAAGTTGGAGGTGGCGACCACGCCCAGATGCGGGGTCGTCGGGCCGGGGTTCAAGGCGACCAGCGCCCAGCCGCCCAGCAGAGACCCCGCAACCGCCGTCAGACCCGCCAGACGTCCGCCGGCCAAGGCCGCCAGAATGACGCCCGGCAGTAGGATCATGAAGCCGGTGATCCCGCCGTAAAAGCCGGCGGTGGCCGCCCGCACCGCCAGTCCTGCGCCGGCGCCGGCCAGTCCGACCAGAATTCTCCGCCAGGCGGGACCGGACTTCAGACGGGCGAGAACGAGGAGACCGGCTTCGGCGTTCAGAAATCGGCGAAAGACCGCGCCTGGCGTCATATTGTGCCCGTCCCCTCACGTCGTTCGATGCGACGTTATGTGATGCAACGCTTGTTGCGGTTTTGCGTTCCTGCCTGCCGGATTCCGTCTAGATTGCCGGCGACGAACTCACACCCACGGAGCGTATTATGACCGCAACCATTGACACCGGACTGTCCCAGAGCGAGCGCGGCGACGTGGTTGAGCAACTGACCCGGGTTCTGGCGGACGCCTACGCCGTCTATCTGAAGACCCACGGCTATCATTGGAACGTGCGGGGGCCTGAATTCTTCTCCCTGCACAATATGCTGGAGCAGCAGTATCGCGACCAGTGGGCGGCCCTGGACGACATCGCCGAACGTATCCGCGCCCTGGGCGAGTTGGCGCCGCAGGGCTACGGCGCCTTCGCCAACCTGACCAGTATTCGCGACGGCGAGCCGGAAAAGGACGCGCCCGACATGCTGCGCGAGCTGATGCGCGATCATGAGACCTTGATCGCCACCATGCGCTCCGCCCTGGACGTGGCGGACGGGGACGGCGACGACGTGACCGTGGATCTGCTGACCCAGCGTCTGGCGGCGCACGAGAAGTTCGCCTGGATGTTGCGGGCCAGCCTGGGCGGTCGATAAGGCGGATCGGCGGTCCGCCTGAAAACGGCCCCGAAATGCGGGCACGGTCCGGGCCTCCTGCGTCCATGACCTGGTCGCGCCTGCTGTGGAACAGAATGGTCCTTACCCATTGGAACCGGATTTGGGCGGCGGTCAGGCGCTCGGCTGCGGCCTTGCCCGCCGCCGCCGCCGTGCTGGGCGTCGCCCTGTCGGCCGGCTCGGCCGTGCGGCCGGACGCGGATCGGACGGCGGAGGCCGTGGCGCGGATCACCCAGGGCGATCTGGGGCCCCACGGCCTGGCCGCTCTTGAGGGGCGGCTGAGCGCCTCGCAGCTGGCCCTGGCGCAGCGGCACGATCCGGCCCTGACCCGGGCGGCCTTCACCCCAGGTGCGACCCTGGCGACGGCCGGAGCCCTGCGTCCGGCGCGGCCCTTCGTCTTCAAGGGCGGGGCCGAGGATCGCCGTCGCGCCCTGCGGTGCCTGACCCAGGCGGTCTATTACGAGGCGGCGCTGGAGTCCGACGAGGGCCAGGCGGCGGTGGCTCAGGTGGTGCTGAACCGCGTGCGCGATCCCAACTACGCCGACACGGTGTGCGGCGTTGTGTTTGAAGGCGCCGAGCGTACGACCGGGTGCCAGTTCAGCTTCACCTGCGACGGCGCCCTGTCCCAGGCGCCGGTTCCCTGGGCGTGGGAGCGGGCGCGCAAGGCGGCCGAAAAGGCCTTGAACGGCTATGTGGCCCAGACGGTGGGGACCGCCACCCACTATCACGCCGACTATGTGGACCCCTGGTGGGCGCCGACCGTCTCGCGCGTCAACAAGATCGGGACGCACGTCTTCTATCGCTGGAAGGGTCTTTACGGGGAGACGGCCGCCTTCCGCGCCGTTTACAAGGGACGCGAGCCCCTGATCGATGAAGCGCGGTTCGCCCGCCCCCGACCCGGCGTTCAGCCCGGCCAAGGGACCGGAGGCCCGGACCCGGACGCGGTCCCCGCCGAGGCAGGGCAGGCGGCCCCGCTTAAGACCGTCGAGGTCGATGGACGTCAAAGGGTGGTGGGCGTGGTCAGCCTGGGCGGGCGTCGTCTGCCCACCCAGGAAGAGGTCGCCGCCATCAATGCGCGGCTTCAGGCCCTGGAGGCCAAGCCGGAGCCGGAGCCCGCTCCGGCAGGCGTCGCCGTGATGGCGGTGGAAGAGGTCGGACGCCCCGCCAAGTGAAGCGACGGGCCGCTCTAATGCAACGCTTGTGCGGGTCGAGCATTGAAGCTGCTGATCCCGCTTACGGCCTCGAAAGGACGCCTGTTTGACCGACCCCATTGCTGAACCTGCACGGTGGGATGAGTCCGAGCGTCTGGCGGCCCTGAGAGACTACGGCATTCTGGATACGGCGCGCGAGGCCGCCTTTGACGACGTGGTGGCCTTGATCGCCCGCATCTGCGAGGCCCCGATCGCGGTCGTCAATCTGATCGACTCCGGGCGGCAGTGGTTCAAGGCCGAGGTCGGGCTGGGCGTGCGCGAGACGCCGCTGGCGACCTCCTTCTGCGCCCACGCCCTGTTGAATGAGGACGGGCTGGTGGTGCCGGATGCGACAAAGGACGCCCGGTTCGACGGCAATCCCTTGGTGCATGAGGCGCCGGGCTTGCGCTTCTATGCGGGGCGGCTGCTGAAGACGCCTGAAGGTCTGCCTCTGGGCACCCTGTGCGTTCTGGACACCCAGCCCCGACCGGAAGGTCTGACTGAGCTTCAGGAGACGGCGCTCAAGACCCTGGCCGGTCAGGTGATGTCGCAGATGGAACTGCGCCGCGCCCTGCGTCAGAGAGACGAGGGCCGGGACGCGCTTGAACGGGCCTTGGAGGCGTCCGACGACGTCGCCGCCCGGCTGAGGGCCAGCGAGGCCCAATTCCGGGTGCTGGCCGACGCCATGCCCCAGATGGTCTGGTCGACGCGCCCCGACGGCTTCCACGACTACTACAATGCACGCTGGTACGAGTTCACCGGCGTGCCAGCCGGATCGACGGACGGGGAAGGCTGGAACGACATGTTCCATCCTGACGATCAGCAGCGGGCCTGGGCCCGCTGGAGCCGGTCGCTGGAGACGGGCGAACCCTATGAGATCGAATATCGGCTGAAGCACCATTCCGGGGTGTATCGCTGGACCTTGGGGCGGGCGGTGGCGATCCGCAACGAGGATGGCGAGATCACCCGCTGGTTCGGCACCTGCACCGACATCGACGAGCTGAAGCGGCTGGAGCAGGGTCGCGAACTGGTCAGCCAGGAGCTGAGCCACCGGATCAAGAACATCTTCGCCGTGATCACGGCGCTCGTGGCCCTGTCGGCCCGTCAGTATCCTGAGGCCCGGGCCTTCGCGACGTCGCTCCGAACCCGTATCGCCGCCCTGGCCCGCGCCCATGAGTTCGTCCGACCGCACACGGAGACGTCTCAGCCGACGGTGGGGGCCACCACCCTGCACACCTTCCTGGCGGATCTGTTCAGGGCGTACAGCGATGACACGGGCGCCACGCGCGTTCACATCAGCGGCGACGACGCCGTGTTCGACGACCAGGCGGCGACCTCCGTCGCCCTGCTGTTCCACGAACTGGCGACCAATGCGGCCAAGTACGGGGCCCTGGCGACGGCGGCGGGTCGGGTGGAGCTGGCCACGCGCCGCGACGACGACCGGTTCATCCTGACCTGGACCGAGATCGGCGGCCCGGCGATCGAAGCGCCGCCCGAGCGCCAGGGTTTCGGCTCTTCCCTGGCCAGTCTGTCGGTGGAGGGCCAACTCGGCGGGCGGTTGCACCGCGAATGGGCGGCCGACGGTTTAAGGATTGTTGTGGATTTGCCCGCTACGGCGCTCTCGCGCCGCAGGGCGGCGGAAAAGGACCGCCTTCAGCCACTCTGACGGAAACCGATCGCCTGTCCCCGCGTTGTGTCCGCCACAGAACATAAAACCGCCGCCCATGACCGCCCGCATCCTGATCATTGAAGACGAAGCGCTCGTCGCTATGGAGCTGCGTTTCGTCCTGGAAGACCTGGGCCATAAGGTCGTGGGGGTGGCGTCGACGTCGAAGTCGGCCCAGAATCTGGCGCGTGAAAATGAGGTCGATCTGGCCCTGGTCGACATCCACCTGTCCGACGGCCCCACGGGCATAAGCCTAGGGCGCGAGCTGGGCCAGGAGATGGGCGTGACCGTCCTGTTCATGACCGCCAATCCGGGCATGGTGCGCGACGGCGTCGCGGGCGCCATTGGCGTCCTGTCCAAGCCGACCGATGAACAGGCGGTGCAGACGGCGGTCGATTACGCCCTGCGCCGCCGCACAGGCCAGCCGGTCCAATATGCGCCGCCGGGTCTGCAGCTGTTCGCCTGACTCCGCCCGTCCGGACGTTCACCAGACGCCGATCTTCTCGGCTTCCTTATGGCTGATGGGATGGTTGGCCTTGGCGTGGTCTTCCTCGGCCAGGAAACGGCTGGCTTCGAGCGCGGCCATACAGCCCATGCCCGCCGCAGTCACAGCCTGGCGATAGACGTCGTCGGTCACGTCGCCGGCCGCCCACACGCCCTCGATTGCGGTCTGGGCCGTGCCGGGTTTGACGCGGATATAGCCGCCCGAATTGGTCTCGAGCTGACCCTTGAACAGTTCCGACGACGGGGCGTGGCCGATGGCGATGAAGACGCCGTCGGCGGGGATCTCCTGGGTCGAACCGTCCTGAACGTTCTTCAAGCGAACGCTGGTGACGTTGCGGGCGACGCCGTCCACCACGCCCAGAATCTCTTCCACCGCCACGTTCCAGATCACCTCGACCTTGGGGTGGTCGAACAGGCGGTCTTGCAGGATCTTTTCGGCGCGGAACTCGTCGCGACGGTGCACGACCGTGACCTTGGCGGCGAAGTTGGTGAGGAACAGCGCTTCCTCTACGGCCGTGTTGCCGCCGCCGACCACGACCACGTTCTTGCCGCGATAGAAGAAGCCGTCGCAGGTGGCGCAGGCGGAGACGCCGAAGCCCTGATAGGCGGCCTCGGACTCCAGACCCAGCCACTTGGCCTGGGCGCCCGTGGAGATGATGACCGTCTCGGCCAGGATTTCGTCGCCGCCGTCCAGCTTCAGCCGGAACGGGCGCTGCGACAGATCGGCGGAGACGACGATGTCGTGGATGACTTCCGTGCCGACATGCAGGGCCTGGGCCTGCATCTGCTCCATCAGCCAGGGGCCCTGTATGGTCTCGGCGAAGCCGGGATAGTTCTCGACGTCTGTGGTGATGGTCAGCTGGCCGCCGGGCTGGAGACCGGCGATGACGACGGGGTTCAGCGAGGCGCGGGCGGCGTAGATGGCGGCGGTCCAGCCGGCGGGGCCGGAGCCGATGATGGCGACGCGGACGGTACGAGCTTGGGTCATGCGCCTATTTAGGGGCTGATTCCCGTTTGCGCGATGTTAGTCTCGCCGGAGATGAAGGGGAGATGAGAATGACCAACAAGAACGCGGCCTTCCTGCCGATCGGGATCGGCATGGGTCTGTCGATCGGCGTGGCCCTGGGCGTCGCGATGGACAATGTCGGCCTGGGGCTCGCCCTGGGCACGGCCATCGGATCGGGCCTCGGCGTGGCCTTGATGGGCGCGGCGAACGCCAAGGCCAAGAAGGGCGACGGTTCGGACGGCGGCGCCGTCCCGCCGACGTCGGACACGTCAGGCTGCGCCGACTCCAGCGCGGACGGCGGCTGTGACAGTGGCGGCGGAGGGGGCGGCGACTAAAGGCCACTCCAAATTTTTTAGTGCACTTTCGTGCAGATTTTTGCGAGCGGTTCTTAGTTTTCCTCCTGACGCCAGCGGGTGGCTTGCACCACGGCTGCGTCAGAATCGGACGCAGAAGATTATCTCTGTTGCGCTCATGCCGGCGAAAGCCGGGATAAGCGGAGTGAGTGGCTTAGCGCGCCCCCATCGCCTCCAGCACCGCCCGCGCCGCGCGCTGGGTTTCGGCCAGGGGGGCGTAGGTCCATCCGTCCAGCGTTCCGTCGAACGGCCGGGTCGCGCCGCGTTCGGCCAGATCGTCGTGCAGTCGGGCGAACTTGTCGCCGGACCTGAGCGCGACCATGGGCAGGATGTGGACCGGCTTGCCGGTCGAGGCGGCCTCGGCGGCCATGTTGGCGCTGTCCTCGGTGACCAGGATGTGGTCGGCGAAATGCAGGAAGCCGAACAGGGGGTTGTCGCCGGTTCCGTCCCAGATCCAGCCGGGCAGGCCCGACAGGCGTTCGGTCATCACCGCCTTGGCGGCGTCCGGCGTGCGGCGCGAGAAGGTCAGCATCAGCGAACCGCCTGAGGCGTGAACGGCCTCGGCGATCTGGTCGGCCAGGTCCGCCGCATGGGCCTGGGTCAGGTCGAAGGCCTTGGACCGGCCGCCGATCAGCACGGCGACGCGCGGGCGGGGCAGGGGGGCGATCCGGGCGGCGAAGGCCGGCGCGGCCTGGGCGATCCGCTCCGGCGTGACGCGATGAGGGGAGCCGGTGATTTCAAAGACATTGTCGCCCGACAGGCCGTCATGGGCCGGGGCGACGATCAGGTCGTAGCGGTCGTTCGCCCAGCGCGGGTCCTGGGTCTGAACCACGAAGGTCTTGCCGCCGCTCCAGCGCTTGATGCGGGTCGAGAGGGGCAGGGTCGCCCGACCGGCGGCGATCCAGAGATCGGGCCAGGGCGCCGCGAGCGGGGCGGACGCCAGCATGGCCGGGGTCTTCAGCGCCGACGGCAGGCGGTCGAACAGCGGCCGCCAGCGGATCTGTTTGACCGTGATCTCGGCGGGGGTCAGGCGCTGGACGGCCTCGGCGAGGCCCAGGGCCTGGTTCTCGATACCCGCACGTCCGTCCGAGACAACCCAGATGGAGAGGCGATGGGGCGGCGGCTCCCCGGTCACGCGGGCGTCGCGTCGACCCAAGCCAACGCCTCGACCTTATTGCCGTCCGGATCGCGCAGGAAGGCGCCGTAGTAGCCGGGTGCGTATTCCAGACGAAAACCCGGCGCTCCTGCGTCGGCGCCCCCCGTTGCCAAGCCGGCAGCGTGAAAGGCGTCAACCGCCTGTCGGTTCTGGGCGGCGAAACAGACGTGGACGCCGTTGCCGGCCGAGGCGGGGGCGCCGTCGTGCGGAACCGAAGCCCAGAACTCAGGAAACCCACGGCCCCAGCTCACACCCAGCGCATGTTCCATGGTCCGGCCGACGCCCAGCGGCGCCAAGGCGGCGTCATAAAATGCAGCGGCCCGATGCAGATCAGAGACGCCGACCGAAACGTGCGACACTAGGCGCGGCGGCGTTTCGGCGGCGTTCGTCACGATCCTATTTCCACTCGACCTTCAGGATCTCATAGGCCTTGACCCCGCCGGGGGTGTTGACCTCGACCACGTCGCCGACCTCCTTGGAGATCATGGCGCGGGCGATCGGCGAGGCAATGGAGATCTTGCCCTTCTTCACATCGGCCTCGTGTTCGCCGACGATCTGATAGCGGGCCTCTTCTTCCGTGTCCTCGTCGACCACGGTGACGGTGGCGCCGAACTTGACCTGATTGCCCGACAGTTTCGACACGTCGATGACCTGGGCGCGGCTGATCTTGTCCTCGATCTCGGCGATCTGGCCCTCGATCCAGCCCTGACGCTCCTTGGCGGCGTGGTATTCGGCGTTTTCGGACAGGTCGCCGTGCTCGCGGGCCTCGGATATGGCCGCGATGACGGCCGGCCGCTCGACCGACTTCAATTGCTTCAGTTGATCGTCGAGGACACGGTAGCCCTCGCCCGTCATCGGCACTTTTTCCATTGGTGTCGTGATTTTTCTGGTTCGCCCGGAGACTGGAAAGACGCGAAATAGGCAGACAAAAGGCCGCGGGGCGGGCGCGGCCGGGCATAGACAATAGGGCTTATCGCGCCGCAATTCAAGGGCGCGCCTCCACGCCCGATCGAGATCAGGCGCGGGCGGGGGGTTTGGTCTTGCCGCTGCGGTGGGTGACGCTCTTGATGAGGCTGTAGGCCAGCCAGGCGACAGCGGCTAGGCCCATCAGCATGAACAGGCTCGACGCCACCGCGGCGCCGGCCGCCATGAAGGCCAGGATGAAGGCGACGGCCGCGACGAGTCCGGCCACGATCTGAATGGTTTGAAGGCGCATGAGACCTTAACGCCTTCATCCCCTTCGGGTTGCGCGGCGCGTCCCCGCGACGCCATCACGCATAGGTGTAGGGGCCGCCCCGTTCCAGCGCCCGCTGATAGGCGGGACGGGCGTGGATGCGTTGCAGGAAGGCGGCCAGGCGCGGCTTGGTCGCTATGTCGAAGGCCCGGTCCGCCCCGGCCTCGACCGGGAAACTCATCATGATGTCGGCGGCGGTGAACTGATCCCCGGCGAACCATTCGGACCGGCCCAGCTCGTCCTCCCAGAAGCCGATATGGGTGCGAAGCTGCGGATCGACGAAGCCGCTCTGGGCCTTGGCGGCGATTCCGTTGACGAGGGGTTTGAGCAGGGCGGGGGCGCGGCGGGGCAGCAGGCCGAACACCAGCTTCAGCAGCAGGGGCGGCATGGCCGACCCTTCCGCATAGTGAAGCCAATAGGTGAAGCGCCGCGCCTCTTCCGTGCCGGGAGGCGGGCGCAGCCGGCCCCGGCCGTGGGCGTCCAGCAGATATTCGACGACGGCGCCGGTCTCGGCGACCTTGATAGCCCCGTCCTCGATGACGGGGGACTTGCCCAGCGGATGGACGGCGATCAGTTCGGGCGGGGCCAGCCGGGTCTTGGCGTCGCGTTCGTAGCGCACGACCTCATAATCCAGCTCCAGCTCCTCCAGCAGCCAAAGGACGCGCTGGGACCGGCTGTCGTTCAGATGGTGGACCTTGATCATCGGGCGGCTCCTGATGCGGCGGAACGGACTATTCCGCCTCACCGTCGGGGAAGTCCAGACCTATCGCGGGGACCGGCCGCTCCATCGCGATCGCGGCCGGGGGCGCGGCTCGGACGTCGTCTGATCCTGGGTCTGACCCGCCTTCTGACGGCGGTTGCGCCAGACCTCCAGCGCCAGTGTGGCCAGGGCCAGTTTGCCGGCGTGGCGTCCGGCCAGACGACGGCCGCCGCGCGATAGCAGCAGGCTGCCGACCAGGGGGACGATGGAGTTCAGACGCGGCATGGAAGCCTCCTTTGTTTCCGGCTCAACGCGCGGCGGCGGGGGCGTTTCCACCTGCGACGACATGGGCTGACGACGGGCGACAGAAGGTTTAACGCGCGCGCGGACGAAACCGGTGCTAGCCGTGGCGTATGCGCTCTTCCCGACTCGCCGCCTTCTTCACCTCGCTCAGCTTCGCTGTGATCGCCGCCCTGGTCGCCGGGGTAGTCGTCGGCGCCTTGGCGCAAGGCGCCGATGCGCCCCTGTTGACCGGAGGGTTGGGCGTGATCGAGAGCCTGGGGCAGGTCTGGCTGAACGCCCTTCGAATGACCGTCATCCCCCTGGTCTTCAGCCTTCTGGTGACGGGGATCGTCTCCATCGCCGATGCGGCGGCGACGGGGCGGATCGCGGCGCGGGCCCTCATGGTGTTCGGCGTCCTGCTGGTCGGGGCGACGGTCTACGCCATCCTGGCGGGCCTGGGGCTGCTGGCCCTGTGGCCCATTGACCCAGAGGCGGGCCGCGCCCTCCTGGCCGGCGTGTCGTCCGATGTGGCCCAGACGGTGGGCGAGGCGGCCCGGACCGACGGGTTCCGCGCCTTCCTGGCCAGTCTGGCGCCGGCCAATCTGATCAAGGCGGCGGCCGACGACGGCGTTCTGGCGGTCGTGGTCTTCGCCGTGGCCTTCGGCTTCGCCGCGACCCGGATAAAGCCCGAGCTGCGCCGCCCCCTGGCCGGCTTCTTCGAGGCGGTGGCCGAGACCCTGGTGGTGATCGTGCACTGGGTGCTGCTGGCCGCGCCTTTCGGGGTCTTCGCCCTGGCGCTCGGCGTGGGCTTGCGGGCCGGGCTGGGGGTGGCGGGCACCCTGGCCCACTATGTCGCCGTCGTCTGCCTGAGCCAGATCGGCCTGATCCTGATCCTCTATGTCGTGGCGACTTTATGGGGGCGGATGTCTTTGGGCCGGTTCGCCCGCGCCGTGGCCCCGGCCCAGGTGGTGGCCGTCTCGACCCAGTCTTCGCTGGCCAGCCTGCCGGTGATGATCGAGCGGGCGCGCGACTGGCTGGGCGTGCCCCAGACCTCGGCGGGCCTGGTGCTGCCCCTGGCGGTGGCGGTGTTCCGCATCACCAGCCCGGTCGCCAATCTGGCCGTCTGCCTCTATGTGGCCCAGCTGAACGGGGTGGATCTGAGCCTGTCCGCCCTGGTCGCCGGCGGACTGACGGCCATCGCCGTCTCGATCGCCTCGGTCGGCCTGCCGGGCCAGGTCAGCTTCTTCGCCGCCGTCGGCCCCATCTGCCTGGCCATGGGCCTGCCGCTGGGCGTTCTGCCCCTGCTGCTGGCGGTCGAGGTCATCCCCGACATCTTCCGCACCGTCGGCAACGTCACCGCCGACCTGGCCGCGACGCGGATCGTGGCCGGCGAAGATGGGGCGGGGGAGGACGCCGCGCCGGAAGCCGATCCGGCGTCCTGACGCCGGTCAGGCGTAGTCCTGGATCGCCTTCACATCCAGGTCGCCGGCCTTGATGGCGCCGATGGCCTGGGCGGCGGCCAGGGCGCCGGCGGTGGTGGTGTAGTAGGGGATCTTCATCATCAGGGCGGTGCGGCGCAGGGAGAAGCTGTCCTGCAGCGACTGCTTGCCCGAGGTGGTGTTGAAGACCAGATGGACCTCGCCGTTCTTCATGGCGTCGACGATGTGGGGGCGGCCTTCCAGCACCTTCCTGACCAGGCCGACCTCGATCCCCTGGGCGGCCAGATAGTCGCGGGTGCCGCCGGTGGCGATGATGGAGAAGCCCTGGGCCAGCAGGGTCTTCACCGCCTCGACGATGAAGGGCTTGTCGTCCTCCTTGACCGAGACGAAGGCGCAGCCGGAGGTCGGCAGCTTGGCGCCGCCGCCGATCTGGGACTTGGCGAAGGCGCGGGCGAAGGCGGGGGCCATGTCGGCCTCGCCCTCGCGCTTCCAGTCCAGGCCCATGACCTCGCCGGTCGAACGCATTTCCGGGCCCAGTATGGTGTCCACCCCGGCGAAGCGGGCGAAGGGGAAGACGGCTTCCTTGACCGCGATATGGTCATAGGGGGCGTCGGTCAGGCCGAAGGAGGCCAGGGGCGCGCCCGCCATGACCTTGGCGGCGATCGAGGCGATGGGCCGGCCGATGGTCTTGGCCACGAAGGGGGCCGTGCGGCTGGCGCGCGGATTGACCTCCAGCACGAAGATGCGCGGGTTATCGCCGTGCGGCTCTTCAATCGCGAACTGGACGTTCATCAGGCCGCGCACCTTCAGGGCCTTGGCCATTTCGGTGGTCTGGCGCTTCAGCTCGGCCACCGTCTCGGGACGCAGCGACCAGGGCGGCATGGAGCAGGCGCTGTCGCCCGAGTGGACGCCGGCTTCCTCGATATGCTCCAGCACCCCGGCGACGAAGACGGTCTCGTCGTCGCACAGGGCGTCCACGTCCACCTCGGTGGCGCGGTTCAGATAGTGGTCGATCAGGACGGGATCGTCGCCTGAGACGCGCATGGCCTCGTGGACGTAGCGGTCCAGCTGCTCGCGGTCGTGGACGATCATCATGCCGCGGCCGCCCAGGACGTAGGAGGGGCGCAGGACGACGGGATAGCCGACGTCCTCGGCCTTTTGCGCGGCCTCTTCGGCGCTGCGGGCCAGGGCGTTGGGGGGCTGACGCAGGCCGATGGCCTCCAGCATCTGCTGGAAGCGCTCGCGGTCCTCGGCCAGGTCGATGGAGTCGACGCTGGTGCCCAGGACGGGGATGTTGTCCTCCTGAAGCGCATGGGCCAGCTTCAGCGGCGTCTGGCCGCCGAACTGGACGACGCAGCCGATCAGATCGCCCTTGGACCGCTCGACCTCGATCAGCTCCAGCACGTCCTCGGCCGTCAGGGGCTCGAAATACAGGCGG
>MDSZ01088009.1_pt1 | contig 43890 bp, 21 predicted proteins | sample 811201 | NCBI WGS metagenome assembly MDSZ01 (sample SAMN05326647, study PRJNA326480) | marine metagenome | isolation source: seawater | place: Indian Ocean: North | collected 2010 | reverse complement strand
TTCTGTTCTTTTGTTCTCTTTTTGTTTTTTGGGTCTGGGACACATTATTATTTCGACGTTTTTTTGAGAGTGTGTTTTCGATGGAAAAAATCAATCATCCAATCATCATCATCATCAACAACAACAACAACAACAACAACATATCGTCGTCGTCACAAAACACCAATTGCACGCGCGCGCGCTTTTGTCTTCCGTTCGGAAAGAAGAAGAAGAAGAAGAAGAAGAAGAAGAAGACTTTGCGCGACACGCGGCACACGACATCGATGAATTCTACTCCCCAGTGGTATCACGCGCGAGCGGCGACGGCGCAGAAGAGGACCTTTGTGTCATCCGTCGTTGGCGGCGATGGTGATTTTGCGTCTTGGAGAAGAGCGACGACGGCGAAAACATTTATCGGCACCTCTCGCCGGGCGGCGGCTTCGAAGAAGTTCTCCGTCTCCGCCGCTGGTCTCACCATGTACGACAAAATCGTCCGCGATCACACGATTGCCACGGAAGATAACGGGACAAAGTTGCTTTTTATCGACAGGCACATGGTGCACGAAGTTACGTCGCCGCAAGCGTTCGAGGCTTTGCGTTTAGCCGGGAGAAACGTGCGACGACCGGACAACACGTTGGCGACGGTGGATCACAACGTCCCGACTTCGGATCGATCGAAATTTGAAAGCGTGGAAACCTTCATAACGGAAATGGAATCGAGAGTGCAAGTGGTGCAGATGGAAGAGAACGTGAAAGACTTTGGTATTACGTATTTCGGGATGGACGATAAAAGACAAGGCATCGTGCACATCATCGGACCGGAGCAAGGCTTTACGTTGCCGGGTACGACGGTCGTGTGCGGAGATTCGCACACGGCCACGCACGGTGCGTTTGGTGCGTTGGCGTTCGGTATTGGGACGAGCGAAGTCGAGCACGTGTTGGCTACGCAAACGTTGTTGCAAAAGCCGAGCATGAACATGAACGTAAGAATCGACGGCAAGTTAATGGATGGCGTGACCTCCAAAGATTTGGTGTTGCACGTGATTGGGAAGATTGGTACCGCCGGGGGTAACGGATCAGTCATTGAATTTTCCGGCGAAGCCATTCGTGAGTTATCCATGGAAGCGAGAATGAGTATTTGCAACATGGCGATTGAAGCCGGCGCGAGAGCCGGGATGATTGCGCCGGTTGAGATCACCTACGAGTACTTGAAAAACAGACCTATGGCGCCAAGTGGTGAGACTTGGGAAAAAGCGATAGCGTACTGGAAGACGTTATCGACCGATGCAGATGCCAAATTTGATAAGGTTGTGGTTATTGACGCAAAGGATATTGAACCGACCGTCACGTGGGGGACGTCGCCACAAGATACGGTTGGCATTTCTGGCATCGTACCAAATCCAGATAATTTTGAAGAATCCAGAGCGAACGCGATGCGAAGATCGTTGGAATACATGGGATTGACCCCGGGGACGAAAATGAAGGACGTTGCGGTTGATAAAGTGTTTGTCGGATCGTGCACGAACGGGAGAATTGAAGATATCAGAGCTGTGGCCGCCGTGGCCAAGGGCAAGAAGGTTGCCAGTTCCGTGTATGCGATGGTCGTACCCGGCTCTGGTATTGTCAAAGACCAAGCCGAAGCGGAAGGTTTGCATACCATCTTAATCGAAGCTGGTTTTGATTGGAGAGAACCGGGTTGCTCTATGTGCCTCGCTATGAACCCGGACAAGTTGTTGCCGGGAGAACGGTGCGCTTCGACGTCGAACAGAAACTTTGAAGGTCGTCAAGGGAACGGTGGCCGAACGCATTTGGTGTCGCCAGCCATGGCAGCTGCGGCTGCTATTACGGGGAAATTGTGCGATGTAAGAGAACTCGGTTCTGGTGCGGGTCTGACTGGCGACGATGTCCCGAAAAAAGTCGACAAGGACTTTTTGACGAACCAATCCATCGTGCCGCCACAACCTAGAGTGGACCAAGCGAAATCTTCCGGCGGTAGTGGTGGCATGCCGACGTTTACCAAGCTCAAAGGTAAAGCTGCCGCGATTGACTTGCAAAACATTGACACGGATATGATCATCCCGAAACAGTTTTTGAAGACCATCAAACGAACCGGCTTGGGCGTTGGCGCGTTTTACGAAATGCGGTTCAACACCGACGGCTCCGAAAAGCCGGAATTTGTCTTGAACAAACCAGAATGGAAAGGGAGCTCGATCTTAGTTGCCGGCGATAACTTTGGCTGCGGCAGTTCCCGAGAGCACGCGCCGTGGGCTATCAACGATTTAGGCATCAGGTGCATCATCTCCACCTCCTTCGCCGATATCTTTTTCAACAACTGCTTCAAAAACTCCATGTTGCCGATTGTTTTGGACGAACCGACGGTGAGATCATTGATGCAAGACGCCAACGAAAACAAAGAGTTAGAAATCGATCTCGAAGCGCAAACCATCGCGAGAGCGGACGGATCCAAGATTTCTTTCCAAGTCGACGAGTTCCGTAAGCACTGCTTGTTGAACGGCTTGGACGACGTCGGATTGACGATGTTGAAGAACGACCAAATCGACAAGTTTGAAATCGAACGATCACAAAAGTACCCGTGGTTGGACGGTGCCAGAGGAACGATTGCGCGTTAATAAAAAACTATTGTTATACATACGTAGGTACCGGTACCAATGGTACACTAATATTCGCTATATAGTGCTAGTGTTGTTCTATGGGTACTGCCTTGCAACTAATATTCTACACACGTACTTACTGAATGACAAACGTAGGCGAGCTTCATCCCCGTCTTCGTATTTCGTCGCCCATGGCACGTCTCGAACTTTGACTTCGTCTGCGCTATTATTTTCTTTGGCGAATTCAATTTCCTCTTTGATGATTTCGTTTTGAGCGAGTAACTGGCCATCAAAGCATTGGAGCACGTGTACCAACAAAGTTTTGCGATGATGCCAAAGCGTTTCCCTTCCACGAAACGCCACAATCTTTTCGCGCACAAAACGAAACTCCTCTTCGATTATTTCCTCGGAGAATCTTTTCTTATATTCATCATTAAAATGAAAAAGTCGATCGCCAACCAAACGTATAACTGCGCGTCGAAAATGCCACGCGCTCGGATCGGAAGCGGAGATGGTCGTTTTTGATTCCCGCAACACGTTCTTCGCGCGTTCTAAGAGGAGGTGTGATTTATTGACATTTTGTTTCAAATGGACGAGTTCAAACACGAACAGCTTATGCGCCCACGCGGCGTAATTGCTTGGTTTTCGTCGACACGTTTGTTCGCACGCCAAACTTTCGCGTTCGCATAACTTTAACATCTTCGCATCATCATCATCATCATCATCATCATCATCTCCACCGTCATCTTCTTCGACAAGCGTCGTCTTCGCAATTGGATGAATCCTTCTTCTCCCGACGAAACGAGAACAACATTTCAGAATCACCCACCTCCTGTGCGCAAACGCCGCCGTGGATTTTGGAAACTTTGTTTGAATAAACGCGACAAATGTTAATTCGCGTTCTAGCACTCTGTCTTTCATCTTTTGTTTCTCTTCTTCATTCTCGCACATTACAACATCCTCCAACTCTTGGCACACTCTTCGTTTTCTCACGTTCCATCCGGATAAACTGTCACCGGTCAGCACGCACAGGAGTACTTTCAAATCGCCATCATCGCTTCCCCTTCTCATTTGCGCGTATATAAACGACAAAATAGGCACTAGCACGTTCACATTGATCGCCAGCTTGTGCTCTCGGACGCAAAACGAGTGATAGAAAATTCCGTCGTCGTCGTCTCCCGTAACTACCGTTGCGTCGTCTTCCCCTAACAAATCTTTCAAAGATTTCCACGGGGGCACGAACGCGAGTTCGTTTAATTCGGGGTCCGACGACGCGATGCGCTTTAACTCTTCCACCAGTGCCGCATCGGTTGGTCTGCCATCGTTGACGTCCCGTCGTCTGCGCGTCATCTCGTCGTCAATCCGACGTCATTCTCTTCGAGTTTTGTTTTTCTGCAGAAAGAGAAAGATTTCCAAAAAAAAAAGAGAGAGACAAAAGGAAAAAGAAAGGGAAAAATTAAACAAAGGTTTTAAAACCCTAAATAATGGATATTTTTTTTTGGAAGAAAAGGAGGATCTAACGAAAAGCGATCGCTCGTCAGAATTTAATCGAAGCGCGGGAGAGAGCAGCACCTTTTTCTCGCGCACTTCGTTGTAGTATTCATCGCGTGAACGACACTCGCGATGACGACGACGAAACAGACCATCGCGATGAGATCTTCTTCCTCGTCGCTTTTTGCCTTACTCGCCCTGACCCTTTCCCTTTTCTTCGTCCAGTCCGAAGCGTCCGCGTTCCTCGCCACGGACAAAAACTTCGATTCCGCCGTGCTTGGATCGAACAAAAACGTCTTCGTGAAATTCCTCGCGCCTTGGTGAGGCCACTGTAAGAGCATGAAACCCGCGTGGGACAAGCTCGGCAGTAAATACAAAGATCACCAGGGAGTAATGATTGTGGACGTGGATTGCACGGCGGATGGCTCGCAAACGTGTCAGAAAATGGGCGTGCAAGGGTACCCAACAATTAAATATTTTGTCAACGGGGACAAAAAAGGGAAGGACTACCAGCAAGGAAGGGACTACGACTCTCTGCTCGCGTTTACGAAAAAGACGTTGGATGTGGAGAAGTGCGACGTGAAGACGAAAAAAGCGTGTAAACCGAACGAAATCGCGCTGATTGAAAAGTTCGACGGGAAGAGTTCTTCGGAAATTGCGGAGGAGATGAAGAAACGCGCGGAGGAGTTGAAGACGATTAAGTCGGATATGAAGGCGGCAAAGTTGGAACACAACACGAAAGTCGCAACGTGGAAAAAGAGAGAGGCGGCGTTGAATAAAGGGGACTTTATTTTAAAACAGTTGGAGCAGTTGAGAAAGAAAGATGAGTTGTAAAAAAGCTCTTCTCTTCCTCTCTTTTCTATCCACCATATGAAAGATGGATGGTAAAGTTTCCGAACAAATAGTGTTCGTTTTTCTCCGATGACGACGGGAGGAGCCCCGTAAGAGCAACCAACTTTTAAAAATCGTATAAAACCTGAGAAAGATAGAAATCGAGTAGATGCATACATAAAGTGAGGTCAAATTCCAAGAAAGTCACACTGCGTGATTGTGGATTGATTGAAGCGTGTCGAAAGAGATTTTATCCAGTGTTTTATAAGTAATGAGAGCGATTGTTAAAATTGCGTTGGCGTTGGATTTTATTTTCATGATCGAGAGAACAATAAGGAAGCGTATAGCATGCCAATTCATTCATTCATTCATTCATTCATTCAATACTCAAGATTATATAATACGTGATTATTATTAAAAAGAATGACTCAAACCAATCTCTTCTAATGTGTTGTATTTTTTCGTAGCAGCGTTTGTTTAATCTCTACAAACCGTCCCCTTCATCGTCGCTCGCTTCGGTGACGTCGTAGATCTTTCGCACAATCTTTTGACCGTTGGCGAGGCACAAACCGTGTCTATCCGCGGTAACTAAAATTGTATCGTCTTCATTAAACTTACCCTTCAAGATTTCCGTGGATAAGTTCTGCAACAACTCTTTTTGAATGGCACGTTTCACCGGACGAGCGCCGTATTGCGGATCGTAGCCTTCTCTCGCCAAATACTCAACCGCGGATTTGTCGTATTCAATCGCCATGCGTTGGCCATCAACTCTCTTGGACAAATTATTGAGCTGTAATTGGACAATCTCTTCGATTTGCGAGTGGTTGAGCGACTCAAAACAAATAAATTCGTCGATTCTGTTGATAAATTCTGGTCTGAAGTGCGATCGGACGTGTTGCATGACGGCGTCTTTCACGCTACCTCTTCCTCTTCTTTTGTTTTGGTAATTCATTTCATCCGAACCCAAGTTCGAAGTCATGATAATCAAGCAATTTCTGAACGATACGTTTCTACCTTGCGTGTCCGTCACGTGACCTTCGTCCAACAACTGCAACAAGACGTTGAAGACATCGACGTGAGCTTTCTCAATTTCATCGAACAAGACGACCGAGTACGGCTTTTGTCGAACCGCGTCGGTGAGCATGCCCCCTTCGTCGTAGCCAATGTAGCCTGGAGGTGCACCAATTAATCTAGCCACAGAGTGTTTTTCCATGTACTCGGACATGTCCAAACGCACCAACGCATGGTCTGAGTTGAAGAGATACGATGCTAAAGCCTTTGCCAATTCTGTCTTACCGACGCCAGTCGGGCCCAAGAACATGAACGAGGCGACTGGCCCGTTCGGATCGGCGAGATCCGCACGCGAGCGTTGAACGGCTTCGGCAACGCAAGTCACCGCTTCTTCTTGACCGATGACTCTTTCGTGAAGTTCGGATTCCAATTGCAACAATTTTTGTTTCTCCGAAGCGACCAACTTCGCCACCGGTACGCCGGTCCATCTGGACACAACCGTCGCGACGTCCGCGTCCGTCACCTCTTCTCTCAACATTACCCCACCGCCTTGTAATGACAACACTTCGCCTTCCGCTTTCTTCACTTCGTCCTCAATGCGGACTTTCTCAGCCTCCAATTTGGCGAGATCACTCTTGCAATTCGCGAGTTGGGCTTTGTACTCCTCCGGCGCGTCTTCGGCCGACGCCAATTGTACTTTCGCGTTGGCGTTTTGAATCTTTCTCCCCGTGTAGGCCAACTGTGCTTGCGCTTGTCTGTACGCATTCATGCATGTCATTTCTCTCGTGACTTTCTTTTGCAGCTCATTTCGTTTTTTCTTCTCTTCGTGCAGTTGTGCGGCGAGCTTCTGCAATTCTGCCGCGGCGATGTTGTTTTGGCCAGCCTTCGCGTTTTCGCTTCTTTGCTTCAACAACAACTGATTGCGTTCTTTTTGCAACTGTTTGATTTTTCGCTCGCACACGTCTAGTGATTCCGGTTTGGACGATTTGTTCATTCTGACCGCTGCGGCTGCTTCGTCGAGCAAATCGATCGCCTTATCTGGCAACTGACGTCCGCTGACGTACCTCGCAGACAACTGCGCCGCCGATAACAACGCGCCTTCGGAGATGGCAATGTTGTGATGTTGTTCATATCTCGGTCTTAACCCACGCAAAATGGAAACGGTGAAATCAACATCTGGTTCTTCCACTGGAATTTGCTGAAATCGACGTTCCAAAGCCGCGTCGGTTTCGATGGATTTTTTGAACTTGTCCACCGACGTGCACCCGATGCATCTCAACAAACCTCTCCCCAACGCCGGTTTCAAAATAGCCGATCCGTTGTTCCCGTTCGGCGGCGGCGGAATCAAGTTGTGAATGTCGTCGATGAACATAATCACCGGCTGATTCGCGGCTTCATCGACAACTTCTTGCACGACCATGGACAATCTCTCTTCAAACTCCCCCGGCATTTGACATCCGGCGCCAACAGCGCCTAAATCCAACTCCAATAACTTGGCATTTCTCAACGCCAACGGCACGTCACCACCCGCAATTCTTTGCGCCAAACCTTCCACAATGGCCGTTTTACCAACTCCAGATTGACCCAACAAAATGGGGTTATTTTTCGTTCGTCTGGACAACACGTGAATGGCTCTTCTTAACTCGTCGTCTCTTCCAACCAACGGGTCCAACAAACCTTTCTTCGCTTCATCCGTCACGTCCGTGCAAAATCGTTCAATCGCGGATAACTCTTCTTCTTGGCCAGGCATCCCACCTTGCATCTGTTGTTGTTGTTGTTGTTGCGCCATCAGTTGCTGTTGGTTTTCAGCCTCGCCGCCTTCGGCGTTGCCGCCTTCTTGTTTCCTGTTGGCATTCGTGCTTCCAGACAAGACTCCCGGACCAGACGTGGCAACGGCAGCGCCCTGTTTTTATTACGTCACACGAAGAGAGGAATATTGGTCAGTATTTACGCGCACAATCCACATCAATCGCGAGGAGACGAGAGAGAACGAACGAGAGAAGAGCAGAGAGAACGAATGAGAACGAAAGAGAGAAAGAGAAAGAGAGGAAGCGCGCGAGAGTTTAAAATGAGGGAAAAAAGAAGCCTGAAGAAGGTGGCGGCGATGGGACCATCGGATGGACGACGTCAATCGCTTTCTTTCTCCGTCTTCGAGGCCATCTTCCGCTCTCGATCTCGATCTCGCGAGTCTCGCGGGAAACCCTCGACCCCTCGCCCGTTCTCTCGACCCGCTTCGTAAAAGGTGTTTCTCGAGGCAGACGACGCGGCAGAGAGCGTTGTCGTTGTGGTCCCATTTGGAAAAATGACAAGATAAAGTCACCGACGACGACGCACCATAAAAATGTTGGCAATCTGATTTCTGACTTCCCGGTTGTAATAAATCAACGCCGCCGCGCTCGCGCCGCAGGCGACGAGCGTCGCCACTTTCGATTTGTCGTCTTTCAACAGAGACGCGAGCGTTGTCGATGTTGTTGTCATGATGACGCGCGTCTCTCTTTTTCTCTCTCTCTCTCTTTTTATGATGCCATATACAAAAATTCTTCTCTTTTTCCTTTTTTTGTCTCTTCTTATTTACATCTGTCTCGGCTTTTGCTTTTGGTCCATACACATAAAGTGGGTTTTTTTGTTTGGCTTGGTCTCTTTTTTTCCTCCTCCTTCTTCTTTTTGTCTGTCTTCGAGGAAGAAGAAGAAGAAGTCCTCATTAATAAATTAACGAGACGGTTTGTTGTGTCTTCCGAGAGAAGAAGAAGAAAAGAAAACCGAAACGACTCGGAGGAGGAGGAGGAGGAATGAAGAAGTCAACTCGCTCTCGGCCGCGGAACGACGACGACGACGACGACGACGACGGGAACCGAGAGGAAGAGTTGGCGTACGACACGCCGGATAGGAAGAAGAGGAGCACGGGTGCGACCACCGCACTTTGCGACGCCGGGCCGAGCGAGTGTAACGGGCGGACGTCGAAACACGCGCGTGGCGTGAAAGAAGAAGGTGAACCATCGGAGGCGTGTAACGTTCCAGATGAACCGTACTTGCCCATGTCGCAAGTGAGGGAGGATAACATCAACAACGACGACGCGTACGACGACATCCCAATGTCGCAAATGCGACAAAACCCGAATATTCTACGCGCGAATGAACCCATCGTGCAAGACTATTACACTAAATCGGAAAGGAATAAAGGCAAAGTCGTGAACGACCCGGTGCATAATCACATGTACTTTAGCGGGAAGATGTGCGACGTGATCGATACGCCTCAGATGCAACGCTTGAGAGAATTGAAACAGTTAGGGACGGCGTATTACGTTTTTCCTGGAGCTTCGCATAATAGGTTTGAACACTCGTTAGGGACGTCGCACTTGGCGAGCAACGTGTATGAAACGCTGACGAGATCGACGCGATCGTTGAAATGGGACGCGGAGGATAAGTTGTGCGTCCAATTGGCTGGTTTGTGTCACGATTTAGGGCATGGACCATATTCGCACGTGTTTGACAACGAGTTTTTACCACTGAGGTTAGGAAAAGCAGAGGCGGACAAGTGGAGTCACGAGGACATGTCGTGCGACATGTTCGAGTGGTTGGTCGAGGATAACAACGTCGAATTATCGCCAAGAATCGTTCAAAAAGTGAAGGATTTAATCAGCTCAAACGATAAAGGGTACGAAAAGAATAAGTTTTTGTTCGACATCGTGGCAAATAAGAGGAACAGCGTGGATGTCGATAAGTTTGAGTATTTGATGCGAGACTCGAAAAACACAGGCATTTCTGCTTCGGTGGATATGAATCGGTTGATTTCTTTCATGAAAGTCATAGATGACGAGATTTGTTTCAAAGCGAGCGAGGTGTACAACGTATACAGATTGTTTGATATGCGCGCAAATATGCATCACGTGGTGTACACGCACAAAAAAGCGAAAGCGGTGGAGTATATGATTGTAGACGCTATGGTTGAAGCTGATATTGGATGGAACAGTCGAATTTCGCACGCCATTCGAGACCCGAAAGAGTTTATTAAACTGGACGATACGATCGCGAAACAAATCGAGTTCTCAAGCGAACCAGAGTTACAAAAAGCGCGCGACATAATGAAAAGATTACGAAAGAGAGATTTGTACGTTTTCGTCAATGAATACACGGTCCCGGAGGAGTATTTGAGCGATTTCAAAGCCGTCACGGCAGAAGATATCTCGACTTCGTACGAATCCAATAGCACTAGCAACACCTTACCGGGCGGCTTGAAACCGGAAATGATCATCGTCCACAACGTCAAAATCGATTACTCCATGAAAGACAAAGATCCGGTGTCGAAAGTGAAATTTTTCCAAGAGTTAACCGACGACGAATCCTTCCACATCGACCGCGCCAAAGTCTCATCCTTGTTGCCAACCAACTTTTTAGAACGAAAAGTCAGAGTGTACTCGAGGATTCGCGACCACAATGTGGAAGATGCCATCGCGAAAGCGTTTTCCAACTTCCAAAGGAAGATGTACGGCGGTTGCGAAATCCAAGCGACGCCGTCGAGAAGCCGGAAAAAGAGAGGCCATTCGCTCGGTCACGAACGCGAACGAGTACAAGTAGCTCCCGTTGGCGTTTCGACGCCAAGCGGAACGCAGCGTTCTGCACACACGGACGTATGATAAATAGGAGAAGAACGAATTAGTATTATTGATAACCCATATAGCTATAGCTATTGCCGCTGCTCTGATATTTTGAAATACACATTGATTACATCTCTAGAAGAAGAAACGGACGCGTACGTCTCTCTCATTTTCATCTCGAACAAATTCGACATGTCGAAAACATAAAAAATCCGTTGGGAAAGTCGTGATTTTTGTCGTCGTTATAAATCGACGCGTGCGGCACACCAAGAGACCATCAACCCGTATCTATCGCGTACACCACGGAATCAGAGTGCACGCACGCGTAAGTAGAAGTTCTACTCATGATTGATGCTGCCGCGGAACGGCTACGCGATGATGTGGCAGCACACAACACTCAAACGTCCGCGTTTAGCGTTTTCGTATTAACGTTCGTCATGGCTGCCATGACTGGTCTCGGCTCCATTCCATTTTTCTTACTCCCAAAAGGAGAAAAGCTTGCCCCATTATACGCCGGTTTAGCGAACGCCATCGCCTGTGGCGTCATGCTCGCGGCGTCTTTCGATATGGTCCACGAAGGCCAACCGCACGGCCCGGGTTTAGTTGTTTTTGGATTGTTCTGCGGAGCAACCTTCATTGCATTTCTGCAGAAAATTTTACACGCGCACGAAGACGTGTCGTTTGCGAATTTAGTAGGGGCAGATGCCAGAAAAACGTTACTGGTAGTTGGTATTATGACTGCACACTCGTTTGGCGAAGGATCTGGCGTTGGGGTGAGTTTCTCCGGAGTTCACGGGTGGGCGCAAGGGTGTTTGGTGACGTTTGCCATCGGTGTGCACAACATTCCAGAAGGCTTGGCGGTATCGACGGTGTTGGCGAGTAAAGGCGTGAAACCAGTGCAATGTTTGTTTTGGTCGGTGTTGAGTTCACTGCCGCAAACAGTGACGGCGGTTCCGTCGTTTTTATTCGTTGAGACTTTTACAAGCTTGATGCCATTTGGGGTTGGTTTTAGCGCCGGGTGTATGATTTGGATCGTGTTCGCAGAGTTGTTGCCAGACGCGTTTGAAGGCGCAGAGGATGCAAGAGCGGTGGCAACAGCGGCGACGATGAGTGCAGTAGCGTTGGAAGGGTTTCGGATGGCCATGCTAAAGTTGGACAACGAGGACGGGACGTTCCGAGCGCCGACGTTGAAGGATTTTGGCTTAGGAGACGAGAGCACCAGCGGTGGGAAGAGCACATTTTATTTAGCGATAGCGCCGGCGTTTATAGCCTCCTTCGCATTGTCTACGTTACGGTTTACGAATAAGCGGGGGACATTGCTCGTTGAGCGATTGTTTCGGGACAAGATGCGAAGGAACGATGAAATAGATATTAATAACAATAACAACATTGAAGGCGGCGTGTTGAAATCGTCCTCGGGTCGCAGTAAAAGCAGTCTTGCTGACGGTAAAATAGGTGCAACGTTAGGAATTGCAAGTGGTATTTTGATCGTCATGGGCGTTCGCGCGTTGCTACTCACGCTTCGTGCCATCTATTACGGGGGGGCAGTGGAGATTTTATTCGCCATCGGCGGCATCTTCCTGGCCAGATTTATTATGTTGCAACTCCCAAAGCTCGTCTTCTCTAACGCATTCTCCGTGTCCTCCGAGAATGAAGAGAAAAATACGGATCGAATGACCACAAACAGTGGTAGTAGCCTCGCGAGCCTCGCGAACGGGTGGGATGCTATCGATGGTGCGTTTGAAGCGTTCATCGTGTCCATCACGTGCACATTCCTTTCCGTCCTCGACGGTGTCCGGTTCGCCTCTGCGGCTGAATCTTTGGAAAACATACACATTGAATTTCCGGCGTGCATCCGCGCTCTTTTGCGAACTGCTCCAGCCGCGTTGAGTGCGTTTAGCTGTAAGGCTGGCAATGCTTCTGAACTCGCGCTACGAGCTTCCCTCTCTGTCGGTTTCGCCTTCTTCTTCTCTGCCGTCGCCGCCGCCAAGTTTGTGAAAGTCTTTAAATCTGTTCACGAATTGAATAAGCACCTGGAAGAGTCGTCGGGTAGGAAGAACTTGTTCAAAATCGAAGGTTCATTAGAAGCGGCGAGTTGCTTGATGTGCGCGTACGCCTTCTCAAGAGCCTTGTGGCCTCGCGCTACTAGAGAAACGAGAAGAGGAAGCAACGACGAACAAGCCGGTTTGATGTTAGGATTACTGTTAGGAGTGAGCGCGAACGTGGCGCTGTTCGCACTGGGCACGATGACCCCGTACATGGACGCGATTTAGTTAGATTTAGTAGTTTGTAGTGGAGCGTATATAGAGTACGAGACTCGTCTCTAAATTTTATGGACTCGAGTCTTTTCTGGTACATAGATATTCTCCTTCCCTCTCTAAAATATTCTCATCCTGGCAGAATTAATTTTCGTCACATCGTATACGTATCACTATGAAGATGATTAATACGTGAGCATATTATTTTAATTAACGCTGTCGCGAAAGAAGAGAATGTCTTACCGATTCTCGCGCGTCTCTTTCCTCCGAGCGGTTCTCATTTTCGTCGTCGTGCTCCTTTCTTCTCTTCAGAAAGAAAGACAATTCGTTACAGCGGATGTTCGTTTACGCCACGGAGAACATATCAAAGTTCTCGCGCGAGTGGAGAATCCGGACTTGAACTACGTTCGTGTTGATGACATAGATGAGGAGTATTTGAACGAGACGATGAAAAGAGACGACGACGACGACGGAGAGTTGGATTCGAAAAGGGTCCCTGGCAATTACAACTCTGTATCGAGAAACAGTTTGACTGCTTCGAAGAAAGAAAACAATGTTTCTTTTTCTAATTCATCTTCTTCTGGGAGATGGACAAAGAGAATGGCTGCTAAGAACGAGCTTAGTGACGTTGATTATGTTGATGACACGCGTTTGTTCTTAGTGACTCTCGTTGGAGAATCGTCCTATGCTTTGTCCACTCCCCGAGTGTGGCGGGATTTGGATATCGCTTTGCGCAAACACAAAGGTGCCTTGTTACGTCCGATACCAGACCAGTCGTTTTTAGCCTTTGGACCGCCTTTGGCGGCTGCAGTTGCGGAACGCTATCAGGTGGGTGCATCACATTGGGTCATTAACAAATGGCCGAAAGAAACCGTATCTTCTTTCGCGTTTGAGAGTGTTTGCGCAAAAACTATGTGCGAATGGTTCGATGCGACGGTTGCGCCGGCACCGTTTTTCGATACAAAAGGTAAAAATACACGAGAGGATAACTTTTTGTTTGCGCAGTTGGTGGCTAAAGAGTTGGATAATGTTATGAAAGTGCGGAACGCATCATCTTCATCGTATTGTCGAGCGTCAGATATTGATGGCGTAAAAGTCCAGTGCACTTTTGGTAGAGAAGTAGTAGTGAGAGAACGTAAGAAGATCTTCTCAAATATAATGGGACACAACGCGGTGGTATACATACACGAAACACTTCCTATCGTCACACATAATTACAACACTCAATCGCTAGTACAGGGAGGAGTACATGCAGGTCAACAACTCGCGAGTATTAATCGGTGTCCTTTATGGAAACTTGGTTTGAGTGGTAATAATCAGGTCGTCGCAATGACCGATACGGGCATAGACAAGTATAATTGTTACTTTAGCGACGTGAAAACACCAAACGCAAACGCAACGACGTTTTCAAAAATTATCGACATACGCTCATTGAGTGATAGTCAAGACATGGTGGATTTTACTACCGGACACGGTACGAGGGTCGCTGGAGTGTTTTTTGGGTCGTCTGGTTCATTCTATTGGAACAAACAATATGATGGAGTGGCTAAAAACGCACGCGTCGCATTTACAGATATTGGCTACGTAAATCGAACGGATGATTCGGACGTGTTGGTAAGTTTGTCTAACGTATCGAGAACACTTTTGTATGAATACCCAAGCGTTAATTTCTCCGCACACGTTCAATCAAACAGTTGGGGAATAAGAAATTCATATTCGTACGAAACAAGCGAGTATGAAGTCGACCTGTTTCTGAATGAAAATCAAGAGAATGTTATTGTCTTTTCCGCGGGAAACGATGGAATAATAAAACCGCGCAATAGTATAACCAGACCGGCGAATGCGAAGAATGTCATTTCAGTCGGCGGAACCAAAAGTGTAAAATCCGCGAGTCCCACGCAATCGATATACACACAGATCAAGATAGAGTTAGGGGATGGATACGAGCACTGGGCTCACGCAAACGTGCGTGGTATGTCGAGCGTAAATAAGAACTATCCATCTACCGATTCATATCGTGTAATTACAGTGTCAAGTCCAGAAAACGGATGTGCGACGTTACCTAGCGCGAGTGATTCAAATCAAATTGTTCTTCTCAAGTCAGACGTTGCTTCGTGCTCACACGCGGAACGATTGAAAAACGCAGAGACAGCCGGATACTACGGTGCGCTCGTCTATGCGAACGAAACGAGAGCGCGTTTGACTTCAATGGTTGATGATCAAACGCAATCTATTTTCTTGTCTGCGTTCATTTCTATGAAAGACGGGCTACTTTTACGCGCGCTCATTGAGAAAGGGGATTTGAGCGCAAACGACGCGTTTCCCGCGTTGGCGATCAAAACCACCATATTGGTAGCTTCGAGTGAGAATCAATACGAACACGCGTCAGGCTTCTCGAGTGCGGGTCCAACTGAGGATGGGCGCATCGCACCTTTGCTCGTAGCTCCGGCCCAAAACATTCAATCCGCAGATGTAAACGCCACAAACACGGCATCTGTGGTGCATTGCAAAGTCACGACGTTAATTTCTGGAACATCGTATGCAGCGCCGGCAGTTTCTGGTGCACTTGCAATCGTTAGGCAATATTTCACGGATGGATATTACCCTTCTGGAGAGAAGGTAGCGGCGAACGCGTTGACCAATGTCAGCGGTATGTTGTTAAAAGCGGTATTGATCAACGGGGCTAGACAACTTGAAGGGTTTGATAGCTTGGATAATACACCGTTGGAATCAGCGCCCTCAATGAAATCCGGTTTCGGACGCGTAGACTTGGCTAACTCTTTGAAGTTAAAAGAAATCGACTCAAACGTACAATCACCGACAAATATGTACGTCATGGATGACTCTGATTCAGTTTTTACGGAAGTAACTGAATCGTATGGGGCTTGTATGTTAATATCAGACGATACTACGGAAACGTTATCGATGACGCTGACTTGGTACGATGAACCGTCGCTTTCTGGATCGGATGGATCACTTATTAACGATCTCGATATTACGCTATACTATTCGGGAGACATGCTGGGCACTTTTGAGACCATTGCGCCTTTATATCGCGATTCGTTAAATACAATAGAAAAAATCGTGTGGTCGTATCCGAAAAGGGGGTTATACTACGCGAAAATCAGTGCGTCGTCGCTCGTTAAAGAACAAAGTTTCGCGTTCGTGGCTACTGGTAACTTCGTAACCGCCGAAGCAGTGCACAACATCAACTCATGCACACCACCGCCTCCCCCTCCTTCACCACCTCCTTCGCCGCCTCCTTCGCCGCCTCCTTCACCGCCCCCTAGTCCACCGTCACCTCCGCCTTTGCCACCCCCTAGTCCTCCACCACAGCCTCCCTCTCCTCCTCCACTACCACCTCTACCACCTCCTTCTCAAGCGGCAGTCAAAGCAGATGTGAGATTGGATGGATATTCCGTCGATACGTTTGGTTCTGCAGAGCAAGAACAGTTTAAAGAAGGCATAGGGGCATACTTATATGTGTCACCAAAAGTTGTTACGATCATAAGCGTGACTGATGTAACGTCAACAATGCGCCGTAGAAAGCTTTGTGCCTCCGAGGGCGCTGTGAAAGTCGAGTTCATGGTAGAAGTGAGCACGTTCGAGGACACCATTTCTATATCGTCGAAGCTGCTCGGTGAGACATCATCGGATGATATCACGGTAAAACTTAAAGCGGCAAGTTTAGATCTCTCCACAGTGGTTATTTCCACTGCATCCGTGGTAACACTTGCCCCTCCCCCTCCGTTGCCACCGGATGCTCCAGGAAGAGAGCAGTTTATGCCTACTGCATCTAGTGCGCCATCATCAAAGTTTAAAATTCAATTAGGTGCTTGTATGATTATAGTTTTAGTTTTAGCGTAGAAGTTTTTCATTCAGCGTATAATTTTTACAAATTTATTGCGATGCTCTATGTTCTACTATTGTACTGTCTTGTCGAGGCGGAAGCGTCCGCCCATGAGTCGCCAATTCGCGTCTATAATGTTCCAGACGAAGCACTTCCGCTTCGTTCTCGACGTCAACAATGGTCGGTATTACGCGCGGTTCGTTGTCGTCGTCATCGTCTGGGTACCAAATTCCGGGATCTCTTGTTGGCCGTTCATTTCTCACAGGTATTGACCTGTCGACTTGTGAATCGGCAACTGGGGGGGTATCCCTCGCGTATTGCGCACGCAGACTGGCCGGTGATTCTGGAGAGAGTGGTTGCATTTGTCTCGTCATAAACGCGCGCTGTCTTTGGTGTTCTAATCCTTCCTCACCTTCCTGCCATACGGGCATTTGTTGTCGTCTGTGTCCTGGTAACGTTTGATGGACGGCTACTGGAACACCTACATTCGCTTGATTCTCCAGACGTTTAGCCTCCGATGAGCAGCATCGCGCTAATCTGTGCCTGAAACAAAAGAGAAGGACTACAAAAACAACAGAAATCCCCGCACCAGCTAAAGCCGCGGGACTCACAGACTCTGCAACATCACCTAGAGTTAACGAAGCAGCAGGCGATGGAGGTGGAGGTGATGACGGATTCGGAGGAGGGAAACTATACGTCAAATCCCAGTCTATGTTTGCTTTCTCAGTCTCAAAAGCGTCCTTGTATGAATTCATCGAGAGACTCAAAGTTGTTAAATGATCGCTAGAACTCATGGAAGCCTCTCCATTGAGCGACAACTCTTCAATCTCATCAAGTAAAGAGGGCGCCTGTGACACCGTGGCAACCGCTGCGATACTCACTAAGAAATCATCAATCGGAGCTCCACCTGAAATAGAGTCCTTCAACTCTAAGAGCACCGTTGCAGCATTCGAAACCGCCCTCGACGTCGTCGAAATGCCCTGTAAATCTTCCGTTCCGTCAAATTCTACGTTTCTGTGCGCGACATCCAACACATCTCTGATAATATCCTCAATGATTGCTGCTTTGTGAAAGTCTAACAAATCAGTTCGCATCAGCTCGTTCAGCCGACGACGAGAATTAACCGCCTTATTATTCTCAATGCGTTCGTGTTGCGTAATCACACGATGTGCGATCGCCTTGACGGCGTATGCCTCGCACGTAGCCAGAGCTACGTTGGACTTTATGCCGCGAATCATTCTCGACGATGAGGCAATCAAATTCGCCAAATTCACGTTCGTCGTGGCAACGTGAACGTATTCCTCAATAACGTCATTTTGCGCTTCAGCTATCGAATCTTTGTCGAGCAAGTCAACTTGTGTGTTATCCCATCCAAAAGCAATTTTCATGCGGTCATAAGCAGACACTCGAGGATAGCTGCCTATTTCCTTCATCATTGCGACCAAAATTGTCGACAACGGCGATAGCATAGTCGCGCCAGGAGGTGCCTTCAATGTCAGTAGTGCACTACTTTGTTTTGTAAAGGCATCTATACACGACCCACTCCTCGTATCTGCAATTAAATTCGTCGATGCTACCGAATAACTTCTTGTTGGGGAGAGCGTGAAAGCACCAAACCCGTCCGTAGTTGTTTTCGGGTCGAGTACAAAATCCGGTTCTCCATTCCTATTTGTATCAAGATACACGGTGCACTTCGAAAGATAACCACTCGAATAAACGCGACCTGAAACTCGCTCAATTGGCGGAGGCGGCGGAGATGACGGTTGAGACAAATCTGGCGGTGGACTCGGAGGAGGAGATGGTTTCGGACTTGGCGGCGGCGGCGACGGCGGTGGAGGAGGAGGTGAAGGTGGTGGTTCGGGAGGACTCGCGGGCGGGGGGGACGGTGGTGGCGGCGGATTATCCAGAGCGCACTCATCATACGTTTTCCCTTCCATATGTGTAAATGTCCCCGTGGCAACGACGGCGTATTTTTGGATACTCCCACTTCCCGAGCCAAAGTTTCCATGTTTCTTCACATTGACCCAATATCTCCCTTGCTCAGGATTCGAGTATATAATTCTTTCGACGTTATTCGTATGGTCTTCCAATCCATCGAGAGGGAGGATCTTGGACATGCCCGTGTAGTTTGATCCAAAGTGTAACTCTAAATCGAGATCGTTCACGAGTCGTTCGTCAGCGACATCAGCCCAAACTAACGTTACGCGGAGCTCGAATTTGTCGGGGTAAAAATCCACGTCTAAGCAAAAACCGTCCGTGTGATTATTTGATGGCGACAATTCCTTGTTATCGTGGATGTAAATAACCTTTGGGGATCCCGGTATATCGTCGAAGTGGAGGGAATTCGTGAGATTGAGTCTTCCCCATCCTTGTTTGAACGAAGGAGGTTGCTCCAGTGGTTCTAGATATTTTTCATCGATACCAGTCATTGCCGTTGCGCCGTTGATCACGATAGCTTTCAAAAGTGAACCAGACGGTGCACGATTCGCGCCTGAACCAGGAAATCCACCGGGATAGTATCCTTTTCCAAAATATTCTTGCACGAGCGCTGTTCCGCCAGCCGCAATTGGGCATGCCATCGAAGTTCCACTTGATTTAGCCGTCCCACACACGTTGTTATTAGCTGCTGATTCAATTTCGTCTCCTGGCGCAATAATGTCCGGTTTAATTCGTAGATCATAGTTATCCGGTCCAAACGGTCCCGCAGACGAGAAAGACGCTACATCTTCAAAACCTAAATCCATGTTTGTTCTCGTGTACCTTGAGAATGTGACTTTAATACCAGTAGAATGCTCTGACAACGCTTTCAAAACCATTCCATCGCGATGCGTGATGAAACCAACCGCAGCCGAGTTAAAAGCTTGAGGATAATCACTCTCGCTTCTACCCATGTGTATTTTATACCCGTTTGGATTTTGTAAATCTGTATCATATTCGGCATTGTAAATCAATACACCTATCGCACCAGCGTTGTACGCGTTGCGCGCCTTGGTCTCGAAAGGACACGTCCCACGTTTTATTAGTGCGATTCGTTGGTTCACGTCATTACTCAGAGCTGAGCATCCCTCTTCTGGCTTTGCATGGATAACAGAACGAGCCACAGTTGCATACTCTTTTGAAGTGCTGTCCCAATCCAGTCCGAAATCGGCGGCTTGTAGTAAAATGATTTTCAAATGCGAAAAGTGGTACGAAAAGCGGTGCAATTCGCTGGCAATATTTACGTTGTAATATTCCCAATCGGGCGGTATGTATGCATCCCAAGATCTTGGGGATTTCGACGCTCCGATAGAGAGCATATTTTTTCCTCCCGCTGGCGTCGTAATCGAACCCAAACCATAGTCGCCACTGTTACCTGCGGCAAAAAAAGGGAGGAAATCAGGCGTATCTCGAGCGTATTGGTCTATCTCCTTCGTCTCAGCGTCGTACTCAAAGCCATCGTATCCCCAACTATCTGAATGGATTCTCGCTCCGGCATCGTACGCAACTTGATAATACGCCGAATCCATATTTGGCGTCGCCGCCATGACAATTTCTCCATTTTCATCCGTATAAGCAAGATCGAAAAATGCAATTTGGGCTGAGGTTGCCATACCGTCTTCACGAGCGCCCTCATTAGTCGAGTATCCTGCGAGTGAGCCGACCACGTGCGTGCCATGACCATCTTCGTCTTCGTCGTTTCCATATTCCGTGTTGTAATATTTAAACTTATCTTCCCCCGCGAGATAGCAATTTTTTCGATTCGCTCCGGTATCGCCAACACCAACGATGACTGAATCTCCACGCAAATCGCCTTTGCTCCAAATAGGGGTCGCCGCGTGAATCGTATTAAGCGGGTCTTTCCAAATCGAACCTTGGATTACACTCCTGGCATAAATGTTTAACTTCTTTCGAGCATATAACGGTGTTACGCGCACTGTAAATGGAAGTGCGGCTATAAATCTTGCGGCGTCGGCTAAGAACTTTGAGGGGATATTTCGCAACTTAAAAAACCTGCCGTCCGGATCGAAGACGACGTTCCGTCTAAAATGTTTCGTGCCCATAGTGACGTTTGGTCCGACCTCGTAGGACTCGTCATCGGTTAAAACCGTGATTCCCTTTTCGCTCAATACTACTGCTACTTCCTCGCTCGCGTATCTCGCGAATAGTTTATCGTCCTTGGTGTTACCCAGTCGCGTAACATCGACGCGCAAGGAATTGACGCTCTCGCCGAGTCTGTTCTCCCTCGTTTCCAGGCCGAGGTCGGTGAAAACTGTCTTTAAACGTTCCTCGCTAACTCCAGCTTCTTCTCTCTTCTTCTCTTCTTCTTCTTCGCTCGTCTTCGTTTTCTTTTTTGTCTTCGTCGTCGCCTTCTCCATCTCCACCTCGATGACTGTATCGATGACGTCAAACGAGGCGTCCAAACTAAGTTCCGGCGTCCACGCGTCAACCCACACTGCAATTTTTGAAACTTCAAAAGCAGCGTCCGGGGGTCCAAACGCAAGGTACCCACCATTTTTACCTCCAACGACGACTGGAAACCCATTTGAATCTTTCACAAATCCACCTTTATTTTCTCTCAAGATTTGTTCCGCTCTCTTCGTATCTGCCCTTCCCTCACCTTCTTCTAAAACGATATAAAATTGTTGCGAACTTGTGGCGTCTTCATTCACGGCGTCAAAGTAATCCTTCATTCTCCCACCAACTCCTCCGTCGCTTCGTTTGCGCCTCGACCGTTTCCAAGAAATACCCTCCTCGTACTCCTTCGGCTCTTTCGCAAACGCCGACGCGTTCCACTTTACATTTTGAGCCGCCGCTGCGTCGGCGGATGTTTTTCTTCTTCCACGTCGCAACAAGCGCTCGCGCGAGCCGGTTTCTTCTTCTATTTTTCTACCATCTTCTTTTGATATCGTCTGTGGGACTCTTTGACCTCCATCGCTCGCCTTTGTGGTCCTCGCGGCGAAAAGTGCCTCTTTTCTCTTCTCAAAGGCACCACTAATCTCATTTTCATCAGATACGTCCACCACGTCGCGTTGAAACACGAGCACGCGACGCCCGAGAGTTTTCTTCCTCTTTTCGTTCGTTCGTGATTGCCTCGCTTTATGCGCGTCACGCATGAGTTCCTTGGGCGTTTTCGTCAGCCTGTCTTCATCCGTCATTCGTTGCGCTTTCGTCGCTCTCGCGTCGACGACGTCGGATTCGAGTTTGCTCTTAAGGGGACCTTTACGTTTTCCTTCTTCCGCAGCCGTCGTTGCGGATTTCGTCACGAACAACAGAGCGATGACTACCGGAAGGAGCGACAGCACTCCTCTCCGCCGCTTTCGTTTTCGTTTTCGTAGATGTATATAATTGGTCATGGTTCTTCTTTAAACGTGCGCGCTATACGTTACGATTTGGAGATTATGAAAAAAAAAAAGGAGGTGTCTGGCGAGATTTTCTATTTTTGAACCCGTGTTACAATTTCTCTCTCTATTTCTCTCTCTATTTCTCTCTCGCGCCGCGCGGTGTGTCGCATCACGGAAGAATAGCGCTGCTCCCATCGGCCAAGTGGACGCACACCCTCCCGTGACTCGGAACGAACTGTCCAGTGATGAGTTTAATCGCCTCTTGACTGACGATGCCGCCGACGACGGAAGCGACGGCGTGGATTTCGCCGCCTTGAGCGCGGACAACTTCCCAAGCGAGTTGTTCCAAGAATGTACACGCCTCCTCGCTGGTTTGTTTTGAACCAACGGCAGATTGGTTTTCGACATCCATTTTCGTCGGAGAAGTGGATTGGAATATTGCGGCTTCTAAATCCTTAGTCACGAGCGCGCGAAGTTCCCCGCAGTCGCTCGTCATGCGGTGGAAGAGCATGGATTTGCCTTTTTCAGTTCCCGAGGAGGCGGCAACGTTATCGACGCCTTCTTCAGGAGCGTAAGTACCAGCTTTTCGGCACAATTTAGCCTCGAATGCATCCGAAGCTCGCAAAAGCGCGTAGGAGTACGCGCACACGCGTTGAGGGTTGTCAACGGAGAGAAAGGAGGCTATTTTTTCCTTTTCTCCTTCGTATTCTGGTTTGCTTTCCCACTTCCAAATGTCGCGTTCATCTGCGAGCGACGTAAACGAGACGAATCGGATATCGCGCGCGTTTTTGCAAAACCTTGCACAAAACTCCTCCAATTGTTTATCGTTCGCGTTGGTCTCAATATCGTCCACGATTTTGTTTATATAACTACTATTACTATTATCGGATGCAGCCGACGACGTCGTCGTCGTCATCATTTTACTCTTCAAATTTGGCACGACCGTTTCTTTCACGATTTGCAACATCTCGCGCTGATCTCTTTGCGCCTTCTCTAGGTAAACCTTCTGTAAGCCAACGAATGCGTCCGTCGTCGACGTCATATCCGGCAACGCGCCGGCATCCAGCGGCAGATACTTTTTGTTCCTTTTCGAAAATTCTTCCAACGCCGCGACAAAGATCCAGAACAATTTTGTGCTCTCGTCGCTCGCTTCCACGTCTGCTAATGATACAACATTGGAAAAAGAAGAAACGTCGGTCTCCGCGTCCATCATCGTCGGTTCATCTTCGTCTCTTCGAAATTCCCTGGGCAACTTTTCGAAACACTCCGAAACGTTTTCCGGCACTTCCGGTTTTTGCCACGCCGTTCTCACGTTCTCCAACGCCTCTTCAAAGTTCAACTCCGTTTTGGTCCTACGCATGGATTTCAAAAACTCTTTGAACTCCTTCTGCGCCTCGTAATCGTCTTCTAACGTCTTATTGCTATTTTTAAATCTCTTCTTCGCCACCAGCACTAACACCGCCCACGGCACGTGCGCGAACCTCTGCTCGTCCATTGCCTCCAAATCCTCGAATTTATCCGCGTACTCCGATAATTCCTTAAACGTTCCACTCTCGCTCAACCGTAAATCTAACTTTCGATTTTCCGGTTTCGCCTCGACAACGCAATGCGTCTTCGATCCGGATATCTTCGCCGTACCGAAACATCCGTGCGACCTCATGGTCAACAACTTTTTTTGGACCTTTTGGCAAATATCGTCCAGTTTGATCGTCGTCGCTTCGTCTAACTGCGACGCTATTACTATGTCAAACTCTTGCAATCGATGATAATAGTCTCCTCCATTTTCTTCGTTTGCTTCTCGTTGGTCGTCTTTGTCTTTCGTCGCCGCCGCCGTCGCCGCCGCGTGAAAACACCGTTCGACGATCTGCCTCGGATCTTCATCCCAAAAGGTCACCTCCACGTTCGCGTTGAGCACGCGCAAGTGTTCGCACACCATCTCACCTCTCTTTTTTCTTCTTTCGACGTTCTCTTCGGTGATGGTATTATTATTATTTTTACCACCGCAACGACTCAAAGCGTTTTTTACCACCATAAAATTATTCCCGGCGTCTCTCTCCTCGACCAATCTCTCCGGCGCGTCGCACATCGTCAGCCGCGCGACGCCGCCCAAGATGAGATTCTTCGCGCACTCCGCGCTCGTCGGACCGGAATCCATCACGAGCACGGACGCGTTTTGCAGCGCCTGCTGCCCTCGCTCGCCCCACAGGCGCATTTGCCGGTCGTACCTCGACGACGACATCTTTTTAAAAACTCCTCCCACTTTCTTCTTCTTAGTCGTCGTCGTCGTCGTAGTAGTAGTAGTCGTCGCGCGAACCACCAAAGAAGAAAGAAAGAGAGAGAAAGTGAGTGAGAGAGAGAGAAAGAGACCCGTCGTTACGCCTTCGTTTTCGTCTTCGTCTTCTTCTTCTGGGTTGTTTTCAATGATGATGTCGCGACGTGTGACAAAGACGACAAAGACTTTACGAGACTTTGACGACGAAAGTTTGAAAATTTCCCTTTTTTTTTTCGTCGTCGTCGGGAATTTTTTTTTTTTTTTAAAGGTGGGATGAAACCCTAATTGTATAGATTTTGCCTTTTGTCTTTTTAAGTCCATACGATTGTGCGTTGTAAAAAGTAGGGGTTTCACCTTGTATATAGTGTGAGTAGGTGTTCGTAATAATAATACTAAGAGTCGTAGCATTCTTCATTTTTATCACATTTTTATTCACATTATCGCGTGGCAAAAAAACAACGAACGAACGTCGTCACATAATAGAGTAGTATACATTTTTTTAAAAGACGACTTTAATAAAGACGGTTGGGAAGAGGATGACGACGACTTTGACGAGCTCGAGGCGTTGTGACCAGCAACACTACACCACGAGTCGTCGTCGTCATCGTCGTCGTTCTTTTCGTCGGCTTTCGCGACGCCGCGGGAGAGTTGTGGGGTCGACGCGCGATGACGACGACGACGACGACGAAAGAGCGAATCATCGTCATTGTCATCGTCATCGTCATCGTAATCATCATCATCATAATCTTTGGAGCGCGACGACGACGGCCCAAAGCGATGAAGACGAAGAAGGCGTTCTTTCTGCATTCCAAACGACACCACGGTGGTCGGCAAGCGTCGCACTCGCCGGAGCACTCTTCTTGTCCACACCTCGAATCGCCGACGCGGTGACGGAAAACCAGCTCGTCTTCATGGAAGCGTGGCGAGCGGTGGATAAAGCGTACGTGGACAAGACATTCAACGGCGTCAGTTGGTTTAAATATCGGGAACAAACGGTGAAAAACACGCCGATGCCGTCGAGAGAAGACGCGTACGAGGAGATTAAGAAGATGTTGAAAAAGCTAGACGATCCGTTTACTCGTTTTTTGGAACCAGATCAATACGCCGCGGTGAGCGAGAATACGATGAACGCAAACGTGAGCGGCATAGGGGTGGAGTTGACCATAGATTCAGACTTGAGCGTGAAAGTAGTCACACCGACGATTGACGCGCCGGCATACTTGGCTGGGATTAAACCACTGGATAAGATTTTGGAGATTGATGCGACAGATGTCACGGGTTTGTCGCTGTACGAAGTCGCGGAGTTGTTGAGGGGACCGCAAGGATCGGACGTTTTGTTGAAAATCGAACCGAGCGCGACGCCGGGCAAGACAAAAAGTTTAAGCGTGACGAGGAAACAATATGCCGTGGTTCCCGTAAAATCAGATTTGTGCAAATCGAAAAGTGACGATAATTCCGTTGGAGTGGTGAAGTTGCAAACGTTCAACTCGTTATCGGCGGCGAAAACGAAAGAGGCGTTCACAGATTTAGCCGAGAAAGGCGCCAACTCGTTCGTCCTCGATTTACGCGACGACTCGGGTGGTTTATTTCCAGGCGCGTTAGATATCGCCTCACAATTGATGAAGAAAGGTTTGATTGTCCAAATTGCCGACGCCGAAGGCGTTCGGGACACGTTCGAAGTCAATGGCAAACCCATCGAGAATGTCTACAACAAAAAACTCTCGGTAATTGTCAACAAAGGCACCGCGTCCGCTTCGGAAGTCTTAACCGCTGCTTTGCACGATAACAACCGGGCGACCATTTTCGGTGACGAACCAACGTATGGCAAGGGTTTAATCCAGACCATTGTTCCGCTCAGCGACGGCTCTGCCGTCAACGTCACCGTGGCAAAGTACCAAACGCCGTTAGGTACCGATATCAACAAAATAGGCATCGCACCGGATAAAAAGTTACCGGTCGGTAAAGACGGGCAAACTATGCCCACGAAATTAGACAAGAGCGATAACGATAGTAGCATTAGTTTCTGCGAGTACGTAGCTTCCTTGGAAGATGGGACGTTTTAATCCACATTCCGCTATTTTATGCGCGTTTCTTTCGCTTTTTATGAGGGGACTAAAAGAACGCAAAAGAACACATAATAATTTGAGTTGTGGGACTCCCCTCACTTTTTAATCGAAGTGAGAAATCAATTCTGCTCCCTTGGTCTCTCTCTCTCTCTTCCCGACGCGATGCTCCACGCGTTCGCGCGTCGCTCCACTCGTGGACTTCGCGCACCACCTCTCGTCCACTCCTCTTCCGCGTTTTTTGACGACTCGAAATATTTCAATTCGAACGCGCCGTCGGGGCGCGCCACATCGGAGAGAAAAGATGAACGCGAGAGCGCGCAGTCGCATCTGCATCGTCACAGACGAATCCATTGCTCAACCACCGCGTCTACATCGACGTCCACCGGGGGGACGTCTCGAGAAACGGACGAGAAAAGAACGACAGTGGTGCTCTACAAAGGACCACACGTGAAACTGTTCCGAGTCGTCGTTCGATTTAAACTCATGCAGCTATTTTCCATCGGTGCGGTGTCAACCCCTTTGGTGTTGTTCTTTGGAGGAGGAGCAGGAGAAAACATAGAAAATGTGAGCGCGACGACGCAGATGTTGTTCGCATCGGCCTCGGCGTTTGGCGCGGTCGGATGCTCGTTTGCGTTGCAAGAGTTTGCGAATAGATACGTCGGCGAGTTAGCGTTAGTGAGCAGTAGTGATGAGAAGAAGCATTGGTTAAGAATATCTTCGATGGACTTTTGGGGAAATCGAGTGGAAACGGTGGTCAAATATCCCGACGCCGTCGAAGCGCCGATGAGAAACGTACCAGAGAGTTCGTACGGGGAAATAGCAGAGGCCACATTTTTGCCTTTAGACGTGTATTTAGATGAAGAGAAGATGGAGAAGAAACAGTTTATGGTGAGCTTGAGGCACGGGAAGTTGCTTGAGAAGAAGACGCTGTTAGACGTTTTGAGCGGCAAGTGAAAAGAAAAAAAAACTACATTCATCTAAAAGCTATTGCATTTTATCTAATTAACCGTGTTTCCTACCACGACCTCTCGTGTACTTTTGCGAAGGATGTGTAGGCATGTCCTTCTTCGACCGCGTGAGACTTTCTCGCTCGTGGTAGAGTCCCCCACCTTCTCTCCCACTCGCTTCTACAGCCGCGACAACACCTGCGTGGTGTAAAGCGCGAACGCAAAACTGTTCTTTATCGTCGACTGCCTCAGGAGATTCCATCAGCAAGTGCGTTTTCGATAACAGTTTACGCAAACCTTTCTTCGCTGCGGTCATCTTTCGGTCTCTATATTTGCCGAGCGAGTATCCTGCAAAGGAAGCACCGGAACCCCTCAAACCGGGTTTGTGTAAACCGCTCGCTTCAATCGTCACTTGGTCCGGCGCGATTCTGTTGAACTTGGCGTAAAAATAACCATTCGGCGACTCTTTCTCAAATATAGGTTTCTTTGTGATCCCTCTCTTCGCGTCTGGGACGTTCCCATAGCGTCTTGGTAAGTGATACTTTCCATTCATCTCCCCTAAATAACTCGTGTGTTTCGTTTTAATCAAATCTCTCTTATCGTACAAATTGTATCCGTACACGTGCACTCGCGCGCACACGTGCATCAACGCCACTAAAGCGATGAAGAAATCTGACGGCGATTCGTCTGTTTTCAACTCTAAACTCGTGGATACCGCATCGATGAATTTTGGATTGAACAGGTGGGCCTTCATCTTTGCCGCTTTGAAAACGCTCTCTTTTCTGCAATGACTCTCGTACTTAGGTTTCCCGTGCAATGCCTCTTGTTTCGTTTTACACCAGTGCAACGCGACTAAACTCTCATCGGGAAACTCCCTCGCCGCTCTTTCTAAATTTCTATCGTCCCGATCCTTTCTTCGAAAATACTTTTCGCCTAAAAATCGAGCCGACGTAAAACTTCCGACGTCCTCTTCGTGTCCTCTCACTGGAGCGTCGTTCAAACGAATAACTAAATGGTGCTTGTCTATTCGATGCCCCAACCCGCTCCCTTTCAACTTCCCGTCGTTGTGGACTAACGCGCACGCATTAGCTAACGCGTACTTCCCCGGCGATTTTCGCGTGTTATTCAACCAATCTCCTCTCGGAAATCCATTATACACCGCATCCACTTCTCTCTTAATCTCTCCAAATTCTATTCCATTCGCGAATAATCCGTGCAACGACGCTAAATCTCCTTCGTTTCCGTTTCTCCCGCCCGTATGTAGCGACATCCACGTATCGCCCTTAAACGGAAGAGCGTTCATCGTCTTCACGCACTTTGGCAACGTGTTCTTCTCCGCACACTGCACACCACCGTACAACGCCGCGCACGGGGAGAAAGTACTCGTCGCTTTTGGCGGTTTTTCGGTAAACGGTACCTCGTAATCCAACCCGCCAAAGATTTGTCCGCTTATAGCTCTCAGCGACTCCCCATCATTCATATCTTTCGCAATGTCGTACTGCTCTCGTGACCAGTCGTGTCTGCTCCGCGCAATTTTCGGTGCCGGAGGTCCTCTTGGAGCCGATGGAGCCGGTGGTAAATATACCGGTAACGTAAACGTGTCCGGATCAAACTCCGCTTCGTCCGCGTTCAACAAAGTCTCTCCAAAATTGTTTCCTTCCATCTTTCTTTCATCTCTCGACTCCCCAACGTTTTGATGATGATGATGCGGATTATCCGTCACGCACACCACCAAAACGAGCACGAGTGTCATCGCCGCGGCGCACGCGGTGTGCGTCGTCTCTTTGCCTTTCTTTATCATTCTCTTCTTCTTCTTCTTCTTCTTCTTCTTCTTCTTCTTCTGGCATCAACGCATCATCATCATCATCGTCGTCGTCGTCCAAGTCGAAGACGTCTCTCGTTTATATTTAATTAATAATAATGAACAATAACAACAACACAAGAGAGAGAGGAGTTTTCTTCAATTTTCCAAAAAAATGCAGTATAAAGTTTAGGGTTTTGGAAAAAAAGGAGAGAGAAAAAGTGCATTCGCTTTTCTCCTCTCCTTTTCTTTTCTTTAGTAGTAACCGACGCACCAAAACCGAACAACACCAACACATTAACGGGGGGAGTATTTATATGTCGTCGTTTTGTCGTCGTCGTCGTCGTTTCTGATGATGACGACGACGAGATGAACGCGAGGAGCATCATCGCGAAGACTCTTCGCGGTAGTATCCTCCCGCATCCGCTTTTGTATCGTCTTCGTTGTCATCGACATCATCATCATCATCATCATCATCAGCAGCAGCGGCGAAAAAACGGGTTTGCATTCGCGACCAAAAAACAACCGGCTTCTTTGTCGTCGTCGTCGTCGGGTGAGGCGTTCGGACGACGACGACGACGACTGGTCGCCACCGTCGCCGCGATGGGAGCGAACGCGTCTTCATCTTCTCGCGACGGGATGAGCGACGACACAGGAGTATGTGCATTCGCGTGCTCGAAATGTCGAGGCGAAGGCGTTCTCGTCAGCCAGTCTCGACGGCAACGACAGGAGAAGAAAAGGCAAGAGAAACGGGAGATGTATCCAAACGCCTTTCACAGGAAAGGAGGAGGCGAAAACAAGAAACAGAAGAAAAAAGCGTTGGGAAATAAACGGACGACGTGCGCAGACTGCCAAGGGACCGGGTTGATGGATCTAAGTAGCGGGAGCACAAATAACGCCAGCGAGAACGCTCTTGACAACGCAAGTCAAGGTCACGTGTCTATCATCGGCGGCGGCATCGGCGGCATGGCTTTAGGCGTCGCGTTGCAACATCGAGGCATTCGGTTCACGATATTCGAGAAAGACGAGGAGTTTGAAGCGAGGAGGCAAGGGTATGGGTTAACTATGCAAAGGTATTCGGGAGCGTCGGCGTTGAAACAATTAGGGTTGGAGTTGAATGGAGTTGGTTCCGATGCGAACGTGGCGTTGAAAAATAACGGGAAAGTGTTGGGTGAATACGGGCACTCCGTCGAGCAGAGGAAGGAGCGAACGACGAGCGATGCGGGCGCCGCGAATAGCAACAGTAAACATTTACCAAGCGTGGCGCATTCGTTGAGGAACGTGCACATTCCAAGACAGGAGTTACGGAAAATGCTGTTGGATTCGGTTAATCCGGAGAACATTCGGTGGGGGATGAAGTTTGATAGCGCCAAGGCGATTTTAGAAGATGTGAAGGATAACGATGATCCTCGCGTAGAGGTGACATTTACGAACGGTGAAAAAGTGCTCTCAGATTGCATCGTCGGCGCGGACGGTTTGTTCAGTCGCGTTCGCGCACACAAGTTAGACAATCTCGACACCATCCACGAAGGCTTAAACTACCTCGATTGTCTCGTCGTCCTCGGCATTTGCCACGGCATGGACCACGAGTTGTGTAAGAACAAAGCGTTCCAGATCCTCGACGGGCACAATCGTTTATTCTGCATGCCATTTTCGACGAACGAGATTGCGGAAGACATATTAGGCTACAAACACGACGTCGACCCGACGTATACGAACATCCCCCACGCGATGATGTGGCAACTTTCGTTCCCGTGTGAGTACGATGAAGCCGTCGAGCTTTCAAAAGATCGCGAAAAGTTACTGGAAGAGTCCCGGAAACGGTGTGAAAATTGGTGTGAACCCGCACAAACGTTGTTAAAATCGACGAGGAGTGAGAACATGTCTGGGTACCCGGCGTTTGATATGCTCATAGAAGACGAAGTCGTGTTTAGAAATGGGAGGAAGAAAGACACATCGGATAAAGAAGCAACGTCTGTGGATGCACTCACCACACTTTTAGGAGATGCGGCACACCCCATGTCGCCTTTCAAAGGTCAAGGCGCTAATCAGGCGTTAGTGGACGCCTTGAATCTCGCCCGAGCGCTTTCCAGAGCGCCTAAATTTCTCTTACCCGGTGAACGCACCAACGGCACGCCGCCGAAAGTCGCCAACACGAAAGAGGCGTTAGCTATAGCTGAAGAAGCGATGTTGAAACGGTCACGAGGAAAAGTGGAAGGTTCGAGGATTGCCGCGAAATATTTACACAGCGAGGCGGCGTTAGCTGAAGGTGATTTCGTTAGAGCGAACGTGGCGGTATCTGCTGCCGCAGGGGAAGTGTACGACGGTAGAAGGGGTTAAGTGATAAAATTATTAATAACAAACAACAGCAACTACGTACCACATATAAACGTGAGCATATTAGAATGGAATATTATCAGAGCGCTTTCTTAGCGCTTGCACGAGTAGATCTTCTCGTGGCAGTGATGGTTTTCTCGACCGGTTTTTGTCCCATCTTGTGTAAAAATTTAAACATCTTCACGGTGATCGGAAACAAACCAAAGATACCCGGGTGACCGTGATATGGAACGCCCGCTTTCTCGCACTCTTCTCTTACGATTGGAACCACCTTTGGGTACAAATTATGCGCCATCCCTGGGAACAAGTGGTGTTCGATTTGTAAATTCAAACCGCCTGTTAAGAACGACCAGATCGATTCGCCCCAACTCGCGCTCGTGCGGATTTGCCATTCGGCCCAATCGTTTTGCGCTCTCTTCGGCAACGCCGCCGGCTTTAAGCCATCCAAATTGTGTGAAACGACGAAAAACCAGCACAAAATAAATGAGCCAAACGTGCCATACGCGACGAGTGGTAAAATGCACGCCTTGATGCCAAAGTTATACATTGGCAACGCGAATTTCAAACCGTAGTGTAGCACTCTGCCCAAGTAAAACAACGCCATCTCGTGTTTCATCAATCCCAAATACTCCACGCCAGGGCTCGACTTCGTGATCACAACGTTTACAAAATCCCCAATTTGTGCGGCTGAATACAAAAACGGCCACGCTAAGACCGAATAAAATGCTTGATACTTATGAAACCACTTCCACTCCAAACTTTCGTCTAATCGTATGAGAGGAAACGACGTGTACACGTCTTGATCCTTCGTCGCATCATTACAATACGAATGGTGCGATACCATGTGATGGTATCTCCACTCGATAGAACTCTTGCCTAAAACCACGTCGCACCCGAACCACCCCCAAATGGCATTCACGAACCCAGATTGTGTCAACCCGCCGTGATTGGCGGTGTGTTGTAACCCGGTGCCGCTCCAATACGCCGAGAAGCCTAAAAACATGCCAGTCAAAACGGTCGGGTTCGTATTGAACATGTATAAAGCCACAAAGTAGCACAAAATAACGCAAAACGCGTCAAACTTTACTCCCCCCGCGCCTCTCGCTTTCCGTCCGCTATTCTTCGATTTCGGTTCCACCACTTCCTCTCTCACTCTCTTCTGAATCTTTTTATACAAGGTCGAATCCAGAGGTTTAGGGAAGGTTTCGTCCGGACACCAGTTCTCCTCCACGTTTACCGTCGGCAAGGTCTTCAACACTTTCTCCACAATTTCCGATCTCAAGTGGTGCGATTCGAATAAAATCGTCGCGTCTCGTCCGTGCGCGAGCATCAAGAGTTGACTCCCTCCCGGATGACGTTTCGCGAATTCCGTGATGTCGTACGTCTTCCCACGGATTTGGGTGTACTTACGACCAGGGATAAGTTCGTCAAATCTCTTCTCCGAAGAAAACGTCGCCGGCGCGTTGTTCTTGACATCGCCGACGGTATCATCATCATCCGAAAATACTACGGGAGCACCACCACCGCGACGCGACGACGATCGCCGCGACGATGCGTTCGCGCCTTTGCCCATTCGTCGTCTTTTTTTTTCGTTTTTTTTTTGTGTGGGTCGACGACGACCGCAAATTTGTCGAGAGATTTTTTTCCAATGTTTTCCAATCCATTTTTTTTTTATTTATAGGTGCCTGTAAGTGCCTGCCTTTTTTTTGGTGGTGGTGTTCTATCAAATACTTTGTGTGTGTGTGTGTGCATGGGGTGTTTCTCTTGTAAAAATCTACTAAAAATACTACAACGCGCCGCCGACCGCCGCCGCCGCCGCCGCCGCCGCGCGAACGAACAAATACACGCGGGGTACTTTCTTTACGAGGTCTTCGACGACACAGAATTCACGCGGCTTTATTCGCGTTGATATCCTCGAAGACGTTTTGCAACCACTTCGACGCGCTCGCGTCTCGCTCCAACTCTGTTTTGAGTTTCTTTACGCGTTCGATGACGTCTGAAGGCGCGAGTTGAGGTAAAGGGATATTTTTGAAATCGTAGAGGAATTGCATGGCGCGTTTGCGACCGTACGTTGCATCGGCATCGTCGACATCCGATCTGTCGTTTTCTTTGTTTCCAGAAATGTTTCCATTTTCTAATTCTTCGGCGCATTTGCGAGCGTCTTCCAATGCCTCAGCCGGAAAGCCCGAAAACTCAGCGCAGTGAATGCCGAAAGACTGGTCGCACGCGCCTTCCTCTAAAGCGTACAGCATCGCAATTTTCTTACTCGCGACGTCGATTTTCGCCGAAACGTGGAAATTCTTCACCCCAGTATCACCTTTTAATTCTGTCAACTCGTGGAAGTGCGTGGCGAACAAACAAGGCGCTTTGACTTCGTTCGCCAAGTGTTCTGCGATGCCCCAAGCTAAACCAAAACCGTCGTAAGTGGACGTGCCACGACCTAACTCATCGATGATAACCAACGACTTCTCCGTGGCCGAACGTAAGATGGACGCGGATTCGAGCATTTCCGCCATGAACGTGGAAACGCCACGCAATTGAAAATCTCCGGCGCCGATGCGGCAGAAAATTGCATCCCGCACTGGAATGATTGCTTTCGAACATGGGACGAACGAACCGACTTGCGCCAACAAAACGTTCACGCCAACTTGGCGAATAAACGTGGACTTTCCGCCCATGTTCGGACCGGTGATAATCTGAAACCAACTCTCGCCTTTCATCATCTTACACGAGTTTTGCACAAACTCGCCGCAAGAATCCTGCGTCTCCACGAGCGGGTGTCTCGAATCGAGCAACACGAGTTCTTTCTCGTCCGCGTTAGTCATTTGCGGTCTAATGTACGGCGTCGGGGCGGTTTGTGCAACCTCAGCAAACGCGCACAAAACGTCCAATTCCGCCATCACCGAAGACGCCTTTAAAAAGATATCGACGAAAGAGACCGCCACATCCAAGACGCGTTGGACCAAATGTTTCTGCTTCGCCTCGTATGTTCGATCGATATCTAACCTCTTCTGACTCAACGCACGTAACTTTTTATTCGTAAACTTCGAGCCGTCTTTCTTTGCCTCTAAGATTTGAAACTGCGCGGACTTTGATAACTTCGATCGCGCCATGGTTTCGTCTTTCTTCGTCAAACGAAAAAAGTATCCGTGTTGATTATTCTTTTCCAATTTTAACTGTTTGTCTCTCTCCATCGTCAAATCCTCCGCGGCTTCTTGCCACACGACGTTGATTTCCTCCTCCGTAGATTTCTTCTGTTGCTCTAAGAGACCCAACGTGTCGTCAAACTCGGCAGAGATGACGTACTCGTCCGGGATCTTGTTCAAATCCACCGCGTGTTCAATTAAAGCTTCAAATTTGCCCAACTTTTCCTCTTCCATGCACTCTTTCAAAGGCAAGATGTATTTGGATACGAACAACGCTTTCTTGGTTTCGTCGGAAAATGGAATGCGCTCTAAGCAATCGACGGCGTGAGGAATCGCGCTCGACGCTTGGTATAATTTACATAAATCCATCAACGACGTTTTCTTCTTCTCCAACTTTCTCGCCAAGCGCTCGACATCTGGTAAAGATTTCAAGTGTGCGTTTCGCAACGAGTCTCTCAGCGCGCTTTCCTCGGAAAATGTCTCCACGACGTCGTGTCTTTCCGAAATCTTCTCCACAGAAACTAGCGGTTGTTTCAACCAACGATACAACACTCTTTTACCCATTGGCGACGTGCATCGATTGAGTAAATTGTACAAAGAGAACCCTCCGCTGCCCCCTTTCCTACCGTTGGCTGTTTCCCCGAACGACCTGTCCCCGCCGCCGGCCCCGCTGCTCGGGAACACGTTTAACGCCTTCAAAGCCGCGGCGTCCAATCGCACGTGCGCTCCACTGTCGAACAACTCCAACTCGCACCGGCCGTGGTTTTGCGTGTCGTTGCTAATGTCGGCGAATTTCATCACCGCGTGCAAACACTGCACGGCTAATGGTAAGTCCAAGACGTTCCTGTGCGCTTGAACGTTATCGCCGCTTTTCAGAACCCTTTTCAAATCGTCTTCTACGTCATCCGTTCGAAAGTATTCGCTGTTCGCTTTTGGCGTTCGCATCGCGTCGCATCTATCGATCACGTCCGCGATTCTCTTCGCGTCCGCCGTCATCGCCCCTCCGTTCGTTTTATCCACCTCGTTCGGCACAATAACTTCCCTCGCGTTAATCTGTGCTAAAATAGATTCCAACTGACCTAATCTCTCTTCGTCCGAAAACTCCAGCGCTCTCAACGTTCTCGTCGAGTACTCGAAAAACGCCAAACCTATGCGTCGTTGTTCTTGTTTCAAAACGCACTTCACCGCGCACACGATCGGTAAGGAATCCGTATCGATATTATTCCCGTTCGCAGTCATAGCATTCAAATCGTTCTCTTTACTGCCATCGAACAGGACGTCCTCAAAATCCAACACGTTCCCCGGGCTTCCTCGTCTCGTCAATTTGAAATCCTTCGCGTTCCCTCGTTCGCTTTCGTACACTTCCACCGTCCTTTCTCTCGTGCGTAACAAGACGTCTCGGCAAATCGTCTCGAATAAGTTTTGATTCACGTTCACCGACGGTAAGGTGCACTCCCCGTCTTTCAGATACTTCACGACCGTCGTCGTCTTATAAAACCGTCTCGCGACGTACATCGCGTCTTCGCCGTGCGCGGACCATCCGTCGTTTTTCCGATTGAAAAATCGCAGCGTTTTATTATTCGTGTCGTCGTCCTTCTCCAAAGTCTTTGAATTTTCGTCGTCAAAATTCGCGCGGTAAAACCGGACGAACCCGGACGCGTCGTTGTCCTCGCGCGGCGGCGGCGCGTGAAAATGACCCCGTTCGGCGGCCATGCTACCACTCCTCCTTTTCTTCTTCTTCTTCGACTCCTCCTCCTCTCGCGGTGGTGGTGGTGGTCGTCGTCGAAGCGTCGAAGACAAAAGTATTTACTCCTGTTGTTTGTGTTCAATTTTTTGTGGAGCATAAAAAAAAACGAAATTCTTCTTTTTTTTTCTTTTTTTTTTTTTTGAATTTTTTTTGTGGATTGAGTTTTTAGGGTATCAACCAACACAACATTTTTTTTAGTGCTTTTTCAAACACTCTCTCTCTTTTGGACTCGTCGAAGGAGAGGTCCTTTGTAAGTACCCACACAAAACACACACACACACACACACAAAACGGGTCTCCTCAAATGCCCCCTTCTTCTTTTCGAGGAGGAGGAGGAGGAGGAGGACGACGCCGGGTCGAGGAAGAGGAGGAGGAGGAGGACGAAGAGAACGGAAGCGGGGCACCGCTCCTCGCGGAAGAGACCGAGGAGGAAGAAGAAGAAGAAGACGCGTGCGAGGAGTGACCGGCGGCGGCGATGCGGACGACATCATCGATGTCGTCTGACGATGACGCCTCGAAGAGAGAAGTGACGACCGTTCTCGCGACGCTCCTCGTCTCCTTCCCCGCGGTGATTGGCTCGTGATGTTGGCCTTTACTCGTCGCCGGGGCGTTAGGTACCGTCGCGACGGAAGAGTCGAAACGGTTCGCGCACTCGATCAGTTTCGGGATCAACTTAGCCGTGACAACGAATATTTTTCAAGCCGTGTGGCGGAAAAGCAAATCGACGACGACGAGTCTTGGAGAGAGGAAGAGGAAGAAAAAGGCGGCGACGTTGACGTGCATATCGATTCCTCTGATTATGCTCGATAACGTTCGACACGTTCTGCAAGACGGCCAAATGATTGGAAACTGGAGTTCAATGTATCGAAAACGGTGTTATCATCGCGACTTGAGGTGCTTATCTTTGGTCGGTTGGACGTGCCAAATCGCGACGACGGTTGGATTCGGTTTGCTCTTCGCGGGAGTGTTAATGAGCAGCGGCGCCTGGGTGAAGGTGAAACGAAGGTTTAGAGAATTGAGAGGTGTTTAGTTCGACGAGGTCTGTTTAATAATGTCATTTTAGCGCGTTGCCCTCGTTGATTGGATGAAATGCGTTTTACATGCATACAAGGTGAAATTGTTGCGGAGAAGTGCACGTGCTTTTGGAATTGCATTCCGCGACGACTGATAAAAAATGTATGAAAAGCTGTTTTATCGTAGAACACACGAACTTGTTGTCATGTATGTATTACGTGTATATCAGTACTATTACTACTACTTGTTGCGTATGTTTGTCTTTCCACATTCTACTTTCTATGCATGCGTGCGTGCTATTTAAATCCTAATCACGAAGACTTGTGTCTTTTGGACATCTCCTCGTCAGCCGGCGTCGCCGTAACTTCTTCTTCGTCGTCGTCCCCGTCCCAGACGATATTATTATTGTTATTCTCGCTCGGAATTGCAATAGATGGTCGAACAGAGCCATTTTCGGTGGTTTGACTTGGCGGGACGACAGATCCAGGTGTTTGCGGAGGGACGGTGTTGTGACTAAACCTCCGAACTGCCTCGTCTTTTCTTTTCGCATCATCATCATCATCATCTTCTTCTTCATCCGGCAACATCGCCGCCAACACCATTTCCGCGTCAAAATCAAACTGTGGTATTCCACCTCTCGGGTACTCGTTTCCGCCGCCGTAAATTTGTTGTTCCGATGACGCGAAATGCCCTCCAGCAAACTCCCTCGTCGGTCTCAACGACACCGGATCGCCGTCTTTATCGCACGACATCAACACGTCTTGTTCGGTCGATTCGCACAATTTTACCATCGCCAAAGTATCTTTCAAGTTAATCGTCACCTTTACGAACTCTTTATCGTACTGTCGATTTTCGTACCTCAAAATCGCTTCCTCATTCGCGTCTAAATGTACCGTCGTTTGCAACTGTTGAAATGGTCCACCCGCGACGTTTTGTTCGGCCTTTTTATCCACGTACGAAGATATCTCTACGCATTTCTTCGCCTTGTGCTGTTGCTTCGACATGTTTCCACCACTTCCGCCTCCTCGAGACTGTTTGCTACTAAATGCATTCACCATCATCGACGCACTCCCGTTATTCGCACCTGTTCCCGTTGTCGTCGCGTCCGACCCGTCTCCCTCCCACTCGCTATTATAAAACGTAAACGTCACGTCTTGTTGCGTCCCGACGTTGAAGTGACTTCCTAAAAATTTTCCCAAACTTCTCGCTTTAAACACGATTTGGACGAGCATTGAGTCGCTATCTACTTCAGCCGCTAAGTGTTCCGCGTCTTGTATCGCGAAAATGTTATACGTCTTTTGCCCTCCCGCGTGTTCTCTCCCTCCTCCTCCCGTGCACACAATCTCCACCTTTTCTCCGTTACTTTCTTTCACTTTTATTCGAACGCGGTGGACTCTGTTGGATCGTAAGCATCCCAAAACGTGTTTCGCGAGTAGCGCCGTTTGCACTCCCTCTCCGTCGCCGGTGGTACCTTCGCGACTCCCCGCGGCGCTCGTGCATTCGTATCCATCGAACGCGTTCGTCCTCAAAATGCAGCTCAAAAACGCGGAATGGTTTTGATTCACCGCTTTCACTCGTAAACCGGACGTCGGGTGCGCTTCGATGAGCACTTCCGGCGAGATTTTCGCGCAACATCCGAGCGTTTTGAACAAATATTTCAGCGGCAAGTGCGAGAGAGACGCGGAAAACGACGACGTAGTAAACGACGACGACGACGGTTCCATGATGATGTCTTTCCTTTTTTGCTTCTTCTTTTTTTTTCTGTCAAAGTCGCGTTTTTCTTTCTTTTTTTTTTTTGAATTTTTTTCTTTTTTTTATGTTTTGGGACGTCCCAGTCCTTTTCTCACATTTTTGATACCCTAAATGGAAAAGTGTCGAAACTTTATATGGTACCTTTTTGAAAAGGGGGAAAAATTTGAAAAAGAAACACCACATTGTGTGTAATCGCGGTACAAACGAACGTCAAAGAAAAAGGACGACGTTTGGGCGGCAAAGAGAGAGAGAGAGAGAGAGAGAGAGAGAGGCACGTCGGCCGGTCAAACGCCGTCTTTATTGTTTTTTTTCAAAGTCGCGTGGGAGAAGAAGAAGAAGAAGAAGAAGAAGGCTTTCCAACGATGAAGAGGAAAGGCTTTACCGTTGAAAGTCGCGTCAAGAGATTTGTCCTCGGCAGAGCGCACAAAGCAACGTCGATTCTGAAATCGAAAACAAAATTCCACTACGCGCGAGCGAAACGAGCGGCGAAGAGAATTATGGGATCGAAACGAGCGAGACGAGCGATCCGGGCGACGCGAAAGTACGCGAGCGGAACGTGCAAGAAAACGATGGCGATTGCGAAGGAGACGCGAACGAAGGCGGTGAGTTTTGTGCGAACAAAATCGAATCAGATTTGGACGAGCGTAGATGCGGAGTTTCTGTCGCGAGCGGCGATGACGATTTTGATTTGCTATTTGAGTTTGTACGCGATCAGTAACGCGAGAAATCGAGAGGAAAATAATCTTTCGAAAGCTCTCGCGGCGTTCATTTCGGCCGCATTCTTATCGATAAAGTTTGATGTCGTGCCGGATGAATACGTCAATATGGGCGCAAACGCGATAAAAAAAATGCCGACGTACGTGGCGTGGATGCGTAAATATGCGAGGAAGGTGGCGAAAACGTATATACATCCGAAAACGCTCAAAAAGATGGATAAGTTTGTGAAGATGTATTCGTTCGAGGTAAAAATTGGCTTGGTTTTATTGTTTTTCGTGGGATGGTGGTTTCTGTCTGCGTTTGTCTTTGGGAACGCCGCGAACAAAAACAAGCCGATTTCTCCAACAAACCAACAAAAAAAGGGGAAGAAAAAACGGGTGAAAGGACCTATTGAAATCAACGTGGTGTTAGTAACTGGTGCCTCCGGCAACGTTGGCTCGAAAATTCTCAGTCAAATGCGAAGAAGGTACCCGGACTATATCGTTTACGGCACGTCACGATCTGGGTCGGTAGATTTCAAAGCTGGCAACGCGTTGCAATCGATGTTTGAAATGATGTCACCAAACTCGAAAAATGTCGCGTCGACGTCATTAGTGAACGTGCCTTTGTGTTGCTCGGACATCAATGAAATCCCACCCTTGTTGCGAATGGACGTGACGGACGACGACTCAGTGAACGCGGTGCGAGACGCCATCGTTGCCAGGCACGGGAAAGGAAGTTTGAGAATATTGGTTAACAACGCGGGCATTTGTGCGGCGTCGTTAGCGGTTAATACTCCCGTCGATTTGGCTAAGAAAGTGTTGGAAACAAACTACTACGGCATGTTGCGCGTAGTCGCGGCTTTCTACCCAGAAGCTATTCCGAAACACCAAAACGCGACCATCGTGAACGTCGGATCCATCGCCGGGAGAATCGGCATTCCGTTTCAAAGCTCGTATTCGAGCTCAAAAGCCGCCGTGGAAGTCTACACAGACGCCTTGCGAATGGAATCTAAACGCGACGGCGTTCGTGCGTGCTTAATTGAACCCGGAGATTTACAACCGGGCATGGAATGTGAACACACGCCGGAAATTGAAACCGACGAGGTTGCAAAGAGAGCGGTGAACATCATGCGCTCAGACGAGAAAAACGGGTCAAATCCAATGAAAGTGGCGTATGCGGTGTGTAAAGCGGCCAGACCGTGGCGAACGCCGCGTGCGAGAATTTTGGTCGGTCCGGACGCATGGTTAGTTGAGATTTGCACGAGCTATCTGTGGAAGTCTGTGCAAGAGATGTTTTTAGCCGCGCATTATAGAATTCCGCCGAGACACAATTCGTTGTGGAGATTTGTCGTTTAGGTGATTATTCGTGTTCGCCCTGTCTCGCTTGCGCGCGTTTTTGCGTTTATATACGAAGAGAAGATGCCATTTGTTGTATATTTTACTGTTATATATCATTATTATCAATCGTTGGAAGACATGACATCAGCTAACATTTTCTCCCTGTCCGCTAAACTTTTCGGGACTTTCTTCGCTTTGTTCCTTCTCACGTGTCCAGGCTTGATGCGTTTTCTGACCTTCTCGTTCGCCAATTTTGTCAACTCATCCGAACTCAGTTGCGGTTGCAAACCCATCTTGGCGGCTTCTCCGCCCATGGCCTCGGACATTTTCTGCATCTTCATTCGCATGCCGCCGAACATAACGATCAACTCAGCCAAATCTTCATCCGTTTTACCCGCCCCTTTCACGATTCTTCTTCTTCTACTTTCTGCCGTACTGGAAGCAACTAACATGTCCGGATACTGTCTTTCCTCCGGTGTCATGGACATGATTAGCGATTTCGCCACTTTAAATGATTGCTCCGCTTCTTGCATGTCTTTATCCGATAACTTGTTTGCGCCCGGAATCATTTTCATGAGTTGCGACATCGATCCCATGTCGCCCATCACGTCCATGTTTTTCAAGAAATCATCGAAATTGAACGTCGCGTTCATAATTTTCTCTTTCATTTGTTCCGCGTCTTCTTGTTTCACCGCCTCTTTCGCTTTTTCTACGAACGAAACCACGTCGCCCATACCTAAGATTCTGCTTGTCATTCTTTCTGGATAGAATGGGTCTAACGCGTCCATTTTCTCACCAACCCCTGTAAATTTAATCGGTTTTCCACTTACTTCTCTCACCGACAATGCCGCACCACCTCTCGTGTCCCCATCCAACTTGGTTAAAATCGCACCGGTAATATCGATGGCATCCGCGAACGACTTCGTCAACGTCGCCGCTTCTTGACCGGTCATCGCGTCCACCACCAACAACGTTTCGTCCGCTTGCGTGCTCACTTTGGTCGCGATCAACTCGTTCATCAACTCATCGTCAATGTTCAATCTTCCCGCTGTATCGACGATGACCACGTCAACATCGCCTCTTTTCATTGCGTCTTCCACGCCGTTTTTGGCAATCTCTGGTGGCGATGCGTCCGCGCCTTCGTCGTACACCGGTACGTTCAAATCGTTCCCCAATTTTTTCAACTGGTCGATCGCCGCCGGTCTGTATACATCCGTAGCTACTAACAAACACGTCTTATTTTGCTTCTTCAAACTCAACGCTAACTTCCCACACGCCGTCGTCTTCCCGACGCCTTGTAAACCGGCCATTAAAATAACCGTCGGTCCGTTCCCTTCTTCGCGAAAGTTGATCCCTTCCGCGCCGACGCCGCCCATTAAGGCGCACAACTCGTCCGCAACTAATTTCACGAGTTCCTGGCTCGGTTCCACGCCTTTGGTCACTTTCACGCCCGGTGCTCTCTCTTCCACTCGTTTTATAAATCTTCTCACGACTGGTAAACTCACGTCTGCTTCTAACAAGGCTCTTCTCACGTCTTTCAAAGGCGCTTTGATATTTTCTGGAGATAAATCAGCCACGCCTTTCATCTTCGCCCACGCTTGGTCCAACGTGCTCGATAAATTGTTGAACGCGTCCGCTCGGACAATCACGGACGAAGATCTGTCCCGTCTGCTACCGCTCTTATCGTTTTTCCTTCTTCCGAACGACGACGACGACGTAAACGCCGACGAAGAAGATAAAAACGTCGACTTTGTCCCGCTCCTCGACGGGGAAAAACCCATTCTTCGATTGCCCTTCGACGACGCGCCGCGCCTCATCACGCTCGAGAAACCAGCACGTGCGGTCGTCGTCGTCGTCGTCGTCGTCATCTTTTCGCGACTTTTATTTCAGAGAGCGAGAGAGAGATAGAGAGCGCGCCTTAATATCTCGAGCCCCCGCAGAAGAGAAAGTCGATTGTTTATCTTTCTCTCAAGAAATCTTCTTCTTCTTCTTCTTCTTCTTCTAAATCTCTCTGTACTGTTTAGGGTTACAAATATGGGGAGGTCTTTGGCCTTTTTTTCTTTATTTTTCTTCGAAAAGTTCTTCGTCCATCCATCGTCCATTTTTGTCAGTTCTTTCTTCCGACAGAAAAAAAAAGCGAAAAAAAAAGAAGTCGTCGAAAAGAATGGAGGTGGAAGAGGAGCATCCGCTCTTACAGCGGATGCGCCGCGCGGCGGAGAAACTGTGCAATCATCATCATCATCATCATCGCGGCAACGATTCAGACGACGACGACGCGGAGAAACTCGCGTCCACCTTGAGAAACGCGCGCGAGATTTTTACGGCGGTGTCGACGATTCAGACGACTCAGACGACGGAAGTGAACGCGAAGGATTGCGTGCGAGTGCGTTGGTCTCTCTCCTTTTTCTTTTTTGGCGGCTTCGATTTTTTTCGAACGCGAACGCGCGTGTGTTTCCGCGTTCTGTCGTCGCGCGCGGGCACTGACGCCGTTTTACGCTCCGACCTCTCTGTTTTCGTGCAGGTGTACTTGCAACACGCGCAAAGTTTCCAGTCTTTGTTGGAGATATGGGACGCGCATCATTTGAACAATGCGCAGAAAGTAGGCGTACCGTTATTGTTATTGATTGCAACGCTCTTGCGAGTGAAAGAAGAAGAATGTGATGATGATAATAATGCAATCGAAGAAGAAGAAGAAGAAGAAGAAGAAGAAGAAGAAGAAGAAGCGACGAAAAATAATGATAAGGATAGAAGAAAAAGTGCGACTGGAGCATCAACTAGGACGACGGCAACAACATCGACGAGCGTCAGTCGATTGGCATTGGAC
>MDSZ01191319.1_pt1 | contig 43989 bp, 41 predicted proteins | sample 811201 | NCBI WGS metagenome assembly MDSZ01 (sample SAMN05326647, study PRJNA326480) | marine metagenome | isolation source: seawater | place: Indian Ocean: North | collected 2010 | reverse complement strand
TTTTCTAAAGGAATAGCTAATGGCATGCCAATCTCTGCACTCGTAGGAAAAAAAAATATTATGAAAAAGTTTTCCGATATTTTTTATTCTCTTACTTTTGCAGGTGAGACTTTATCACTTGCTGCCGCAAGAGAAGTTTTAAAAATTCACAATAATTTAGATATTCCAAGTTATATAGACCGTCAAGGATTAAGATTAAGAAATGGATTAAACGATTTAATTTTTAAAAATAGATTAGAAAATAAACTAAAAATTTATGGTTCTAATTCTCGATTACTAATAAAATTTCATGAAGATTATACAAATAATAAAATTAATTTCCCTCAAGAATGGACTAAAACTGTATGTAAATTTGGGATATTAAATTTTGGTGTTAGTATGATTTCTTTAAAACATAATAATAAAATTATAGATAAGACAATTAATAAGTATAAATATATATTTTCAGAAATAAATAAGATATTGTAATTAAAATTATGGATGAATTTAAAAAATTAAATTTTATTAAAAATGGGTATATCCAGTTCAATAATTTATTAGATAAAAAAAACTGCGAAGAGTTTTTAAAAAAAATTTATGAATTAAAAAATTACGATAAGACTAATTTATTTTTGAGTGAAAAAGAATTTTTAAGCAACCCATCATTTGAAAAAAAAAACCCAGGTAAAAATATTAATAATATTCTTTTACATAAAAATTTAGGTTTAGAGTTTGTTTTTAAAAATGAAAAAATAAATCATATAATATCTGAGATTCTAGGTGATAATTATAGTATAGATCTTTCAAAAATTGTTATGGGAGTGCCTGATCAATGGATACCAGATTGGATAAAGAAAAAATTATCATCAATGGGTAGTTCAAATAATTTAAATCCATTTTTAAAAGAGAAGTTTAGAGATGTAACTTGTTATTATGGTGCGGAATACCACCAAGACAGTATCGATTACAGCGGTTCAAAAGCGCTTAAATCAAAAACTTTTATTGTCATGTATATTTATTTTTCAGATGTTGCTGAAACTGATGCACCTATTTATATTTTACCCACAAGTCACGTTTACGGAGCACAGAAGTTCCCACATGAAATAGATTATAAAGATAATAAAATATTTTATAGTCCAGATAATAAAAGAAAGGTAAACTTGAATGAAGTTAAGCTAACAGGGGACGCTGGTACAGTATTTTTTTGGCATTCTTTACTTCTTCATAAAACTACCATAGTTAAAAATCCACAACCCCGAATTTCTTTAAAAGTTGTAATTGAAAAAAACTTGGAAGATAGAGGATTAATTGATTCTATTGATGAAAAAATATCACAAGAATTAATATTAGAGAATCCATTAAAAACCGATTGGCGAATTAAAACTTCTAATTCAGCAAGTTAATAATGAGAATTTCGATTATTGATTATTTACATCATACATTGTGTCTAATTAATAAAATAATTTAATGAAAATAAATTATAATCCACTGATTGCAGTTTGTTCAAGAAGTGTCTCAAAAAATAAGTCGGCAGTCCAGATTTTAAAAAAAAATTTCAAAAATATAAGATTAAATGACACGGACAAAATTTTGAAGGACTCAGAGTTGGTTAGTTTTGTAAAAGATGCTAGTGCAGTTATCATAGGTCTTGAAAAGTTTGACGAAAAACTTTTAAAAAAATGCCCAAAGTTAGTAGTTATTGGAAAATATGGTGTTGGGACTAATAATATTGATTTTGAGGCTTTAAAAAAAAACAATGTAAAAATCTTACTTCAACCAGGAATTAATAAAAGAGCGGTATCAGAATTAACTTTAAGTTTCATGATACAGGGACTAAGAAATTCATATCAATTAATCAATGATGTAAAAAATAACATGTGGCCATTCAAATTTGGTAGGTTACTAAGTGGCAAAACTGTTGGAATTGTAGGTTTTGGAAATATTGGTTCTGATTTATTTGAATTACTAAAACCATTTGGATGTAAAATTATGATCAATGATATTTTACCAGAAAATAATTTTTTTAAAAAAAAAAAAGTTAAAAACTCTTCATTAAAAAATTTGTTATTAAACAGCGATATTATTTCATTGCATATTCCTTTTGATAAAAAAAATTTAAATTTTTTTTCCAAAAAAAAATTTTCATTATTAAAAAAAGATATAATATTCATTAATACGTCTAGAGGAGGTCTTGTAGATGAAAAATATCTTTATGAATTTTTAAAAAAAAATAAAAATAGTCATGCTTTATTTGATGTAATGTTTAAAGAACCTATAAGAGATAAAAAATTATTAAAGTTAAAAAATTTTTCTCTTACACCTCATTTGGCCGGTTCAACTGTAGAGATTGCTGAAGAAGCGAGTACAGATTGTGTAAAAAAAGTAGTAAAATTTTTTAAAAGATAACTTTTCTATGAAATGTAGAGTTTGTAATAATTTAACAAATAAAATTTATGAGACCCCTAAACTTCCTGAATATATATGGCCTAGTAAAAAAAAAATAAAAATTAGTAAATGCAAAGTTTTTTCATGTAAAAAATGTTACTCGTTACAACTTCAAAAATTTTCAAAAAAGAGGATAAAAAGTTTTTATGGAGAAGAAAGTTTCAATATTATTACAAAAAAAAACCACAAAGATCGCATAAATATTATTAAAAAAAATTATTATTCAAAATTTTTTGAAAAAAAAAATATCATCGATATAGGTGGTGGAGTTAATCCAATCTTTGATAATAAAAATGTTGATATAATGGATATTAAAATTTCAAAAAAGATAAAAAAGAAATCAAAAAATAATATTTATGTAGGTGACATTGAAGAAAAAAAAATAAAAAAAAAATATGATATAATTTTTTTATTACATACTCTCGAGCATATTTTAAATCCCTTAAAAGCTATTAAAAATATAGAAAATCTTCTTAAAAAAAATGGAAGAATTTTTATTGAAATTCCAAACTTTGATTATTTTATAAGAAAGAGACCACATTATGCAGTATTTCACCAACATCTTAATATGTATAATATTAAGAATTTCAAAAACCTCTTATCCTTTACCGAGTTATCGATTGAAAAAGTATTTACTAATAATAGTGTGATATTCTGCTCACTTAAAAAAAAGAATAAAATTAATAAGATTTTAAAATTAAACTTAAAGAAAAAATTTCAACTTCTTAAACATAATCTAAAACGTCAAAAAAAACTTTTAATTAATTTTTCAAAAAAAAATTTTTTATATATATATGGAGCAGGAGGAAGCTCCTCGTTATTTATCGCAAATCATAAATTTATAATTAAAAAAATTCTTAATATTTACGATAATGATAATAGAAAAATAAGTAAAAGATTGCCAGGCACTAAATTATTGATAAAAAAAACAAAAAAAAATAAAGATAATAAATCTATTTCTTTTTATAAATTAAACAGAAGAAACAATTTTTTTTTAAATGAAATTTGATTAATTGTTAATCTTAAAAATAGATATATGATAAAAAAATGAAAAGCTTTAATAAAAAAAAGAAAATAAATATTTTTCTGAAAAAGGGCATTGTTGAATTTAATCAATTGCTTAATGAAAAAAAATGCAATGATCTATATAAAAAAATAATAAAAAATAGATTGTGGGGAAGCAATCTCTTTAAAAGTCAAAAAGTTTTTGAAAAAAAACAACAATATAAAAAGACAAATCCTGGTAAAGGTAAATTTAATCTTGCTGAAAAATTTGATTTAAATTTTATTGAAAATAATAAAGAAATTAAATCAATTTTAAATAATATTCTTGGTAAAGATTATGAGATAGTTATAAAAAAATTTGTTGTTGCAGTTCCCGAAAGCTGGATACCTTCTTGGTTGAAACAAAAAGTTAATAATTCTCTCGCTCCAAACTTAGGGCCATTTATTAAAAATAAATATCGAGATGTAACGTACTTTAGAGGAATAGATTATCATATGGATCAAATTGATTTTCCAAACCAACCTAGTGATTTTATAACTCTGTATATTTACTTAAATGATACAACATCAAAAATGTCACCATTAAATATTCTTGAGGGGAGCCATATTTTTGGGCAAACTAAATTTCCGCATATTATTAAAAAATGTCAAAATAATAACTATCTTAGATATGGAACCAAGCCAAATAATCTTAAAAGATTTAAAAAGAAAAAATTAGTTGGAAAAAGTGGAACTGTTTATGTTTGGAGTAGTTTAACTTTACATGGAACACAACCTCAAGAAAATAAAGACGATTTTAGAATATCTTTAAGATACATAATAAGAAAATCAAATAAAGTTTCTAAAACTACAGAGATAAATAATCTTATAAAAAATGTTTTGCCTATTAAAACCATGAGAGATGATGTGGATCTTAAAAATTTTAAACAACTAAAATTTAGTAAAATTTTAAAGTAATTATTTTCATTTTAGTCTTCATTAAGCAATATCAACTGTTTAAATGAAAGAATTCAGAAATTCTTGATTAAGCCAAAAAATAGCCAATTTTTTTTCTTCTAATTTAAAAAAAAAATAATAGAAATGATATAATGAAAAACTTTTTTGGTACATGGTTAACTACGTTTAGTCTTCCTTTGTGTGATTTGATATCTAGTAAAAAATTTGATTGGATATGTTTAGACATGGAACATAGCACAATTTCTCTTGAGCAAATGTCAATTATGATAGATGTTATCCACAAGAATAAAAAAAAATGCTACGTAAGAGTTCCAATCAAAAACGATGAAGTCACGTCTAAAATCGCTTTAGATTGTGATGTTGATGGTTTAATTTTTCCTAAAATTGAAACAATAAATGATGTTAAAAAGTGTATTGAGTTAACTTTTTATCCGCCTATGGGGAATAGAGGTGTAGCTTTGTACAAAGCACAAAGATACGGTAATAAATTAAAAGAATATATTTCAAATAAATCAAAAAAAATTGATTTATTTCTTATGATAGAGACTAAATCTGGAATAAAAAATCTTGATCTAATTTTTGAAAAATACAACAAAAGCATCAGTGGAACTATAATTGGTTTATATGATTTATCAGCTTCTTTTAATCTTATTGGTAAGATAGATAGTCAATTGATAAAAAAACAATTAAATAATTACTTAAATATCAGTAAAAAATATGACGTACCAACAGGGATACATCATGCAAGTCCTTACGAAGTTAAATTACAAAACAAGATTAAAAAAGAAGTATTAAAATCAAAGAATAAATATAAATATATTGCTTTAGGCACAGAAACATTATTTTTAAATTACTTGATAGATGATCTCTTTAAAAAAATTAAATGATCTGGGACACAACAAAATATTTTTTAAACTATGATGTTAATATTAAAAATATCTATATTAAAAACTTTAAGTCTTCTAGAACTAACTATTTTAAAATTATTGAAAAAATCTCAAAAGAAAGATCGAATAATATTGATTGGTGGGTTTGCCCATTAGGTGAGAGAAATAATTTTTCTTCAAAATTTTTCCATTATATACGTATAATAGATACACTTAAAATTATTCAAAAAAAAAAAATATACTTAAATAAAATTATTTTAGATAATACTCCTTTGTTTACATTGTTAAAAAAAAACTTTCCACAATATGAATTTTTATTAAAGAAAAAAAAAATTAATAATTCTCATTATATTTTTATTATTAAACATATAATTGTGTTTATTTTATCAAAGCTATTTAAAAAAAAGGATAAAATTTATAAATACAAAAAAAATTTAATTCTTGTTGATAAATTTATATCATCAACTGATATTAAGGAAGATAGATACTATAATAATTTTTTTGATAAAAAAAAAATAAATGCAGTTTATTTTCCCACAATAGTAAATTTAAATTTTAAAGAAATTTTTTTAATAATAAAAAAAATTCAAAAAAACAGTAAATATTTAAATAAAATAGATTTATTGTCTTTTAAAGATTTTTTATATTCTTTAAATTTTATAAGAAGAAGAAAAAGATTATTTGTAAATGATGTATTTTATTATAAATATAATATTTCTGATTTAATAAATTCAGAAATTAATACAAACTCAAATGTAAATGCGTCTATTATCGGAATACAAAATTATTTATTCGCAAAAAAATTAAATGAAAATAAATTTTCAATAAAAAAAATAATAAATTGGTTTGAAAATACTGCGGTAGATAAAGGTTTAAATTTTGGAGTTAAGAAATATCTTAAAAATGTTGAATTAATTGGCTACCAAGGTTTTACGGCTTTTAAAGAATTTATGTGTTTAGATCCATTGGATTATGAAAAAAAATTCAGGGTTTTACCTGATAAAATTATTTGTGTTGGTAGAAATTTAATTTTAGCAAAAAAAGAGTTCTCTAAGAGGATATCTATTGAATTAGGTCCTGCACTAAGGTTTGATCATGTTCATAAAAATTATAAAAAAAAAAGATTTTTTAATAGTGTTTTAGTTAATGTAGATTTAGACTATGATAATTCTAGATTAATTATTGATAGTTTACTTAAAACAGACTTTTACAAAAAATATGAAGGCAAGCTATTTATAAAACCTCATCCACTTTTAGATGTTGAAAAAATTATTAAAATAAATAATAAAAAAAATATATATTTGATCAAAGGAAATATTTATGAATTAGCTTCGAAATTTAAAGTGGCAGTATCATCAGGAGCAACTAGTTCTATTGCCGAAACTATTGTAGCTGGTTGTAAGATGTGTTTTCCATTTGACAATTTTACAGACGCTTATAGTCTTAAAGTTATTAAAACTCCAAAGTCTTGCTATAAAGTTTGTAAAAACACTAATGAGTTAAGTGATTTTTTATTATCTAATACAAATAAGAATACAAACAATAAAGTGAACATAGTAAATTTTAAAAAAAAAATATTCAACAAAAGCAATAATAAAAACGTTTCAATATTGATCTAATATGTCAAAAATATTTGGTATAATTCCAGTTAGAATGGGCTCTACAAGATTTCCAGGCAAACCCTTAAAAAAAATTTTGTCAATAGCTTTGCTGAGACATGTTTACGAAAGAAGTTTGTTTTTTAAAAAATGGTCCCATTTATCACTAGCAATTTGTGATTCTGAAATAGCAACTTATGCAAAAAAAAATAAAATACCTTTCATATGGACAAGTAAGAAACACGAAAGATGCTTAGATAGAGTTGCAGAAGCCGCAAATAAAATAAGAAAAAAATATAAAATAAAAAAAAACGATTTAATTATTGGAATTCAAGGAGATGAACCTCTTTTGAAGCCAGATATGTTTAAAAAATTATATAATTTTCACAAAAAATATAATGTGGCCTCTACTGTTTTATGTATGCAAATTATAAATAGAAGACAATATTTGGATAAAAATATAGTCAAAGTTGTTCACGATCATAAAAATCGAGTTTTATATCAATCTAGAAGACCAATCCCTTATTACAGTAAATTTCATCGTTCAATAAACGCTAAAAGAATTTATGGAATATTTGGATTTAAATTTAATTATCTTAATAAGTTTACTAAAATGAAAACTTCTTACATAGAAAAATTAGAGTCATGTGATACCAATAGACTTTGTTCTAATGACAATAATCATTATGTCGTGGACTATAAATTTTATAATTCATACTCAGTAGATAAACCATCTCAAATAAAAACTGTTTCAAAATATTTAAAAAAAGATATTTTGTTCAAAAAATATAAATCTATAAATGAAAAGTGAAATTTTTATTAAGTTAAATAAATTAAAATAAATATGGTTAAAAAAGGCAAAATTAATGTTGCAATTATTGGTGGATTTGGAGATGTAGGTAAAAAGAGAAAAAAATATATACAAGAAAATAAAAATTTTAACTTAGTTGCAATCAGTGATATTAGATTTAAAAAAAATTTTATTAGAAACAAAATCCACTACATCAAAAATTATGAAGATATTTTTAAGATAAATAAAAATTTAGATTGTGTATTTATTACTTTGCCAAATTATCTATCGGCAAAAGTAACTATAAAAGCTTTGAGTAGAAAAATTCATGTCTTTTGTGAAAAACCTCCAGCAAAAAATTATACAGAACTATTAAAAGTTAAAAAATATTTAAAAAAAGGATTAAAATTAAAATATGGTTTTAATCATAGATATCATGGCTCAATCAAAATGACAAAAAATATCATAGAGTCTAAAAAATTGGGGAATGTTTTAAACATAAGAGGGTTATATGGAAAGAGTAGAATACTGACTTACACAAAAACTGACTGGCGATCAAAAAAGAAATTTGCGGGCGGTGGAATATTGACTGATCAAGGTATTCACATTTTAGATCTTATTAATTTTTTTTGTGGAAAATTTACTGATTACAAATCGTTTATTTCTAATAAATTTTGGAAATATGATGTTGAAGACGATGCTTTTGTAATTTTAAAAAATAAAAATACGATTGCGTCAATCCACTCTACTGCACTACAGTGGGAGCATAAATTCAGATTAGAAATTTCGTTAGAAAGAGGCGCTATAATGCTAAACGGTATTTTATCTGGATCTAAAACATACGGAAAAGAGAGAATTCAAATTTTAGAAAAAAGTGGAAAAAAATTCAAAAAAATGAATTTCTTCTACAAAAAAGATAATTCTTGGAAAGAAGAAGTTGATGAATTTGCTAATATTGTTAAAAACAACAGTTCTGTAAAAACTGGTAATTTAACCGATGCATTAAATGTAATGAAAATGATAGATAAAATTTATAAAAATGACAAAGAATGGAAGAAAAAATGGATGACTTAAAAAAAATAAGTGAAAAAGCAAAAAATATTAAAGAATTTTCTCTAAGCTATTTTAAAAGACTAAATAAAATATTTGAAAATATAAATGAGAAAGAACTTGTAAAGTTTGAAAAAAATTTATTAGAAGCAAAATCAAAAGGTAAAACAATTTTTGTATTTGGAAATGGAGGCTCAGCCTCTACGGCCACAACTATGGCGAATGATTTAGGATTTGATATCATTAAAAAGACAAAAACAAAAAAAACTTTTAAATTTTTTTGTATAAATGATAATACTTCTGTATTAACTGCGATTGCTAACGATGTAGGTTACGAAAATGTATTTATAAATCAATTAAAGATACATTATAAAAAAGGTGATTTAGCAATAATATTATCTGCATCTGGAAACTCAAAAAATTTAATTAATGCAGCAAAATGGATAAAAAATAATAAAGGTAAAGTATTAAGTATTGTTGGTTTTAATGGTGGTTTATTAAAAAAAAATTCTGACGTTTGTTTATTTTTTAAATGTGAGAAAAATGAATATGGTCCAATAGAGGATATTCATTTAATAATTAATCATATATTTGCTCATTGGTTTCAAAAAAAATTAAAAAAAAAATAATTTATTTATTTGATAAATGAAACTTTTCAAAACATTTAAGAATAAAAAAGTAATTGTTACTGGTCATACTGGTTTTAAAGGCTCCTGGCTTACTTTATGGCTTCTAAAATTAGGTGCTAATGTTATGGGCATTTCAAAAAATATAATTACAAATCCTTCACATTTTGTTTCTTTAGGTTTAAAAAAAAACATTTTACATAGACAATTTGATATTAAAGATTTAAAGAAGTTAGAGGAGACTTTTGATAAATTTCAACCATCATTTGTATTTCATTTAGCCGCACAGTCTCTAGTTAGAAAATCGTATAATTTTCCAATTGATACAATTAATTCAAATACGATTGGCACTCTTAATGTTTTGGAGTCTTTAAAAAAAATTAAAAAAAATTGTTCGGTTGTTTTAATTACAAGTGACAAAGTTTATAGAAATCTTGAATTAAATAGAGGCTATAATGAAAATGATATTTTAGGAGGTCATGATCCTTATTCTGCATCAAAAGCTGCGGCAGAAAATATTATATATAGTTATATAAAATCATATTTTAATAAAAAAAACTCAAATATTTCAATAAGCATAGCTAGAGCAGGAAATGTTATTGGTGGTGGAGACTGGTCAGAGGATAGAATAATTCCTGATTGTATCAAATCTTGGTCAAAAAATAAAATCGCAGTAATTAGAAACCCAAATTCTACAAGGCCATGGCAGCATGTATTAGAAGCCGTAGGAGGATATTTAATTTTAGCTTCTAAATTAAATAAAAATAGAAAATTACATGGACAAGTTTTTAATTTTGGACCGAATAATAATAATAATTTAAAAGTAAATGATTTAATAAAAAAAATGCAATACTATTGGAGAGGAATTAAGTGGAAAAAAACAAATAAGATTAAAAAAAATTTATTTGAGTCGAAGTTACTTAAACTAAACTCCTCTAAAGCTAAAAAACTTTTAAACTGGAACTCAATATTAAAATTTGATGAGACAATTGAGTTAGTTTCATCATGGTATAAAAATTTTTATTTAAATAGAAATTTAATAAAGAAAAATTCCTTAAATCAAATAACTTTTTACGAAAAAAGTCTTAAAGAAAGACTAGGAATTAAATGAATGTAGTAATTTTAGCTGGAGGTTTTGGGACAAGAATTTCAGAATATACAAAATCAATACCCAAGCCAATGATAAAGATTAATAAAGAACCAATTATAGTTCACATTATGAAACATTATTATAATTATGGCTTTAATAATTTTTTCGTAGCTCTTGGTTATAAAGGAGATGTAATAAGAGACTATTTTAAAAAAAAAAACTTTCCATGGAAAGTAAATTTAATTAACACTGGTTTAAAAACCATGACAGGGGGAAGACTTAAAAGATTACAAAAATATTTAAAAGATGAAACTTTTTTATTAACATATGGAGACGGCTTGTCTAATGTAGATTTGAGAAAATTAATTAGATTCCATAAAAAAAAAAAGAAACTTGTTACTCTTACCGCTGTTAGACCACCAGCTAGATTTGGATTTATAAAAATTAATAATAGTTATGTAAAATATTTCAAAGAAAAGTCTCAGGTTGATGCTGGATGGATAAATGGAGGTTTTTTTGTTATTGAGCCAAAGTTTATAGAATTTATAAATAATGATAATACATTTTTAGAAAAAACACCGTTAGAAAAAGCAACATCTAAAAAACAGCTCGTTGCATACAAACACTATGGGTTTTGGCAATGTATGGATACAGTTAGAGACAAATTAATTTTAGAAAAAGCTCTTAAAAAAAAAGAAATTTGAAAAAAAGAATTTTAATTGTTGGAGGTACAGGATTTATAGGATTCCATTTAGCAAAAAAATGCTTAAAAAAAAAATTTCTTGTTACCAGTTTATCTTTTGGAAAACCAAAAAAGGAAAGATATTTAAAAAAAGTGAAATATGTACAATGTGATATTTCTAATAAAAATAATTTAAAAAGAAATATTAAAGGAAATTTTGATTATGTAGTAAATTTGGGAGGGTACGTAAATCATAATGAAAAAACAAAGACCTATAATAGTCATTATAAAGGTTGTAAAAATTTAGCAGACTTTTTCAGAAAAAAAAATATTATTTCTTTTATTCAGATTGGTAGTTCAGTAGAGTACGGACCAATAAAATCACCTCAGTCTGAAATTCAAAATTGTTCAATAAAAAAATTAAAATCTACATATGGAAAGGCTAAATTTTTAGCTACAAAATATTTATTAGGTTTATTTGAAAAAGAAAAGTTTCCTGTCACAATTTTAAGATTGTACCTCGTTTATGGACCAAACCAAGATCCAAATAGGTTAATATCAAGTGTAATTAATTCTTGTTTGCTTAAAAAAAAATTTCCATGCTCGAATGGAAACCAATTTCGAGATTTTTTATACGTTGATGATTTAATAAATGCAATAACAAGATGTTTTGGAAATTCTAATTCAATTGGAAAAATTATAAATATGGGTCAGGGAAAACCAAAAAAAGTAAAAGATATTATCAAATCAATAAATAGCAAAATAGGTAGTGGTGTTCCTGAATATGGTAAAATTAAATTTCGTAAAGATGAAATAAAAATCCTTTATCCAGATGTTAAACTTGCAAAAAAAATATTGAAATGGAGATCAAAAATTTCTTTAAAAAAAGGAATTGATTTAACAATAAAAAACTATAAGTCACAGTTAAACATAAATTAATGGATAAAGAATATTTAGATTTAGCACTCAAAGCGTTAATAAAATCAAAATCAATTCTTAAAAAGAAAAAACCCAAAAAAATAAGTACGCATAAAAAAGAAATTAAAATTAATTTAGATAAGTTGTTGAGTAGAGAAATTATCAAAATCTTAAAAAGAAGTAAAATAGATATAATAAGTGAAGAAAACTCATTAAAAACAAATGATAAAATAATTAGTAAAAAAAAAGATTTTTGGGTTATTGATCCTTTAGATGGAAGTTTAAATTACCTCAGAAAAATTCCCAATTCATCAATTTGTATATCTTTAGTAAAAGACTTTAAAATTATAATTTCCTACATTTACGATATATTTAATGATAATATCTATTTAGCTTACCGTAATAAAATCTACAAAAATAGAAAAGAAATTAAAATACGAAGAAAATTTATTCAACGCAAAATAGGTGTTTTGGCTACTGGTTTTCCTCATAAATATGATTTTAAGAAACCCCATATAAATTTTAATAATTTTCAAAAAGTAAGAATGATAGGATGCGCCTCCTTATCTTTATTAGGATGTGCCTTTGGTAGGTACGATTGGTATAATGAAAAAAATATAATGATATGGGATATTATTGCTGGTGTTCACTTTAATTTGATAAATAAATGTAAAATAAAAAAATTTAAAATAAATAAGATTTGTCAAGAAGTATCACTTGGATATTGTTATTAATTTTTATAAAAAAGATGCAAACCAAATATAATTTGATCAGTGTAATCGTAAATTGTTATAATGGAGAAAAATTTATTAATAGATGTATAAAAAGTATATTAGATCAATCCTATCAAAACTTTGAAATAATTTTTTGGGACAATAACTCGAATGATAAAACATTTCAAATTATTAAAAAATTTGATGATAAAAGAATTAAGTATTTTAAATCAAAAAAATTTACTAAATTATATGAGGCAAGAAATTTAGCTTTAAAGAAAACTAGAGGAGAATATATATCTTTTTTAGATATCGATGATACTTGGGAAAAAGATAAATTATCAAAACAACTTAAAAAAATTTTAAAAACAAAAGCTGATGTTTGCTTCACAAATCATTGGATTTATGAAAAAAAAAAAAAATTGTTTAGAAAGAAAATAAATTCAAATAAAATTTTTAACCAGATATTGACCGACTACCCCATAAGCATTTTAACAGTTATGATAAAAAAAAAAATATTACAAAAAAAAAATATTTTGTTTAATAAGAGATATGAAATTATTGGAGATTTTGATCTTTTTTATAGACTGAGCAGTAATGCAAAATTTTGTTGTATTAATCAACCACTAGCTACTTATTTTGTCCATGGATCTAATTTGAGTATTAAGAAGATTTACAGAGAAGTTTTAGAATTTGATTATTGGATAAAAAAAAACAAAGAGATATTAAATAATCATGATAATACAATTATTGAAAAAAATAACATTAGGAGATGTAATTATTTAATATCAAAAAATAAGTTATCAATATTTTCTAATGAAATTAATCTAATAAAGAACAAAAAAATTAAATTTAAATTGTATATAAAAATAGTATTTAAAAAATTATATTTAATATGAAAACAATAATTATTGGCAAAAGAAGTAATTTATCTAAAGAATTAAAAAAAAATATAATTAATTCAAAAATAATATCTTCAGATGATTTTTTAAAATTGAAATTAAGATCAAGTTCGAATTTGATAATCAATAATTTTTATCCTTCTTTAGATGTATCAAATATTAACAATTATGATAAATATATAAATCTTAGTCTCTCAAATCTTGCTAAAGCATTAGATATAATTGATAAGAGTAAAATACAAAAAATTATTTATACAAGCAGTTCTTCAGTTTATGGTCTAGATGTAGATTTAAATGTTGATGATGAACGTAATAGAAATTTATATGCAAAAGGGAAACTATTAGCAGAAACTTTAATAATCAATTTTTGTAAAAAAAATAAGATAAATTTTAAAATTGCTAGATTATTTAACGTTTACGGGAATAATGATCAATTTTCGATAATCACAAAGTTGATAGATAGCTATAAAAAAAAAAATTATTTTTACTTAAATAATTTAGGTTCCGCTATTAGAGATTTTATAAATTATACACAAGTAGGTCTAGTTTATAAGAAAATGTTAAAATCAAATAAAGAAGGAATATTTGATGTAGGGTGTGGCGAGGGATACCAAATTAAAGATTTAGTAGAATATTTAGGTAAAAAAAATTTTAATTTTAAAAAAAAAAGAATTGATGAAATAACCTTTTCAATCGCAAAAAAAAATCTATTTAATGAAACTTTAAGCTCAGATCAATTAATTAAGTATTTAAAAAATAAACTTAAAATAAAAAAGGAATTCAACTTTAAAAAACATACAATAAAAAATAATTTTATCTTTAATAATTTTGTAAATAAAACAATAATTTACGGTGCAGGTAACGCTGGATTACAATTAAATAAAATTTTATCAAAAAAAAATCCAAATTCAGTATTTTGCTTTATAGACGATGATGCAAAAATTCAAAATGAAATAATTGATGGGAAAAAAGTTATAAGTTTCGAAGAATTTAAAAAAATTGCAAATTATAAAACTTTTTCAGATGTAATTATTTCTATACCTTCACTGACACCTGATCTTTTAAAAAAAAAAAATTAAAGATTTAAAATCGTTTGCTTTAAATGTTAATTATCTTCCTTTAAAAAATAATTTATTGTCAGATAATATAACTCTTGACGATGTAAAACATTCTCAATTAATTAATTTACTTTCTAACGACTTTTTAAAAACTGATAATAGTTTTTTAAAGAAATTGAAAAATAAATCAATTTTAGTCACTGGATCAGCTGGATCTATAGGTAAAGCTTTATGTAAAAAATTAGATCAGGTAGGAGTAAAAAAAATTGTTGCTTTAGATAAGTCTGAAATCGGGATTTATAATATGAAAAAAGAATTTTTTAATAAAAGATTTAAATTTGTATTAGGCGATATTAATAGTGCCGAATTATTAAAATATATTAAAGATAAAATTAAAGTAGATTTAGTTTTTCATGCAGCAGCATATAAACATTTAAATATTTTAGAAAATAATGTTTGTGAGGCAGTTAAAAATAATATTTTTGGAACTTTAAATATAATAAAAACTTTTAAAAATCACAATGTGGTAATTATTTCAACAGATAAAGCCGCTAATCCATCAAGTATTTTAGGTCTCTCAAAAAGAATCTCAGAAATAGTTTCTCTCTCTTACAAAAATACTAATTCAAAAATAAATGTAGTAAGATTTGGTAATGTATTTGCTAGTCAAGGCTCTGCAATTAATTTATTTTTAGAACAAATTAATAATGGTGGTCCAATTACAATTACAAATAAAAAAGTTAAGAGATATTTTATGTCCTCAAATCAAGCAGCTAATTTAGTTTTAAAGGGAAGTCAAATGTTTAGTAATAAAAACATTTTAATCTTAAATATGGGCAATCAAATAAAATTAATAAAAATTGTAGAAAAACTTTTAGAGATCCATAAAGAAAGAAATCCAAATTCTGAAATAAAAATTAAGGAAATAGGTTTACAAAAAGGAGAAAAATTAAAAGAAACACTATATGTGGGAAAAACTGTAAAATTAAAAAAAGAAAAAGAAATTTTTATTGCTAAAGAACCAAAATATGATTCTGTAAAAATTGATATGATGGTTAAAAATTTATCAAAGTATTTAAATAACTATAATGCAAAGAAACTTGTGATGGAGATGAAACGTTTTTTAGATAAAGAAACTAAAGTTTAAAGTTTTTCTAAGATTATTTTAAATTTCTGATAACATTTTGTATTAATTAAATTTTTATTAATAAAATCAAAAGATTTTTTTGATTTAAGATTGTATCTTTCTTTATCTTTTAAAGTTTCATTTATTTCATCAATAGTTTTAAATATGGATTTTTCATAATCATTTAAGTCAAATGTAAATCCATTTTCTTTTACCAAATATTCATTGGGTGGTATATTAGATGTAATTGTCGGTACACCACAACTCATGGACTCCATTATCGAAAATGCCATTCCTTCCTGAGAACTAAAATTAAGAAAGAAGTGTGGTTGATTTTTTTTCAAAAAATCAATTAAATTCTCAACATATTCATGATATTCAAAAGTAATTTCATTATTTTTATTGAGTTGATTGATAAGCTGTTTTTTCAAAATACCTTTTCCAATCATTGTATATTTTACTTTCCTTTTTGTTTGTTTTGTAAATTTTTCTAAAAAATCAATCATTAAAAAATTATTTTTAATCTCAATTAAGTTTCCGCAACTAATAAAAGTAATAACTTCATTTGAGTTAAATACTTTATTTTCATTAATATTCTCGTGTTGAGGAAATACCCCTAGAGGAACTATCTCTATTTTATTTTTTAAATTAATTTTTTCTAACACATTTTTTTGATAATCTCCAAGTAACAATAATTTATCCAAACCTGAGAATTTTATATTTTTATAAGGAACATAATTATCGTTTTTAATATAACCATTTAAATCACTTCCTAAACCTCTAGATAAAAAATTTGAATTCTTAAATTCTTTTTTTAATTCAATGAAACTAATTAAAGTAAAATTACTCCAAAAAGAGTAAAAAATTATTTCTTTATCTTTGTTTTTTTCTTTTAGGATAAATTCATATAACAAAAATGCTAAGCAAGCCTCATTTACACACATTTTTAGTTTTTTAATAAAATTGCGATTAAAGAGTATAAATAAAATTTCTTTCCAAAAAAAACTTCTAAAAAAAACTTTTTTAAAGAAAATAAAAAATATTTTTTTTAAATTAATTAACTTTGAAAATTTATTATTTAGTAATATTTTTTTTATTTTGAAGTCTGAGGAAATATTTTTATATGTTTTATGATTTATAATTTCAATATTCTCAAAATCTTTAGATAAGCTCTCAATTTCATATTGAATAAATGTTTTTTCTGAATTACCGAAAGGGAAATCATGAGTAAATATTACTAAATCTTTATTTTTTTGCATTTAAACTTAATCTATAATACTTATTTTTATTAATTAGTTAAAATTTAAATGATCATTATAGACAGTGTTGTTGGTAATTTAGCGTCAATTTATAACATGCTTAAACAAATTGGTTTAACACCTAAGATATCACATAATTATGATGAAATATCTAAATCCCCAAATATTATTTTGCCTGGAGTTGGAAATTTTAAAAAAGGGATGGAAACTATTAAAGAAAAGAAAATAGATAAAGCAATTAAAAACGCAGCACAAAATAATTCTAAGATATTGGGCATTTGCTTAGGTATGCACTTTTTTTTTGAAGAAAGTGAGGAAGGTGATGAAAAAGGACTTGGTTTGTTGCAAGGAAAAGTAATTAAATTTCAATTTAATAATCATGAATTAAAAGTTCCGCATATGGGTTGGAACTATGTCAATTTTAATAATGAAAGTAAACTTAATTTTAAATATGAAGAAAAAATAAAATTTTACTTTGCACATTCATACCATGTAATTTGTAAAAATAAATCTGACATTGCAGGGACTACGAATTATGGTTTAGATTTTGTATCTGCTGTTCAAAAACAAAATTTATATGGTGTACAATTTCATCCTGAAAAAAGCCATAATTTTGGTAAAAATTTTTTTAAGAATTTATTTAATAAAAATAAATGAATTTAAAAAGAATAATACCAATATTACTAATTGAAAATAATAGATTAGTTAAAACCGTCAATTTTTCTAAACCAAGATATGTAGGAGATCCAATTAACGCAGTTAAAATATTTAGTGAGAAAGAAGCCGATGAAATCATTATGATTGATATTGGTGCAAATAAGAAAAATTTTATAAATTTTGATTTATTATCTAAAATTTTTGGTGAAAGCTTTGTTCCGATAACATATGGGGGAGGAATAAAAACTTTAGAGGATGCAAAAAAAATAATAAATCTTGGGGCTGAAAAAATTTCAATCCAAAGTATTTTTTTTGAAGATATTCAAATAGTAAAAGAAATTATAAAAAATTTTGGAAGTCAATCTGTTGTTTTATCAATTGATATAAAAAAAAATTTTTTTGGAAAGTATAAAATTTGGAATTACAAAAAAAATAAATTTTATGAAAAATATGATTTATCTAAAATAGTAAATTATGCAATTTCGACTGGTATTGGAGAAATAATATTTACTGATGTGGATAAGGAGGGAACAATGAAAGGGACCAATAAAGATTTATTAAATATAATTTCAAAAAATAGCTCAATCCCCATTGTATTCAATGGAGGTATAAAAGACATTGACGATATTAAATTATCTTTAAAAACTCAAATAGATGCAATAGGTGTTGGATCTTTTTTTGTATTTTATGGAAAATTAAATGCTGTATTAATTTCATACCCCAACAGAGAGATAAAAAAAATAATTAACAATGAAAAATGATATTTGCAAAAGATGCATAATGGATATAAGTGCAAAAAATATTTATTTTAACAAAGATGGTATTTGCAATTTTTGTATAGATTTTGAAAATAAATTAAATAATATTAAGAACAGAAAATATAACTTAGATAATTTATTAAATAGAATAAAATCTAAAAATCAAACATATGATTGTGTAATTGGTCTATCGGGAGGTGTTGATAGCTGTTATACCCTTCATAAAGCAATTGAATTTGGATTAAAACCCCTTGTGGTTCATATGGATAATGGTTGGAATTCTGAACTTGCTCAAAATAATATAGAAAATTTAGTAAGAAAATTAAATATTGATTTATTTACTTATGTTATCGATTGGAATGAATACAGAAATATGATGAATTCTTTTTTTGAATCTGATGTTTTAGATATTGAATTATTGATGGATAATGCAATGTTAGCAGTCAATTATCAGCAAGCTGCAAATAATAATTTAAAATTTATTCTTGCCGGAACAAACACATCTACTGAAGGTATGGCAATGCCATCTAATATGAATTGGTTCAAATATGATAAAAAGAATATAGTCAATATTATTAAAAAATTTGGGAACCATAAAATAAATACTTACCCGACTATAGGAACAATAGATTTAGTAAAATATATTATTTTTAATAGAATTAAATGGATTTCCTTTTTAGATTATTTTGAATATGATAAATTTGAAGCTATTAAAATTTTAAAAGAAAAATATAACTTTAAGCCTTATCCTTATAAACATTATGAGTCAGTTTTTACTAGATTTTATCAAGGATATATTTTGCCAAAAAAATTTAAAGTTGATAAAAGGAAACTTCATTATAGCACTTTAATAATATCCAATCAGATGGATAGAGATTTTGCACTTAAAGAAATTAAAAAGGGAAGTGCGTATGAGTCTGAAGAGTTATTAAATATAGATAAAGAGTATTTTTTAAAAAAAATGAATTGGAAAGAAGAAAAATTAACTGAATATTTAGATAGACCTGAAAAGTCTCATTTATCTTATCCTAGTGAAAAAAAATTATATGATCTCTGTTTAAAAACTTATAATTTTTTAAAAAAGTGATTTTCATTATTTTTTAAATAAAATTAATTTTTTTCTATAATTGAAGAATATTAGAATTATTTTTTGGTAAAATATTCCTAGTATCAATTATAAGTTTTGAGTTTTTTTTAATAAGATCGTAGTTAATATTTGAATGATTGGTTACTATTATCACACAATCATATTTTTTAAGCTCGTTTGAATTTAAGTTTTTTGAATTTAACATATTTTTTAACTTTCTTGATTTTAAAAATTTAACATTCGGATCGTGATAGCTGACAGAGATTTTTTTTTTTCTTAAAATTTTTATAAAATCTATCGCAGGTGCTTCTCTAGTGTCGTCTAAATCTTTTTTATAAGCCACTCCTACAATTAGTACTTTTTTTATTTTTTTCCTTTTCAATATTTCCGATACTACCCATCTTGGCATGCTTGAATTAATTTTCCCAGCATGATATATTAAATTTGTTTTAATATTATTTTTTTTTGCTATCCAGCTGAGATAGTAAGGATCTACAGGAATACAATGACCACCAACTCCAGGACCAGGGTAAAATGCTTGGAAACCGAAGGGTTTAGTACTTGCGGCTTTGATTATTTCATAAATATTTAATTTTAGTTTATTTGAAACCATTTTTAATTCATTGACCAAGCCTATATTTACACTTCTATAAATATTTTCATAAAGTTTTACAAATTCTGCAGTTTCAATATTTGATACCTTAATAGTTTTTTTAATAATTTTTTTATAAATCTGAACTGTTATATTAAGACAATTATTTGAGTAGCCGCTACAAATTTTTGGAATATTTACTAATTTAAATTTTTTGTTATTTGGATCTTCTCTTTCAGGGGAATATCCTAAAAAAAAATTATTCCCTAATTCAAATTTATTTAAATATGGAGTTAAAATTTGTTTAGTAGATCCAGGGTAAGTAGAGCTCTCTAAAATCAAAATTTGTCCTTTACACAAATATTTTTTTATTTTAAGCATTGTTTTTTTTATAAATGATAGATCTGGCTTAAAATTTTTTGTTACAGGCGTAGGCAAGCAAAGAATTATGACATCGCAAAATGAAATTTTTTTAAAATCTGAAGTAAAAAAAATTCTTTTTTTATAATTCTTAATTTCCTTATCAGAAATATGTTTAATATAAGATTTAGCCTTATTAAGTTTATTAATCTTAATTTCATCTATATCAAAACCTGTAACGTTAAATTTGTTTTTAGAAAACTGTAAAGCCAAAGGTAATCCAACATATCCTAAACCTATTATAGCTATTTGAGTTTTTTTATTAAAAATTTTAGTTGATAACTCTGAATAATAATTCATATGTTTATTTAAATTCTTATATAGAATATCTATAATTCGTTACAACTTAAATTATGATTAAATTTGCATTAATTGGATTATCAGGCTTCATAGCTAAAAAACATGTTTTTTGTATAGAAAAATTAAAAGGTGATTTAGTAGCAGCTTTAGATAAACACGATAATGTTGGCTATATAGATAATTTTTATCCCAATTGTAATTTTTTCAAAAATGAAAAATTTTTTTTTTCTTTTATTAAAAAAAAAAAAATTGATTACTTAATTATTTGTTCACCTTCTTATTTACATTTTAAACATATTCAAAAGGGATTATTATCTAAAACTAATGTAATAGTAGAAAAGCCACCTTTATTGCATTCATCAGACTTTAAAAAAATCATTCAACTAGAAAAAAAAACAAAAAAAAATTGTTATTGTATTTTTCAACTCAGAGAAGACAAAAGACTAATATCTTTAAAAAATAAAATAACAGCCAATAATAAAATTAATAAAGTTAAAATTAATTACTATACAAAAAGAGGTAAGTGGTATGAGAAAAGCTGGAAGGGAGATAAAAAGCTTTCTGGTGGGTTATTAATAAATATAGGAATTCATTTTGTAGACATTCTTTTGTGGATATTTGGTGACTTGAAAAAAATTATTATATTAAAAAAAGATAAATCAAATATAAGAGGCAAATTTTTAATGGAGAAAGCTATAGTTAATTGGCATTTGTCAATTCAAAGTTTTAAAAAAGAATTTAAAAATTTGAAATTTAAAAGAGAATTAAAAGTGAATAACAATTTTATTAATTTAAATAAATTTAACGATTTACATTTAGAGAATTATAAAAGCATAATTTATAAAAAAAAATTTAAGATTAAAAATTTTGAAAATTTATTAAAAAATATTGAAAAATTAAAAGTATAATTTTATTAAATAATGAATTTGGGTATAATTACTTACAATAAAAAACACAAAAAAACTCAGGAGGTTCTTAAAGGACTTATTAAGAAAAAAAAATATAGGATTACTTTATTAATAACTAAATTCAAAAGTTTTAGAAAAAGAGAAACTTATTTCAAACATCGTCCATATCAATTTGTCGGCTTAAATCCAAAACAACTCAAAAAAAAACATGATATAAAAATTAAAATCTTAAACAAAAGTAATTTAAAGTTATTTGATAAAGTTATTATTTGTGGCTCAGGTTTAATAAACAGTAAAATGTTGATTAATGATAAGATAATAAATTGTCATTCTGGACTTATTCCAGAAACCAGGGGATTGGACTCTCTAAAATGGGCAATTATAAAGTTAAAAAAGGTTGGAAATAGTTTGCATTACATAGATAAAAATGTGGATCTTGGAAGAGTTATATCTCATAAAGCTACTAAATTATTAAAAAAAGATACTCTGAAATCTTTTTCAGATCGACATTATAATAATGAAATTAAAATGTTAATAAATTTTGAAAAATATTTATCAAAACCACAATTAATCAAATTAAGAAAAAAAAAAGAAAATTTAAGAATGAATATTAATATTGAAAAAAAAATTGATAAATATTTTGTGTTATATAAAAAAAAATTTTTGAATAAATAGTATATGAATGATCTTGATCTTTATAACAAAAATTTACATAAAAACATTTTAATTAAATTAAAAAATGCAATTAATGAAAATAATTTTATTTTTGGAAAAAATGTAAAAAAATTAGAGCTGTTGCTGTCTAAATTCACTGGCTCAAAATTTGTTGTATCAGTTGGGTCTGGTACCGATGCTTTAATGTTATCATTAATTTCTTTAAATTTAAAAAAAGGAGATGAAATAATAATCCCTAGTTTTTCTTGGCTTTCTGTAATTGAAGTAGTTTTATTATTAAATCTTAAACCTGTGTTTGTAGATACTAATATTAATGATTTCAATTTAGACATCGAACATGTTAAAAAATTAATCAACAACAAAACAAAAGTTGTAATATCAACCTCACTTTTTGGTAGAACTTGTGATTTATTTAAACTTAAGAAAATATTACCCAAAAGAATTACCTTAATAGAGGATGGGGCACAAAATTTTGGATCACTTTATAAAGGAAGAAATTCATTAAATATTGCTGACATTTCATGTACAAGTTTTTTTCCTTCAAAAAATCTTGGATCTTTTGGTGATGGAGGAGCTATTTTTACTAACGATAAAAATATAAATAAAAACTTGGTACGACTTAGAAACCACGGACAAATTAAATATTCTTTAACATCGTCAAAACCTGGTTTGAATTCTAGATTGGGCTCTTTGCAAGCAACCATTTTGATAGAAAAACTGAAAAAAATTAAATCTAAAATTATTAGTCAAATTGGTTTGTATAAAAAATATCAAAATTTTTTCTTAAAAAATAAAATATCTGGATTCCCTGAGATAAGAAATACACCTCTAATAAGAGATTCTTATTCAACATTTAATATATTAGTTAAGAATAGAGAAATTTTAATAAAAATCTTAAAAAAAAATAATATATCTTATAAGATTTATTATCCAAAACCTTTATATAATCAATACAATTTAAAAAAAAAGATTAAATTAAAAAATACAGAGTTTTTATGTAAATCAATTATTTCATTGCCATTTAATGATATAAGTAAAAAAAGACATAGCAATGTAATTAAGGTATTAAAAAAAATAATACAAAATAATAGAAAAATTTTTTTTGAAAAAAAAACATAAAATTTTATTCATTCAGCCTATAAAATCTTTTAGTGGTTCACTAAAAAGTTCTGAAGAATATATAAAAAACTTGTATAAAAAATATTCTTTTATTTTCTTAACACAGCATGGATTTTCATCTAAAATCCTTGGAAAATATGGCAAAATATTTACATCATTTGGAATAAGTAAATTTGATAACACTGAAAATAGTCGTTACATAGGACTGAGGTGGTTATTATTAGGTCGCGAAATTATATATTTACCTTTTACACTATTAAATTTACTATTAATAAAGTTAACAGTAAAAGAAATAGATTTAATCCACTTGAATGAAATAACAGGGCTTCCAACAGCAATAATAGCAAAATTAATTTTTAAAAAACCACTTATTGTTCATGTTAGATCTCTTAATTATAAAAATAAAAAAAAATTCATTTCAAAACTACATTTTAATTTATTAAACAAATTTAGTGATAAAATATTAGCTATTGATAACAATGTATTAAAAACTGTTTCAATTAAAAATAAGAGTGTAGTTTTAAGAAATATTTTAGATTTTAAGATGCAATCGTTTAAAAAAGTTAGTAAAAATAAAAAATTTCTCACCATTGGTTATATAGGTTCCTATTTAAAATATAAGGGATTAGGAAATTTAATTATTGCAGTTCAGAACTTAGTAGATAAGGGTATTGAATTAAAGCTTGTTACCGCTGGTTCAATTATCAAAAGAAATTTTGTATTTGAAAAAATATTTAAAGGTTTAAATTTAGATAATAATATTGATAGAAATTTTTTAAATAAAAAATTTATTAAAGATTTGGGGTTTATTTCAAATGTTCAAAAATTTTACAATAAAATTGATGTACTGTGTTTTCCAAGCTCTCTAAACACGACTGGAAGACAAATATTTGAGGCAGGTTTTTTTTATAAACCAGTAATTTTGTGTTTAAAAAAAAAAAATTGCGATGGATTTATTGAAAGATACAATGGCATATCGTATAAAAATTTTAATTCAACAAAACAGTTACAGAACTCAATAATAATTTTTTATCGAAATAGAAAACTTATTAATGCAATGGGTATGAATGGAAAAAAACTAGCTACCAAAAATCATTCCAAAAATTTAAATATAGAAAAACTTAAATCTATATATAATGATTTAATTACTAAAGCTAAATATAAAAAAAAATAATGAAAAAAAAAATAATTTTTTATGTTCTAATATTCTTGTTAATTTTTTTTACAATAAATATAGCCAGTTTTGTTTTAATACAATCTGTAACTAAAAAAAATATTTATACAAAAGAATATATTGAATTTAAAAAAAGATTTAGAAAATCTAATTTTAAAACTATATTTCCTCATCCTTTTTTTGGTTTTGGGACACGAGAAAATTATAACAACGACGAAAATTTCAATAATGAGCCATTATTTGTAAATGATATAAATAAAATAAATTTAGATAATAAGGTTAAAATATTAATTTTAGGAGGATCTGTAGCAACACATTTAAGCCTAAATAATTCTGGTGATAAATATAATTTTAAAAATAAATTATTAGACAATAAAGATATATTTGAAAAAACTATTAATAGTTATTTTGATACTGATAGATTTGTAGTTTTAAATGCTGCAATCGGCGGAGGCAAACAACCTCAACAATTATTTAAATTATATTATTTAGATTTAATTAACTTTGAATTCGACATAATAATTAATTTAGATGGCTTTAATGAATTGGCATTGCCTTTAAGTGAAAATTACCAAATAAATGATCACTTAATTTACCCAAGAAATTTTTCTAGATTGGTTTCAACTTTCAATTCAAATTTTGATTGTGTAAATGACATAAATAAAAGAACAAAAAGATTTTTATTATTTCCAATTTTAGAATTATATGATTTATACAAAATAAGAGAGTGTCATTTTTCACTTGAAGGTGAGAATAAAAATACAGGCACTAGATTTTCAGATATGACAAATTTCAAAAAAAGAGACTTGGAAAAATCATTTAAACATGTGAAAAAAATCTGGGAAAAGTCTTCAGAAAAAATTGATGATTTTTCTAAATTAAAAAAAATTTTATATATTCATGTAATACAACCCAATCAATATTTAAAAGACTCAAAAAAGTTAACCAACAAAGAGTTAGAATTACTAAATTATTCAAAGTATGGTGATCTTATATCTCAATATTACCATTCCTTTAATTTTGAAAATATAAACATTAAAAATAATTTAGATTTAAAGTATATTTTTAAAAATAATAATAATGAAATTTATAGAGATTATTGTTGTCATTTAAATAATTATGGAATGCATTTAATTTCTAAAGAAATAGTTAAAAAATTTGAGTTAGAATTAAAAGAAATGATTAAAAATTAATTTTCGGTTATTACTCTAATTATTTCATTTGCCACAACTTTGTGACCTTCTCTATTATAATGAACACTTTTATCATAAAAATATCTGTCATCATCTAAAATATTGTTTAAAAAGTTAATTTCTCCAACTTTATTAACAAGATTTTCTTTAATATATTTATTTAAATTCGAATTTAAATTTTTATCATTTTTTTCGTTACTTAAAAAAATAAAAACTTTTTTTTGTTTTTTTTTATCTTTTATTTCATCTGCTAAAATATTAATTGAATAATTTATTAGTTTAATTTTATCATCATTATTATGATTGCTATCGTCGTGTTTAGATATGTAATTATTTATGTCATATTTTGTGGCAACAAAACTAATAGCTTCTGTTATAGCAGGAAAAATAAAATATTTATTATTTAAGTAAAAGTGTGCTGTTTTGGAGTTAGAATATTCTCTATAAAAATCTCCTGGAGGAAATAAGTAAATAAAAATTTCAGCATCTTGCAATCTTCTGTCATATTTAGATCTCATTACTATGTTATTTATTCCATAAGCATTCACGCCAGCATTGCCACAAATAAACTCTGTCAATTTCTCACATACTTTATGCACAAATGTATCTTTATCATCAATATAACTACCAGCATATGTAACGCTATCACCAAGAAATACTATTTTCTTTTTTTTACTTAATTTCCAATTTTTAATTGACCTTAAACCAGATTCATTAATAGTGACTTTTGAATTTTCAAATCTATTTTTTGATTGATTAATTTTAGGTGCATAACCATATAAAATATTTGAATCATATCTTACAGGATCGCCAAGACCAATTTTTTTTAGGTACAATTCGGTAAAAAATAAAGCTATAAATAAAATAAATGCTAGAAAAAAAAAATATCTTCTCACTTCAATCTAAATCTATTTGCAAATAATGTCTTTTAACATTTTTGAATTTTTATTAATTTTTATATTCCTAATATTTATAAACTATATACTTAAATATAAAAAAATACTTCTAGATAATCCAGAACACAGTAATCACAAATTAAAAGTAACTCTTGGAACTCCTTTATCCGGTGGTTTGTTAATATTTATAGTACTGATTTACACTTTTTTTTCTGGTTATACTTCTTTAGATTTTCTCTTTTTATCTTTATTAATTTTAATTTTGGGGATAATAGCTGATGTTAAAAAAAACTTTTCAATAAAGATTAGATTTATATTTCAATTAATTATTTTAACACTATTTATTATAATAAATGATTTAAATATACCAACTCTAGGATCTGAAACGTTAGATAAAATTTTGCTTAATTCATATTTGAATAAAATATTCATATTATTTTGTCTGATTACTTTATTAAACGGTTTAAATTTTATTGATGGGGTAAATGGATTGTCCTCAGGATATTTTTTATTAATTAATTTATTTTTGTATCTGGTCATTACAAAACTTCCGAATGTTTCAGAAAATATTATAGATTTAAATATTATTATAATTAAAGTTTATTTTATTTTTTTCTTATTCAACATATTTGGAAAATGTTTTTTTGGAGATAATGGAATATATATATCCCTTATATTTAACTCTTACATTTTGATAAATTTATTTGATTTAAATTATAATTATCTAAGCCCATATTTTATTGCATCAATTTTGTGGTATCCTGCATTTGAAAACTTATTCTCAATTTTAAGAAGACTAAAAAATAAAAAAAAAATAATTTCGCCTGATAACCAACACTTGCATTACCTTTTAATGATGAAACTAAAAAAATTCAATTTTTTTAAAAAAAAGGAAAAAATATTCTTAAATTCATTAAGTGGGATTACAATTAATTTAATTTTAGTTCCAGGTTTTGTATTTTCATTACATTATTACAACAATTCATTGTATTTATTATTAAATATTTGCGCATATGTAATTTTATATATTCTAACATATATATTTCTTTATAAAAAAAATTTAAAAGTAAATGAAAATTTTAATATATAGTTTACTAGTTAATAATTTATTAATACTTTATTTTTATTCATTTTTTCAAACTGCGAGTAAAATATTTAAATTTGAATTAAATATTCAGTCTAAAATTATTCTTGGTTATTCTTTTAATATTTTATTAATATTTTTAATTTATTTTTTATTAAAATTAGAAAATATTTTTCTCTATTACATTTTATTTTTTTTTTCTATATTACTATTTATAAACATCAGAGATTACTTTAAATATTTTTTTTTTAAAAAAATAAATCTATTTTTAAATTTAGTAATCATAATAATTTTAGTCCCAGCTTTAGTTTATGGAGAACAATTTTATATTTTTAGAGGAAACTATTGGGATAGTTCACACTACCTAAATTCAGCACTTTTATTTAAAGATTTTTCTTACAATGAAATTTTAAAATTAGAAAACCCTTTAATTTTTACTGAATTAAGCACAATGAAAGTAGTAGTCACTGGAAGGCCAATTGTAAATTATATTTTATCAATCTTTTTAAATCTAAATTTTTCAATTTTTTATACGTACTATTTATTAAAAGTATTGATAACAACTTTAATCTTTATATCTTTTATCAATCTTATTAAAAATTTAGTTAATACAGATAATTTAAAAATATATTTTGTTTCGCTTGCTTTTGTTTTTTCATTTTTTAATTTTTATATTTTTGAAATAGATGCATTGTCTCATTATGCGTCTATACCAATTTTATTATTGGTAGTTAAATTTATTTTTCAAATGTTTAATAAACTTAATGAAAATAAAAATTATTATTTGTTATCAATTTTGTTGCCATCATTATTTATAATTTATCCTGAAATTATTATAGTGCCTTCAATGCTTTTTTTAATTTTATTTTTAGATAATTATAAAATGTTAAATAAAAAAATTATTATTAAATTTATAATTTTATTTATTTTTTGTTTAATACTTACACTTCCATCTTACACTATGACTTACAAATTTTTGTTTTCACATCAATTATCTCAATCGACTAGACAAAGTGATTGGTGGGGTTATTATGGAAGCTTTATACTTGGAAGAGATAACTTAGTTTTAAATTTTGAATTTATCGATCAATTAAAATCTTACATAAGTCAAAATGCCAATATGTTTGATATAATTAAATTAATTCATGTTGAGCATTTTCAAAACAAATACTATTTTATTTATTTTAATATTTTCCCTTCTTTAGCAGGGTTGTACTATTTGGGTCTAGGGAAAATAGAGAATAATTTTAATTTTGTTTTTCAAATAATTTTTATACTTGGGATTTATATATATTTAATAAAAATAATTATTAAAAACATAACCTTTATATTTTCAGAACACAAAACTAAAAAAAAATTTTTATACATGGTTTTACTTTTGTTATTTTTTATAAGTTATTTTTTTATTATAGGAAGTTATTGGACAATAATAAAATTTTACACATATTTATTTCCATTTATTTTTATCTTTTTTGCTCTAAATTTAAAACTAAAAAAATTTAATAGTGTATATATAATTTTAATCTCTATATTTTTTGTATATAAGTTTTCTAGTTATAATTCTGGAATTGGTAGATATGACAGCTTTCCGTCAATAATAAATCCGATATTTAAAAAAAATATAATTTGGAATTATGATTATGAAGAGTTAAAAGGCTGCAGAAAAATATCTTTTAAAGATGATAATTATATAATTAAAACTTATTTAAATTTAAAAAGAATAAACTTAGATTTAAATAATAAATACAGTAATTATGATGGAAAAAATTGTAAAGTTAATTTAAATAATAAAAAATTTGATATAGTTTATGAATAATAAAAAATGACCAAATTATCAATAGTAGTTCCTGTGTACAATGAAGAACACAACATCAAACCTTTTTTGCATAGAACCGAAAAAGTGTTAAGCAAAATTACTCCTGAGTATGAAATAATTTTTGCTTTGGATCCTTCAAAAGATAAAACTGAAGAAATTATTCTAGGCGAAATAAGTAGAAATAAAAATATAAAACTAATCACGTTTTCTAGAAGATTTGGCCAACCATCGGCTACCATAGCAGGCTTACATTATAGCAAAGGTGATTATTGTGTAGTTATAGATGTAGATCTTCAAGACCCTCCAGAATTAATTTTTGATATGTACAATAAATTAAATTCTGATGATCAATTCGATGTTGTCTTGGCAAAGAGAAAACATCGAGCAGGAGAAACTTTTATAAAAAAAGCTATTTCTTCATTTGGATATTATTTAATTAATAAGTTAACAGACATTAAAATTCCAAGAGACACTGGCGATTTTAGAATTATGAGAAAAAAAGTTGTCGAAGAGTTAAAAAAATTAAACGAAACTCATGGTTTTTTGAGGGGGTTGATATCTTTTATTGGATATAATCAAACTTTCATAGAATATGATAGAGAAAAAAGAAATATTGGGTCAGGTAATTATAATAGATTATTTGGTTCTATCAAAATAGGCCTGAATGGTTTATTTAGTTTTACATCAAAACCATTAATACTTTTATCCTCTCTAGGTTTTATTTTTTCATTTTTAAGTTTTATAATTGGATCTTGGTATGTAATTCAAAAAATTATTGGAGTGAATCTTACCCCAGGATTACCAACTATTGTTTTAGTTGTAACTTTTTTTTCGGGTATTCAACTTCTTGGTATTGGTTTGTTAGGTGAATATATTAGTAGAATTTATGATGAAGTCAAAAGACGACCTCAATATATAATCGATAAAAAAATAAATTTTTAAATAATTTATATGCTTCTGACAAATAACAATCTTAAAAAAAAATTCCCAAAAAAAATAAAAAAACTTTCTTTAAAGCAAAAAAGAATCAGTGATGATTTCATGAAGTATTGGCACTCAGTTTTACACAATAATTATAGTATTGTTGATAAATTTAACCACGAATATGTGGTAAATAGTAGACCAAAAAATTTTAAAAATGTTTTAGAAATTGGTGCAGGTGATGGAGAACATTTGCGTTATGAAAAATTAAGTAAAAAAAAATTACAAAATTATTTTGCTATGGATATTAGGCAAAATATGCTCTCAAAATTAAATAAAGAATTTGAAGGGGTTAATTCTTATAAAGGAGATTGTCAAAAGAAAACATCATTTAAATCAAATTTTTTTGATAGAGTAATAGCTATCCATGTTTTAGAGCATCTTCCAAATTTACCCAAAGCACTTTCAGAGATTAATAGAGTTATAAAAAAAAACGGTATTTTGCAAATAGTCATACCATGCGAAGGTAGCTTGGCATATTCAATTGCAAGAAAAATTTCTGCTGAGAGAATATTTAAAAAAAGATATAAGATGAACTATAAGTGGTTTATTGAAAGAGAGCATTTGAATATCCCTTCGGAAATTTTCGAGGAACTTGAAAAATTTTTTAAAATTCTTTCGGTAAGCTATTTTCCAATTAGCATAATTCCATTAGAATTTTGCAATTTGTGTATAGGATTAAATTTAAAGAAAAAATAACTTGAAAAAATTAAAGAGAAAAAAAGTAATTGTTACAGGCTGTGCAGGATTTATAGGTAGCAATTTGGTAGACAGACTACTAAATAAAAACTTCCAAGTTATTGGAATTGATAATTTGTCAACAGGCCAAACAAAATTTATTGAAAAATCTTTAAAAAATAAAAATTTTAAATTTATAAAGATGGACTTAATTAATTCTAAAAAGTTGAATAAATTATCGAGTAACGTTGAAATGGTCTTTCATTTTGCAGCTAACGCAGATGTTAGATTTGGATATTTGCAACCAAAAAAGGATTTAAGAGAAAATACTATAGCGACATCAAATATTTTAGAATTTATGAGAAAAAAAAAAATAAAAAAAATAATTTTTTGTTCAACTGGTTCAATTTATGGGGAAGCAAAAAATATTCCTACAGCAGAAGACGAAAATTTCCCAATTCAAACATCTTTTTATGGCGCATCCAAATTAGCTGGAGAGTCCTTAATCCAGGCATATTGCAATGCTTATAATATGCAAGCTTGGATCTTCAGATTTGTTTCTATTCTAGGTGAAAGATATATTCATGGACATGTTTATGATTTTTGTAAACAGCTTTTTAAAAAAAAGAGTGAACTTAAAGTTTTGGGTAACGGATTTCAAAAAAAATCTTATTTACATGTTGAGGATTGTATCAATGCAATTTTTATTGCTTTAAAAAAATCAAAAGGAACAATTAATATCTTTAATTTAGGCACTGAAGAATTTATTACAGTTCGACAATCAATTAAAATTCTATGTAAAAAGTTAGATGTTAAACCTAAAATTTCTTATGCAGGAGGTAGAAGAGGCTGGATTGGCGATAATCCATTTATTTTTCTTAAAATTAATAAAATGAAAAGTTTAGGCTGGAGACCAAAATATTCAATTAAAAAAAGTTTAGAAATTACAATAAATTATTTATCAAAAAATAAATGGGTTTTTAAAAAAAAAAAATGAAAATATTTGTTCAAGGGTTGTGGCATTGTGGAACAGTTATATCAGCGTCTTTAGCATCTTTAAATCATGACGTTTTAGCTTTCGATGAAAATAAAAAAACTGTAAATAATCTAAAAAGAAATAAAACTCCAATTTACGAACCAGGATTAAATTTAATTTTAAAGGAAAATATTAAAAAAAATAAAATTACTTTTACAAATAATTTAAATAAAGTAAATTTTGCTAAAGTAATATGGATTACTTATGATACGCCTGTTAATTCTGATGATAAAGCTGAAATTTCTAAAATTACTTTTAAGATTAAAGATACTTTAAAAAAAACAAAAAGTGGAAAGTTTATTATAGTTTCATCTCAACTTCCTGTAGGAACTATTAGGCAATTAGAATTATATTCAGAAAAAGTTTTAAAAAAGAAGTTTCATTTTCTTTGTTGTCCAGAAAATCTACGACTTGGTAGCGCTGTAAATTCATTTATTAACTCAGAAAGGCTTATTATAGGCTACAGACACGAATTAGCTAGAAAAAAGTTAACTGGGTTTTTTAAGTCAATATCAAAAAATTTATTATGGATGAAAATCGAGTCTGCTGAAATGACTAAACATGCAATTAATTCTTTTCTTGCAAGTTCAATCTCCTTTATAAATGAAATTGCTTTAATTTCTGAGCAAACAAACGCTAACGCCTATGAGGTTGAGGAAGGATTGCGCTCTGAACCAAGAATTGGAAGAAATGCATTCATTTCACCTGGAGCTCCTTTTTCGGGTGGCACATTAGGCAGAGATTTAAATTATTTAAATGATATTTCTCAAAAGCTAAAAATTAAGACCAATTTGATAAATTCAATAAACGTCAGCAATAAAAATCATAAAAAATGGGTTTTTGGAAAGTTAGATCAGATAATTAAAAAAAATAAAATAAGAAAAGTATGTTTATGGGGACTAACGTACACAAACAATACAGATACATTAAGAAGATCCTATCCAATCGAAATTGCAAAATGGTTAAAAGATAAGGATATAGATACTTATGCATATGATTCAAGAGTTAAATCATTTCCCTCAGAAATTAAAAAAATAATTAAAATCAATAAGTCGATATTTTCAAATTTAAAAAAAATTGATGTTCTAATTATAAATAATAAATCAGAGGAATTTTTAAAAGTTTCTGAAAAAAAAATTAAAAAGCTAAATAAAAAATTAATTATTATCGATCCAAATTTTTATTGTAAACAATTAAACATAAATAACTCTGATAATTATATTTATGTCGGGAAAAATACATTAAAAAAAAATACAGTCAAAAAAAAAAATAAATTCAAATTTAATTTTAAAAATAAAGTTGTAATTATCACTGGAGCTAGTAAAGGCTATGGATACAATATTTCAAGAAAATTTTTAATAAAAGGTGCCAATATAGTGATCTGCTCAAGAAATTTAAAAGATATTAAAAATGCATATTCAAAATTAGTTAGAATTAAGAAAAAAAATCAAAAAATATTATATTTCGCAACTGATGTATCTAAAATCTCAGAAGTAAAAAATTTAATTAATCAAACAATAAAAACTTTCAAAAAAATTGATATTTTAATTAATAATGCAGGTATTTATGGTCCAAAAGGGAAAATTGAAAAAATAAATTTAGATGAATTTGTAAAAACAATTAACATTAATTTACTGGGTTCTATATATCTTTGTAAAGAAATAATACCGCATTTAAAAAAAAATAAACAAGGAAAAATAATACAGCTTTCAGGTGGAGGCGCGGCAAGTCCTCTTCCATTCATTAGTGCGTATGCTGCCTCCAAAGCTGCAATTGTAAGATTTGTTGAAAACTTATCAGAAGAGTTAAAGAGTGATAAAATTGATATAAATGCTGTTGCTCCTGGACCTTTAAATACAAGAATGCTAGACGAAGTTATAAAATCAGGTCCCAAGGTTGTTGGTGAATCATTTTATCAAAAATCTTTAATTCAAAAAAAAAATGGTGGCACACCATTTAATGAAGTGGATGATTTGATATTATTTTTGGCGTCAGACTATAGCAATGGGATAAGCGGTAAGTTGATAAGTGCAATATGGGACAAATGGAGTGACTGGGTAGAATATAAGAAATTATTAAATTCTAGCGATATGTATACTTTAAGAAGAGTAACAGCATCTGACAAAGGATATGATTGGGGAGATAAATGAGAATAAACATTGCTATTATTGGATGTGGCTCAATTGGTATGAAAAGGTTCAAAAATTTAAATAAAAATTTTAATGTAGTTGCCTGCTCAGATAAAAAGTTAAGTAATATTTCTTTTTTAAAAAAAAATAATAAAATACTTAAAACTAATAATTGGAAAAAAATTTTTCAAATAGGAAACTTAGAAGCAGTAATTGTTTCCACATATCATAGTTCCTTATCAGAAATTTTAAATTATTCAGTAAAAAAAAAAATTAATTCTTTCGTCGAGAAACCAGGTGGCACTGATCCACAAATATTAAAAAAAATATTAAAACTGAATAAATCAAAAAAAACTAAAATAAGAGTCGGATTTAATCATAGGTTTCATCCATCAATAATAAAAGCTAAAAGTATTATAAAAAAAGGATATCTCGGTAAAATAATGTATATCAGGTCAATTTATGGACATGGTGGAAGAAAAAATTATGATAAAGAATGGCGGTTTAACAAAAAACTCTCTGGAGGTGGGGAGTTAATCGATAAGGGGTCGCATTTAATTGATTTATGTCATTTTTTTCTTGGAGATTTAAAAATTGTGGCTAGCGATTTAAATACTTTTTTTTGGAATACAAAATTGGAAGATAATTGTTTCTTAATTTTAAAAAATTCTGACTCTTGTAAAGCTTATTTACATTCCTCATGTACAGAGTGGAAAAATAAATTTATATTTGAAATATTTTGTAAGTATGGAAAAATAGAAATTAATGGTCTTGGGCGAAGTTATGGTATAGAAAAGTTAATTTTATATAAAATGAAAAAAAAAATGGGAAAACCCAATTCAAAAGAGTGGAACTATAAAAATGATAATTCTTGGAGAATTGAAATGGAAGAGTTTTATAAAGATATAAAGCTTAATAGAAAGCCAAATCCTGGTTTGAACGAAGCAATAAAAAACTTAAAAATTATTAAACAAATTTATAATTCGAAGTAAAAAAATGATAATTGTAAGAAGTCCTTTAAGGATCAGTCTTGGAGGTGGTGGCACAGATCTTCCATCATATTATAAAGAATTTGGAGGTTTCTTAATCTCGGCTGCTATTAATAAATATGTTTATTCATCGGTTTTAGAACCTTATTCTAATGGCATATACTTAAAATACTCAAAAACGGAGAAAGCAAATTCAATAAATAAGATAAAACATCCAATTATCAAAGAAGTATTAAAAAAATTTAAAAATAATTCAAAGAAAATTGAAATAACAACACTCGCAGAGATACCTGCTGGTACAGGCCTGGGATCATCTGGAAGTTTTACTACATCTCTTTTAAAATGTATGTATTTGTTTAATAACAAACAAATAAATAGATATAAGTTAGCAGAAGAGGCATGTGATATTGAAATAAACAAATTAAAAGAGCCAGTTGGTAAGCAAGACCAATATATTTCTTCCTTTGGCGGTATCAAAATTTTAAAAATTAGTAACAAAGGAAAAGTAAAAGTGTCTGAATTAAAGCTAAAAAATAGCACAAAACAAAATCTTCAAAATAATCTTTTACTATTTTTTACTGGATACACAAGATTTTCGTCATCCATCTTAAAAAAACAAGATACTGAAACAAAAAAAAAATTTTTTAAAACATTAGAAAACTTAAAAGAAATTAAAAAAATTGGATATGAAAGCAAAAGATTAATTGAAAATAATGATCTAAATGAATTTGGTAAATTATTAGATTATCACTGGCATAAAAAAAAAGAGAGAGCAAATAACATGAGTAATAATAAAATAGACATTATTTATAAAGATGCTTTAAATCATGGAGCATTGGGAGGTAAGTTAGTTGGGGCAGGAGGAGGAGGATTTTTAATGTTCTACGCAAAAAACCCCCATAAATTAAGGGAAAGATTGAACAAATATAAAATTAAAGAACTTAAATTTAATTTTGACTATGAAGGTACTAAAAAATTATAAAATTTTTATTAAATGTCTAAATATGAAGCTATAATTTTATGTGGTGGTAAAGGCTCTAGAGTCATAGACTATACTAGAAATATCCCAAAGTGTCTTATAGAAATAAGTGGAAAACCTTTTTTACATCATCAGCTAATCTTTTTAAAAAATAATAAAATTAACAATGTTATTTTATCGGCTGGATATTTATCAAATAAAATAAAAAATTATGTAAAAAAAAACAATTTTATGGATATAAAAGTTATTGATGATGGAAAAAAATTGCTAGGTACAGGTGGAGCAATTTTGAAATCTCTAAAGTTCTTAAAGTCAAATTTTTTTGTAATTTATGGTGACAGCTATTTACGCTTTAAATTGTCAAAGTTAAAGAAAAAAAATAATTTTGCGACTATGGCAATTTATAGAAATTATAATAAATTTGATAAAAGTAATATAAAAATCAAAAATAATAAAAAAATTATATACTATAAAAAAAAAAACAACAGGAGATTACAATATATAGACTATGGTGCGTCATACTTAAATAAAAAAATTTTTATGAATGAAAAAAAAAATCAAAAGTTTGACTTATCTGAATTATACGAAAAAATTTCAAAGAAAAATAAGTTAACTGGATATAAAGTGAAAAAAAGGTTCTATGAGATTGGCTCTTATAATGGTATTAATGAATTAAAAAAATACTTAGAAAAATAATGACATTTACAAGCAACTTTCTCCAAAACATAAACACTACAATAAGTAAATTGGAAATAGATAATATAGAAAAAAGCGTTCAAATATTATCAAAACTTCATAATGGAAATGGAAGATTATTTGTTATTGGAGTTGGTGGAAGCGCTGGAAATGCATCACATGCTGTAAACGATTTTAGAAAATTATGTAATATAGAAGCTTACTCTCCTGTTGATAACATTTCAGAAATTACAGCCAAAACTAATGATGATGGATTTGAAACAATTTTTGACTCATATCTCAAGCTAAGTAAGTTGAGTAGAAAAGATGTGCTAATGGTATTTTCTGTTGGTGGCGGGAATAGAAAGAAAAAAATTTCTATCAATATAGTTAATGCAATTAAGTTTGCGAAAAAGAAAAAATGTAAAATAATTTCAATAGTTGGAAAATCAGATGGCTATGCTTACGAAAATTCCAATGTCAGCATACATATTAAAGTTGAAAATAAAAACTTGTTAACGCCTATATCAGAAACTTTTCAAGCCCTAGTTTGGCACTTGTTAGTCACACACCCTAAGCTAAAAAAAAATTCAACTACTTGGTAAGTATTAGTTTTATTCTATTGTAATTAAATTTAAATTAAATACTCAACCATTAACAAAAAAAATAATTTAAAGTTTGTATTTTGACTTTTTTCCATCAAGGAAAAACTGTTTTACAGTGGTCCTAGAGTATTCTGGGAGACTTAATTTTTTTGAATAATATTTATCAATAAATTTTGGAGGAACTGTAATTATATCAGCACCCGTCCTTTTTGCCTGTGCAAAATTGAAAGTTTCCCTTACGCTTGCCCAAAGAATTTTCACGTTTTTATATCCTTGAAAAATTTTTTTTGCTTTTCTAATTATTGGCTCTGGATCAATTCCATTATCAGCTATTCGGCCACAAAAAATTGAGATTATTACTGGAGTTTTATTGTTAATTACTTTTTTAATCTTTTTAAGCTGCTCTATCGTAAACACGGCTGTAATATTAATTTTAATATCATTATTATTTAATTCCATTATAACCTTTTTTAAAAATTCACCTTTTGTATTTATAACAGGAATTTTGACATAAATATTTTTTGCAAGTTTAGCTATTTTATATGCCTGATTAATTATTTCATGGTTTTCATCAGCAAATACTTCTACCGATAAAGGTCTATTTCCGATTATATTAAGTATTTTTAAACAATGTATCTTGTAAGATTTTACACCTTCACTTCTCATAATTGACGGATTTGTTGTTACACCTTGAATTTTATATTTTTTAATTGATTTTTTTATATTAACCAGGTTCGAGGTATCGCAATAAATTTTAGTCATTTTATTAAAAGTTGTTATATATAACTGATTATATAATTCAATGTTAAAAAAAATTTCAATTTATTTAATTGGTTTGTTACCACTTGGACTTATTGCTGGTCCTTTTGTTGGTGAACTAATTTTGTTTCTAATTTTTTTAATATTCCTTTTTTTTCTAATTAAGGAAAAACCGTTTTATTTATTTCAATCTAAGATATTTAAAATATTCTTTTTGTTTTGGGCATACATTGTTTTTGTTTCATTATTTGCTGTAGAAAATTTAATATCATTAAAATCGTCATTTTTTTACATTAGATTTGGTTTGTACACTTTAGCAATTATATATTTTTTGATTTCTTATGAAAATCATTTAAAAATTTTATATACAATTTATAAATATACTCTTTTATTTTTAATAATTGATAGCAGTTATCAAATTTTTACTGGCAAAGATTTTTTTGGTCTATCGCCGTCTGACCAAGAACTTAGACGAATAAGTGGACCATTTGGAGATAAACAGGTTTTGGGAAGCTTTATTCAAAAAATTTTACCTGTCTTTATTTACTTTATGATAAAAAATTTTAATCTTTTGAGGAAAATTAATTTATTAGATATGTTAATTGTGACACTAAGTATTGTATTAATTTTTAGATCCGGGGATAGAGCCGCGTTTGGTCTAATAATACTTTTTAGTTTTTTGTTTTTTATAATTTTCAAGGAATTAAGAAAATATTTTTTGATTTTTGGTTTATTATTTTTTACAATTTCATCGTTATTACTTATTCAAAATGAAACTTTCAAAAAAAGAATATTCATTGATACCATTGGCCAATTTAAGGGTAAACATTATACCCAGTTTTTATCTGAGGAAGAAAGTGAAACAAATTTAAATTTTATGATTTTTAGCTTCATTCATCAAACACATTATTCCACTGCATTTAGAATGTTTCTTGACAAACCTTTTTTTGGTCATGGTAATAAAATGTTCAGATATGTTTGTAAAAAATATCAATATAAACCAAAATATATTTATAAAGATTCATTTGGAAATGATACTAGCAAAGGTTATGGATGTTCAACCCATCCCCACAATACTTATATGCAGGCTTTATCTGAAATTGGTATAATAGGATTTGCAATTTTAATTAGCTTTTTTGGATATCTTTTACTAAAAATAATTAAATTATTCAGAAATAATAATGGTTTATACCCTGAAAATGCTCTGCTTATAGGAATATTTGTAAACTTATGGCCTCTAATTCCGACTGGTAGCTTTTTTAATAACTGGTTGAGCATGCTATATTTTATTCCTGTATCCTATTATCTTTTCGAAAAAAAATATAAAAAAAGAATTTAAATTGTTTAAGAATTTTAATAATAAAAAATTTAAAATTAATATTTCTTGGTTAATATTTGACAAGTTATTTAGAGCATCTTTAAATATTTTTTTAACAATCATACTTGCAAGAAATTTAGGGCCAGAGGATTTTGGTGTATTAAATTATTTGTTAGCTTTTTTATACTTATTTACATCTATTTCATCTTTAGGAATGAACCCTGTACTAACGAATAAAATTATCAATGATGGAGCAAAATTCAAATATAACTTAATATTAAATGCATATTATATAAGATTTATTTTTAGTATTTTATGTTATCTGATCTTTTTATCTCTAATTTATTTACTAAATAATGATGAGGTAATATTTGAATATTCAACAATTATTGGATTAGTAATAATAATGAAAAGTTCTGAGATTTTATTTAGTTACTTTGAAGCAAAATCTCTGTCTAAATATATTGTTATATCTCAATTATTAGGTCTTTTGACCTCTATATTTATTATTATATATATTTTTATAAATGAGTTAGATAATAAATTTATTTATACAGCACTCTTATTAGATTTTATAATTGTATTTATATTAATTAATTATTTCTATTTTTTTAAAAATAAATTTTTTTTTCCAAAGCTTGAATTATCTTTAATAAAAAAAACTTTATATAGCAGTCTACCTGTTCTTATTTCAGCTTTGAGTATAATTCTTTATATGAGGATCGATCAAATAATGATTAAGTCTTTGATTAATGAATATGAGGTTGGGATTTACTCTGCCTCAGTAAGATTAATAGAAATATTTCATTTCATTCCAAAAATCTTAATTATATCATTTTTGCCAATTATTTTAAAAACTAAAGAATATTACAATCAACTATTACATCTTAATTCAGTAATATTTAAAATTTCAATTTTTATTTTTTTGATTATTTTTTTCTCTTCAAGTTTATTGACAGATATATTCTATGGGGAAGAATATTTCGAAAGTGTCCTAATAACAAAAATATTATCCTTCTCTATTATTTTTGTTTTTTTCGGAGTTATTAATGAGCACTGGTACATTAAAAATAATTTGCAATTAAATTACGCGTTTAATGTATTTCTTGGTGCTTTAATAAATATAATATTAAATTATTTTTTAATTTTAAATTTTGGATCTGTGGGAGCTGCGATATCAACACTAATTACATATATATTTATAATATTTGTTTTTGATATGTTTAATAAAAATACATATGAACTTTTGATTATAAAGTTAAAATCAATTTTTAAAATATGAATATTGCAATAACATCAAGATCCAAAATAGAAGATATTAAATATTGGTCTGGAACTATTAAAAATATTTATAATGCTCTTAAATTAAACAAGAACATAAAAATTATCAAAATTGATAATTTAAATAACTCAATCAGAAAAATACATGCTTTAAAGAGAGAAGTTATAAAGTTTACAAAAAATGAAAAATATGATGATGCATATAATGAAACTGTTTCTAAAAATTTTTCTAATCAGATTCAAAACAAAATTAATAAAATTAATAAAATTGATTGTATACTTTGTTTTGATGCATCTCTCGTGTCGTATTTAAAAACAGATATACCAATAATTCTTTGGACAGACTTACTTTATAGTCACTATTATGATCATTACTATAAAAACAAAAAAATTGTTAAAAATTCTTTAAATTCTATAAATAAAATTGAGATCTCGACAATAAAAAAAGCAAAAAAGATACTCCTTCCAACTAAATGGGCTTTAGCAAAAGCAAAAAATAAATATATCAAATATTCACGTAAATTTTATTTACTTCCTTTTGGACCAAACTTTAAAACAAAAATAAAAAAAAAAAATGTTAAAAAAATTATATCAAAAAGATCTAAAAATTGCTTATATCTTTTAACATTAAGTGTTGATTGGGAGAGAAAGGGAATAGAAAAATTAATTAAGCTTAAAGAAATAATTAAAAAAAAAAATATTAACATAAAATTATTAATCATTGGATTAAAAAAAAAAACATTATTAAAAGATAAAGATATTAAAATAATTCCATTTATTGATAAAACAAATATTAATGGAGAAAAAAAAATTTCAAATTATTTAGTCAGAAGTCATTTTCATATTTTATTTTCAACAGCGGAAGCCTATGGCATTTCATTGATAGAAGCTAATTCAAGAGCAGTACCCAATATTTCTTTTAAAGTTGGTGGTATTTCTAATGTTATTAAAAAAAATATTAATGGGAAATTATTTAAGAAAGATGAAGATTTAGATGTTATAGCTGATTATATAATCAGGATATATCAAAACAAAAAAAAATACTATAAATTAGCAAAATCGTCTTACGATTATTACTATAAAAATTTTGAATATAGCAAAATTATAAATAATTTTGTCAAATTAATTAAATAATTTTTTTTCAATTATATTTTTTTTTTCATAATCAAAAGGTATAAAAAATCTTCTTAAATAATACACCACCTGAAATTTTAATTTTATATTGTAAATAATTTTAACATTATGATGAATACATTGTAAATTAAAGAGTGAGAGCAAATTATCATCACCTGACAAACTATATTTCGATAGTTTCAAATAATTTTCTACTTTTTTTTTGGATAGTCTACCAAAATATTTTGCATCAGAAAACTTAGAATAATCTCCGAAAATAATTACCTTTTTATTTTTTTTTAAAAATTTATTTATAAGGTCATTATGATGTTGAAAAAATTTATTTTCATGATTTCGATAATAGACAATTAAATCGTAGATTTTTTTATTTTTTTTTTTAGTTCTTTTTAGTTTTATATTTTTTAAAATAAAATTTGTTTCAATATTTGTTTTTTTAATCACATCTTTAGTGTGTTTATTTAAAATATTTGTCGCGAATATAACTTTATTATTCTTTAACTTTAATAGATATAAACTTAGTTTGTATAAACAAGGGAAAATAAAATAACGAATAAATGATTTTAATCCTCTTAAATTATTTATTTGTATACTCCCCGTTATTGGGCCAAATATTGTTTTTGGTGGGCATAAAAGAAATATTGGTACGTTCCACAATGGTAAATAATTTATATAAATAGTTCGATGTCCTTGTAAATAGAAAAACCACAAAATTATAATTCCAAAGTATGGATATATATATTCACTTAAAAAAAAACTATGTAATGGTTTATGAATTTTAATTTTTCTTAATTTTAAAGATTTAACAAATTTTCTCGCCAATTGGCCTTCACCTGAAATATTATTATAATCCGAGCACCATGCTGTATATTTTTTCATCAAAAAATATCTATCTTTCTAAAAATAATAATCTTAATTAATAAAATAACACTTTCCGTAAGTCTTATTATTCTTCTCTTGGTGTCGAATTTTAATCTCCATAACCACTCTAAGTAGAGAATGTTAAATATTTTTGGAGACTCCCTTTCAACTCCACTTAAAATATTTATAGAACCTCCAATACATATAATAGTTGAATTTGGATATTTCTTTATAATTTCGTTTGCAATTATTTCCTGCTTTGGAGTTGGAAGTGTTAAAAAAATGATAGAACAATCACTTAGTTTCAACTTTTTAAGCCTGTTGATAATTTTTTCTACATCTCCAAAAGGTAAATTTTTATGATAAAATTTTTTCTTTATCTTTTTTTTTAGCCATTCCTTTGATTTATTTTCTAAATTACCTAAAATATAAATTTGTTTTTTAATATTATTTTTATTTATTGAGCTTAAAACTTTTCTCAAAAAAACTCTTCCCGCGATTTTTTCCTTTTTAGTTAAAATACTCGAAAATATTCCATCTGCCCAGAACATGTATTTGTGAGATCTTAATTTATGTTTGTAATTAAACGTTAAATATGCCAAATTTAGTGCTGATACAATTTTACCTTCATTATTAAATAGTTTTTTTAAATTTATAAAATTCACTTTAGATGTTTCATTTAAATGCCTGTGATATTTGTTAAATATGATAATTCTTTTAACAAAAATCTGACTAATTTTACTAATAACTTTTATTAAATATTCTAATATCGATAATTTATATTTTTTGAAAATCGAAATATC
>MDSZ01069984.1_pt1 | contig 44024 bp, 27 predicted proteins | sample 811201 | NCBI WGS metagenome assembly MDSZ01 (sample SAMN05326647, study PRJNA326480) | marine metagenome | isolation source: seawater | place: Indian Ocean: North | collected 2010 | reverse complement strand
TTTAGACGATAGAGACACAGACTCGCCTCTCGATAAAGATCGAGATACAATAATGCCGGGTCCTGAAGAGCGATCCTCAAGACCTGGCCAAGAGCAGACGTACAAAACTAGGAAACGAGTACTTGTTTTTTAATTTCATTTTTACCACATTTTTATCATCATCATCATGGTCGCCCATGAAGAACCTTTGGAGGAGCCGACGAAAGAAGAAGCTTTGCGAAAAGAGACGACGACACCTATAATACGAGGAGGAGGAGGAGTGGCGGCAGCGTACGACCCGCCGGAATGGTCCGGTCCTCCGTCTTCGGCGTTTACCGCGGAGGTGGTGAAAAGCGGGGTCGTTCTCGAGACCATCGCGTTGGGCCCGCCTCGAACGCACGTCACGTTTGGACGACACCCGGAATGCGACGTCGTCATCGACCATCCGTCGAGTTCGAGATTGCACTGCGTGGTGCAATTTAAGAAAGACTCGAACGACGTGTTCGCGTTCGATCCAGGGTCGACGCACGGGACGTTCGTGAATAAAAGACGACTGAAAAAAAGAATGCACGCGCCGATATTCGTCGGCGATCAAATCAAGTTCGGGGAAAGCACGAGGGATTACGTGATTGGAGGCGACGAAACGTTAATGCCCGAAGTCGGATTGACGAAGAGAGAACTCGAGAAGGCGAAAGAGATGCAAAAGAAGAAAGACGAGGAGAAGAAGAAAGAAATGGAAGACAAAAAAATGGAAGAAGCGGCGGTGGCGTGGGGAATGGCATCGGAGGAATTCGAGAGGAAGAAGAATGCCCAAGATGAAGATGATATCGATTGGAGGACGCACGACGATTCGAAGTTTACGCAAAACATGCGCAAGGCGATTGAAAAAGTGAGACAGAAAGAAACGAAAGCGGAGAATATGCGTTCTGAGATTGAACGGATAAAACGTAAAGAACATTCACAAGACGGTGGGTTGACGCACGGACAAGTGCAACAAATGCTTAAAAACGAAACCGCGTTAGAGTTGCTTCAAGAGCACATAGAAGAAGCGGACGAACGGTTAAACGAATCTTTGAGGGATGTTTTAGGATTATCGAGTAGGAAAAAAACACACGAGAAGAGGAAGAAAAGGAAAGCGATGGATTCAGAGGACGAAGACGAAGATGGGTTTTACGATCGCACGGAAAAGCGAGTGAGTAAGAAAGAAGAAGAGAAGAAGAAAAAGAAGAACAAGAAGAATGAAAAAGCAAACGTCGAAACGGAAACCGCGGCGTCTCTTTGGGAAAAGAAATTAAACGCCGAGTCGACGCTGAAAACATTACAAACATCTCTCGATAAAGCGAAAAGAGATAAAGAAAGTGCTCGCATCGAAAGAGAACGCTTAGATGCCATAGAGGACGTGGACACGATGGACATTTTCACCTCGGACGCCCGAAAAGAGGCGTGTGCGGACACCATCCGACGCTTGACGAAAGCCATCGAAGAAAAGGAGGAGGAGCTGGAACGTCATGCTTCGTTGTTACAAATCGCAGACCCATGCGAGGAGTTCAAACCTGGCACGAAGAAAGGTGACGCGCTCAAAGCTGTCGTCGAGAATGAGAGAAAAGAAAAAGAAAAAGCGGAGCAGAAGCGCAAGCAAGAGTTGATCGAGAAAATGAAAGCGGAGAAAGAGAAGCAAATGAAAGAGCAAGAAGAGAGATTGAAAGTGCAAAAATGGGAGAAGGAAGGGCAATTGTTGGAAAAAAAGTCGTTTACTGGTTCTGGTCGTTTAAGTGCCGGGACGAACACTGCTACTGCTGTCGCGCGAGACGATGAAACAGAGAACAGGAAAATTATCGAACGCATGGCCGACGAGGCGCCGGTGGTTGTTGATGAAGAGGAAATGATGCCAAAAAAGAAAAATGTCGCCCTTTCGCCATCGCCACCTCGGGAATCCCCACCCAAACCACCTTCGACCGGTACAGAAACGAAAAAAATCAAACTCGACGACCCGGATGATGGCTTCCTCACCCCGGAGCAAGTGAAAGCCTTGGCAGATAAACAAGGCGGCTTTGGCCTCCAAATCCGCAAGAAACCAACACAGTTTCCCAAACGTCCATCATCGACTACAAATCCACGCGCAACTACATCACTCGGTAACGTCAAAACTGACGATGAAATCCGTTCCGAAGCCGAACGTAAAGTCGAAATGGAGATGCGTAAAATCATGGGCGGTGGTTACGCCGACCACGACGACGGATTTCAAAGAGACGGCGACGACGCGAAAGAAGACTGGATCGCGCCCGCAAATCAAAGAGGCGACGGTAAAACGAAGTTGAACGAAAAACTAGGATATTAGCCACGGAGACGAGATAGACTACATAGACTCATGTGCGTGTATGTGTCAAAAAAAAATCCCCCCCAAAAAAGTCGCACACACACAAAAAAAGCAGAAGATCTTCTTCCACCAACAAAGCGCCAAAACCCGAACGAAGACCAACAACACCAAAAACGAAAAAACTCTCTCCTTCGTTCGTCTTTGAAGAAATAGCCCCCCCCTCTCGAAAGTTGGAATCGAAAGAGCAGCGCGATTGCGATCGTCGAGCGGTGGATTTTTCCCCCAACCCCCTTCCCCCGTTCTTGAGAATCTAAAAACGAATTGATTTTCGAAAGAAATATAAAGAATTCAAAATTCTCTCGTTCTCCTTAACGCGACGCGGGTGACACCATGAACGCCAATCAACACCCCATAGTGGACGTGGACCAACTCCTCCAACTGGATACCTTAGAAAAAGAGCTCAAAGAGGCCTCAGATATCGTCCAAGAGTGGACCACCGAACGCCTGTCCGCCAAAAGAGCGCTGAAATCGCAACACGACGGAGCGATGAAACAAAGCGAACAGTTTTACAAAAAAATGGTGGAACGCGAGCATCAACTGTCCAAACAAGCGAAAGAGTTAGAGGAAGACATGGAAGAGCAAGAACACAAATTAAAACAAATGGAAGAAGAAGCGATGCAAGCGAGAGAATTAGCCTCGGATTTACCGGAACAACTTGAGGATTTGAGAGCGACGGTGAGCGAGGAACGAAGGAAAACGGAGGAGGAAGCAGGGACGGTGGAGAAGTCGGAAGGCAAACAGTTAAAGCAAGTAGAAAGTTTGAGAGTCGCGAATGACATGTATAAAGATCGTCTGGGATTGGAGTTCATGAAAACTGAAGACGATGACATGAAGTTCGTCTTCACGTTGATCGACCGGTTCGAGATGAACAGAGAGTTTTCGTTTACGATTCGCGTGGAAGACGGGTCGAGTCGGTACGAGTTAGTCGAGTGCGAGCCGATGGTGAAAGAGGCGGGAGAGTACATCAGAGAGTGTAACCGAACCGACGATTTGAGCACGTTTATCAGAAAAATGCGGAAGAGTTTCGTGAGGTTGTGCGAGAGCGGTAACTAATTCTAATTTTTGTAAACAACTGTAAACACTTTAGAGAGAAAATTGAAAGCGTCATTACGAACGCACGTCACGTCTGACACGCGCACGCACAAATACAAACACATGCACACAATAAATGCGGCGATAAAATGAAGGCACCGTGCGTTGCTCGACGACACGCCGTCCATCATCACGCGCGCACGCCGCGCGTCGGCGCTTCCCTTCGCAACCGACTCAAATCGAGCGCATCTGCCTCCTCTTCGTCCTCCTCGAATGCGTTGAACACCAACGACGACGACGACGACGACGACGCACAGATTTCCCCTCAAACGCGGGAGCGCTTACAAATCCTCTTCAACATCGACAGTCAAGGTGTAGATACCATGCTGTCCACGTCGGAAGGTCGGGAGGTGACCTTATCTACCGATTCGAAAGTTTTAGTATCGCAACTGCGAGTTTTACACGAGGCGATACCGTTCGCGAAAGAGAACATCGGTGTGCTCTTGGTCGAGGCACCAATACTCTTACGATACGACGAGCGGGCAATTCATGAAGCGTTACGAAATATCGTCCCAAGTGATAACAAGAGCACATCCTCAAAAGACGAGGGTAGTAAAGTTAACGTCGATGTAGTCTCTTGCGAAACGTTGTGTAAAAAGTGCCCTTCGGCGTTTGCGCATTGTTTGCGGTTGAAGTTGCTTGGTGTTCCCTTTAAAAAATGGGAATTGAGTTTACGGGAATGGGTCGAGAGCGATGGGGACGAATGGGCACACTGTTTTACCGCCAGACCGATCATATGTAGCGAGTGGGGATACAAGAAACAGATTGAAAACTATAAACGACAGGATTTGACGCCATGGACGAGGAAGGATAGGGACTCTAATCGAGTGTATAGCGTCGGCAGGAAAAGCGTTCTGTTGACACAAGAGGATGATGATGATGATGATGATGATGATGATGATGATGATGACGCTGCCGACGAGTGATGCTTAGTATGGGAATAGAAAGAATGGCTATAGCAAAGCATTAGCCACGTGTACGTAATAAGTATAGTGTACATTAAATGGGTATTTCTACATTTTTTCCGGCATGGGAAGGGGTGATGCGAACACTCTTAGAACAAAGCGTGTCCCATGATATTCTCTGCAATGAGTAGAGAGATTATGCCAATCATAGCCGCTCTTCCGTTTAACATTTCGCTGTTCGTCTTGAAGATAGCAAACTCTCTGCTCTCGTCAAAATTGTCTTGCGTAAACTTCGGCGTGATAGTGCCCAGCGTCACCATGACGATGGCAAACGCAAACAAAGAGAAGTTTTGAGCGTCGATGACGTGCGTCGAGACGCCGGAAACCATCTTGGCCGGGAAAAGCAACTCAAAGGCTTCTTTTTTTGTTATAATTTCACCAGCGACGGCGGAGACGAAACCAACCATCGCCGCGCGCCCGTTGATTAGCTGAGCTGTTTCACTGTTTTTCATTAAGAGAGTGACGTGTTCAGAATTGAAAAGACTTAAGTTAGTTTACATGTTCATGTGGATCAAACAATCCCAGACGAATCCAAACGGCATCGAAACTGATCAAAAGTATAAGCGGTACAACAGTGAAACACTTACGAGAAAATCACGTTGTCCTTTTGCACCGGCGGCGCTTGCGGAACGAAAGAAGATGCGTCTCGAGGGGTGACGACATCGTTTTCGTCGTTGGAATCCATAGACCCGGGAGCTGGCATGGAGGCAGCCGCGCGGACGCGCACGTCGACTTTTTTGGAGAGCTTCGCAGAAGGAGCGTTCGTTTTGAAAGTGACAGAGGCGAATTGGGTGATAGATTGCATTTTTATATCGCGTTAATGTGTGAGTGTGTGTTCAGTTGTAAGAATTTATGACGTCATTTCAATGGTGCCAACTTTTTTTTTTTTAGGCATAAGGCAAAAGGAGCCTTGAGAATGGAATGAGCATAACTACATAACTCTATTTAACTAAAAGAGGTCGAAGACGGCGACAGTCTCGACGTGCAACGCATGCGGGAACATGTCGCACGGTTTTACAGAGGTGAGTCGGTACGTGGGTAAAGAAGATGCTCCGTCTTTTTCGTCGTCCTCTTTTCCGAACAGGATGCTCGCGTCCCTTGCTTGCGTGTCTGGGTTGCAAGATATATATACGATAAGTTTTGGACGTAACGTTCGTATTTCGCGGAGGATGTCTTTGGAACACCCTGGGCGAGCAGGGTCGACGATGATAGCTTCGATGATGGAGTCGGCGTCTTCAGAGGTTACATCGTCCTTGTCTTCTAACCCTTCTAATGGGCCAGGTTTGGTTAAATCTCGGACGTAAAATTTGCATTTATCTGATAAGTTATTCATGATGGCGTTCTCGTTTGCATCCATAACGGCTTCTTTGACGATTTCGTAGCCGATGACTTTGGAAATGTTCGGAATCTTATGCGCAACCGTTAACCCGAACACGCCAACACCCGAGAAGAGATCCAGAACAATTTTCTTTTGTTTTGTTGTATCTTGTGTAAAAAGAGGTTTCAAAGCTTCCACCGCAGTATCCACCAATACTTCAGCTTGCGCCGTGTTCGTTTGAAAAAACGACTCTGGTCTCGCGCGAAACTTTAAACGGGACAAAGATACCTCCCACGCGTCGTCGATGACGGACTCTCTTCCGACATCTTTCTCATCGTCGTCAATCATGGTCGTTTTTACCTTCCTGTTACTCTCCGGCCTTCTTCCACTTTTTACATTGCTTTGTTTCCTCCCTCTTCCAGCTTTTTTCAAGTTTGCCACTCGATCGATTTGGACGTGTGTGACGGATTTCACGTTCGCAACAGCTAGCGTTTCCTTCATCATTTCCGCCAATGGGCCAGCTTTCACTGCCGAGTCTCTCGACGTGGATTCAATTTCCACATCAATTTTCCCATTCGAATTCTCGCGGAACGTCGCCGATCGCAAGGTTCCGTTGCCAGTTTTCCTATCGAATGGAGGTAAAGATTTTCCCGCCTTTCGTAACGATTTACTAATCACTTTCAAAGCTTCATTCGCACTATCCGATTGCAACATACACCCGTTCGGTGACGTCACATCGATAATCACATCATGCGATTTCGGAGGCCGCAAACCAATCTTCGAGCCACCTTTTTCTACACTATTGTCTATTCCAAAAGCAAAAGTCATCTTGTTTCGGAACTTCGTCGGCAAATTTGTCTTCAATCCAACCGTCTTCTCTACCAAAGCATTCGCGGCATCCATCCCTAACTTACCATTCTTCGCGAAGGATTCAACTACCATCGTTCGTTTTAGATCCAACTGTCTATCGTACTTCACGTCTTGCCACGAGCAACCTCCGCACGTTGCGAAATGCGCACAAAATGGCTGTTGATAGTTCGTTAACCGTTCGTCGTTTTGCCTCGATACTTTCACGCCAAAAGCGACTTGTTTCTTCACTTGAGTGATTTTGACCAATATTTTTGCGTGCTCATCGGGAGTCGCGCCGGTGACGAGACAGATTCGGTCGTCCGGGAGTCTGCAGACACCCGAACCGTCGCTCGCGATCGAGTGACAGTTCAGCTCGAGAACGGAGTCGACCTCGTAGTTTGTCGACGTGGACGTGGAAGAAGACGCTCTGTGAGCCGCTCGGCAGAATGTAGTCGCGAGTGATGATGATTTATGTGCACTCGTAGATGGCACCGACACTTTTGAAAGCACGCGACGGACGATGAGAGCGTCCGTGGTTACGGCACGCATGGTTTGGATGTGTTTTTTATGCGTGAGCACATTCCTGCTCATAAAATGAGGTCTCTCGCGTTTTTTATAAAAAGAGTTACAAAGCGCTAAAAATTCTACTTTGACTGCTGCTCTGAAATCCACGATCTACGACACATCTATATCTCTCTAAAATGCTACACCTAACCGCGCTGCGAAGGAATTTTTCATCACAAGCCTGGAATGACGTCCAAACCGAACACTTTCCCGACACTTTGCACCAAGTCAACGTTCACATCCGTCATCGCCAACGCCCCTGCTAAAGGATCTCTCACGTCGGCTTGAATTTCCCATGGTTCTTCCCATGGGCCGCCACCGACTTCAAGACAGGCTGTGGAACCACTCGATGCATTTTCGAATACAGGAATTCGAATATTCTTTTTGTCAATTTTGTACATGCTGACGGTCATATCACCTGAAAACGTTTCACGACACAAAGGTAACATGCCGGTTTCGGTATCCGGTGCAGGAGCACGAAGCACGGTGGTTTTACATTTGGACAAATCGTGTTCGCACGTGCCAGTAATAAAGCACTCGTACTCGTCCCCTTTCGCGACAACTTCCCAACTACCCCAAGGGTGCACTTTCCATTCAAATGTCGTCGATTTGACGAGAACGTTTTCACCCACATACGAACTGTTTGTTTTCGTCGATTTACTCGCGCCGATTGGAGTGAACTGCACGAACAAGTCACCAAAGTGAACGGCAATCATGCCGACGTCTTCGTAAGTGCCTGGCGAGATAACTACCCCTCGATTCGCACCAGTGCACGCAACAGACAAATCTGGATAGTGCGGGAACGAATTACATTGCATCCAAAACCATTTACGAGGGAAACCTCCGCCGCCCCAATTCTTCTCGGCGTAGAAAGGGGCATCGATGAACTCTGTTCTCTTACCGTCACATTCTATATACCCAGTCGCTAGCGCATGTGCAAATAATATCTGATAGTGTGGTTCGAGCAGTGGTAATGAAGTCAACCATCCCGCAGGCGAGACACCAACGTCTTCCTTATCTTTCCCCGTCCCGTTCCCAGACCCGTATGTTTTCAACGGCGTCACGTCGATGTCCCATTCGATGTAATCTAAAACCGCAGAGTCTTTCCACGGTGAGTCTATATTCCCGATATCGTTTTTATTACTTTCGCTTGTGCATATGTATCCCGCGTGTTTCGTCCCTCTATCGCTGACTCGATAAAACTCCCTCCTATTTGTATCTAATTTTGGCTTCTTCACTGCGGTGTCAAATTCTAACTGTAACGCCAACTCGTGTGCTTCCGCCTTGAAATTTTCTCGTACTTTACGACTTTCCTTATATATATACTCTCCATTTGGACCAATAATCTGCGCTCCTGCTGAATGCCTCTTCGAATTTTCGTCATCTGGGTCGTACACGTGGTAAATCAAACTCACCGATTGTTCTCGGGAAATCGACAGGCGGAAATACCACCCTTCGAAGAAGGATTGACTTTTGTTTCGATTCGGATTTACGTTGCCCCGACGATGATAGCCAGAGTGAGGCGCAGGAGTGAACTTTGGCGCGCTGCCGTTGGAAGAGGATGAAGAAGAGACGGAAAAGGCCGAACGCATTGCGCAGGTGTTGAGAGAGTACACTATTTTTAGGAGATTCGAGTGAAAACTTTGGAGCTATGTCGGATTGGCAAAATTTTTCGCGGCAAAGCGTACAGCGCGCATCTTCTATATTCACAATGTCTCTCTAGAATGACTCTCTCTCTCTCTCTCTCTCTCTCACTCACTCTAAGCAAACATAATATGAGTGCAATGGTTTCTGCTGTCAAGATGGTGAAACTCTAAGCATTTGAATCCCAATACCCGTGGAACGTGTACGGAATATGGTACGACGATTCGGCTCTGTACACTTCTTCCATAGTCTCTGCAGCGAGAATGACCACATCGCTCGCGTGACGATTGGCAGCATACTCAACGAACAATAAATACCCATCGTCTTCTTTTTGAGCATTGATTTTTGGGACAAACGCGACTTCGGCAGGGAAATATCCAGGCTTGGATCTGTATTCAAGGTGATTGTTGTTGTTCAACCCTTGTGTGGCTACTTTTTGGATTGTATCAAAATAACCGCCGCCGCTTTCGCCGAAACATAAAGTGAATATGTACTTAGGCATTGCTTTCGTTTTCGCGACACTTTGCGTCCACGTCGTTGACAAAACCGGGAATTCCATCGGTTTCGCTCCATCGCCACCAATTTTCGTTTGCGATAGAACTTTCTTCTCTTTGACTGATAAACACACATCGTACAAGTGATTATACTGTTTCGACGTCCACACGGAATTGTACATGTCCGAGAAATTCTTCTCTAAATCTGGTCGATCACCTTCTAGTTTGCACACCAACGCGTGAATATTCCCTTGTTCGTCTTCGTATGCCCCGGCGTTGTGGTAAGAACTAAAGTTTTCAACATCCACCTCCATCACGACGCTTAAATCTGATTTGCGCATGGCGACGATACGCGTCTTCGCGTTTGCATCATACGAAAACGAGTGACCAAAACTCTCCACACCAATCAACGCAGGCATGATTTGCCCAGCTGTCGCTTTCCACGGAACGACGACAAAAATGATGTAATTTTCCGTATCACAGGCGTCGTGTAAGAGATAAAACCCGAGCGGGTCCGGCAAAGGCACGCTGGTGGTTTTCAAAACCTCCCCACTCGGTGAGATCTTTGCAAACCTATGACCCAACGCCGGCGGCTTTGCTAATCCCCACGCGTACATGAATCCATCGTTCGCGTCCACTTTCGAATGCGCGGCAAATCCCATCGGAAAACCACTCAAATCGCCGGTGAATTTCTTGGTGTACTCGCCTTTCGTCTTCAAGGTCTCCCTATCAATCTCAATCGGTGGCCCACCTTCACATAATGCCAATAAACTTCCATTAAACATCACTGGACTGGTATTCCCAGGATTCGTCGGAAATTTTCCTAAATTATCCATGATGTTCGTCGCTTGCGTCCACGCGCCTCTCGCACCGACTAAATCAGCTTTACCTTTCGCCGCTCGCAACTCTTGCTCTTTATACCGTTCCGTTTCCACCATCGCCGACCGCATCGTGAATTCTCCACTCTCTTTATCAAATCGCACCTCGTGCATGCACCCATCTCCATCGAACCAGTGCGCGTATTTTGTCGATCCTAATCGACATCTTCCTGGCCCAAGTCGGTATAACGTGCCTCCTTTCACCTCTTCAGGCACCTCTCCAAACACAGTTTTACATCGAACCGCATCAAAACGGTTTTCGATCGGTTCTAATCCACCACGCCACGGATATTCGAGTATTGCTCGTTCGATGCGTGCAGGTGGTTTCAATTTGCCGGACGAAGGGAGAGGGACGATGATATCGTGCGGTGATAAGAGTTTTGTCGAAGTCGTCGACGTCGACGATGCGCAAGGAAAATGCGCGCGACGACGACGACGACGACGACGACGACTACAACGTCGACTGGATGGTTTTGAAGAGGAGGCCGATAGAGAAGAGTGCAACCTTCTGTCTTCCAGCGAAATGCCCGAACAAGAATGATATAACGCCGTTGATTCGACCGACATCATCGCGTATAGTTTGTGACGAAATAAAAAAGGGAAACCGCCGTTGTTAGCTTGCTTTTTATTCATCATTATTTGTCCTCGATGATTCTAATGATAATATTAATATGGTAGGATTACTAACTGATGATTTATTATTAGTTATGAATGAAGAAAAGCGTGAAAAGCTGATAAAATGGCTAACTGTAGAGAACGACTTGCAAATTATAAAAAATATATCTTGTCTGATTAAAAAATGTTTGCGTTACGTACTCTCTCTCTCTAGTAATTAGTAGTACTGCGGTTGCGGTGCGTACCCGTTCTGATCACCCATGCCACCACCGAACTGGTCCGCACCACCCATGCTACCACCGAACTGATCGCCGCCAGCACCCATTGGCGGCGGCGCCGGCAATGCTGCTGGCATCAGTTGCGCATACAGATTCTGTTGCATCTGCTCTTTCTCTTTGTTCAACTCTTCCTGCTTGTTCTCGGTTTGTTTGTCGATTTTATCTTGGATTAATTCATCAACTTTGGTGGAATATTCTCGAACGACTTGAATCATGTAGGGCATGACGTATTCCGAGAGCCCGTTCATCCAGGCCTTTTCGAGGACGTAATCCGGTTTGAGCAAATCGTAACACGTGCATATGCACGCGGCAAAGCACTCTTTTTTACCCTCTTCAATGAAGAACTCAAGGAGTTCTTCCGCGATGTCGCGTTCACCGGATTTGGCGGCGCATTCCATGGCGTCTTTGAACAAGTTATCTCGTTTGGATAAAGCGATGGATTGTCGCCATCTTTTGTTCCGTTGGTAAATGTGACCGGCGATTCTGCGGAATTCAATCAACTCGTGCTTTTCACAAGAGACGGCTAAGGAAAGCTGGTCGCAGTTATCGTATGTATCGATGGACGTTCTCAATGACTCAAAGTCTTCTTCTTCGATCGCAAGCTCGTTGACAGCATCGTTGACGGCAGCTAAGTTCGCTGGTTGAACCGCGACTAAATATGGTTTTACCAGCGCTAATGCCTCGAGTTTCCGCATCAAAGCGACGACTCGTGCGTGGTCGACTCTAGATTGTAAGACAACGAGGAGATCGTTCAGCTCTTTCGGATGTTCAGATAGATAGAATCGGATCGCTTTGTAGTAAACATCGACATTGGAGAGTTTGGCGCACACGTCCTTGAATCGGATGTGCTCCCAGGCATCTGGATGTTTCATCATGACTTCGGCGGCATTGTCGTATTCGTCGTATTGCACATACAAGAAACAGAGCTCGTCCCAGGCGTGAACTTCTTCGCAAACGCGGATGAGCTTCGGAATGTTGATGCGTTGAGAGAACAATTTCAAGTGCTCGTGTAATTTCTCTCGCTTGTGATAGGCGTACAAAATGCCGAGTTCGGTGAAGATGCCCATGTGCGCTCGATCGAGACCGATTCCGGCTTCCATCAATTGAATGAGCTCCTCAAAGTTTCCACGTTCTTGGTAAAAGTCTGAGAGCGCTTCTAATTCATCCGCTTGGAGGATGATATTTAAGCCGCACAATTGCGCGAGCTTGAACTCTTCCTCTTCCACGCACGCGAAGCAGACTTCTTTCCACGTCTTGGGGATATTCGCTTTGCGTGCGGCTTCCACGGCGGCTTGGAATTGACGCAACCGGACCAAAGTGGAAGCTAACGCACTCCAGTTGGACAAGGCGGTAAACAACACCTTCGCAGCTTCCAACAAGTTTTCGTCGAAACAACGGTCGCCAACTGTTTGTAAATTCGCCGCGTTTGGTTTGGAAAGAAAATCTTCCAACGCGGAGAGTTCATCTGTTCGAGCGTAGGCATACACGATTTCTGTGTCCACCTTCGGGTCCTTCAAACTCTTTCGTACCATCAACAAATACTGCACCATCGCTTCGTACTCGTCGTATTTTCTCGCGGCTTCGACGACATCATCGAAGGTGGTGATATCTTTTGCCTTGATCAAAGAAATAATTGCCGCCTTGACGCCTTCTTTGCCACCTTCCAACAATTGTGCTTTCCCAAGCTGGCACCAAACCTCTGGCGTGTCCACGCGCTCGGCGTATTCCATAGCTCTTCCGATATCTTCGATAGACTCTATCAAAATGTTCATCGCGTCCACGTGTAAGTTGAATTTCTTGTAAATCGCCAAAGCTTCCTCGTACAACTCGTTCCCAGCCGCGATTTCGCCAACTTCTGGGCCGTTGAAATCGTCCAAACGGTTCACATATTCCATTACTCTCGTTTTGTCTGCTTTGATGGCGGTCAAAATCAACAAGTTTTGCAAGTTTGGATTGTTCGAAAACGCGGAAGTTTGCAGAACAATCTTCTCCAACAACTCGATGAGCTCCTCTGGCATTTCCGCAGTCATGAAAGCTTTGACCGTAACTGAAACTTCTTCTGGGTTCTTCGATTCAGGCAACGCGGTAGAGACAACTTGGTCGATCAACTGGCGTCTGTATTGATTTTCGTCCGTCAAAACTTTCGCCCATAACTCCGGTTCCATCCTAGAAACAACGTATCGCGCTTGAACTTTGAACATAGAATTTGTATTCGTGCAGTTGACGAGTTCATCGTCACACTTCCCTAACCTATACGCCACACACGCCAAGTTTGGATCACGGCGTTCGCAATATTTACCGACAACCGAGTGTTGATAAAACTTGTTCGTCATCAAAAAGTGTTCTGGGTTGTTGTTAGAATCAACGAGCATTTTGCCAAGCGCGTTGTGGACTTCCGGATCTTGCGAACCTTCGTTGACCAAATGTTCCAAAAATTCCGAGAGCATTTTCAAACGGTTTCTCTTTTCGACTTCTTCAACGAGCGGGCCAACCGGTAACAAAGAACGCACGGACAAAATTAAGTTCTTGATGAACTCCTCGCTGCACTCCAAATCGAGCAACGTGCCGACGACTTTAGGAGCGTTCTTCGGGTTGACTTTTTGTACGTATCCTTCGATGTACCTCAACATGTTGTTGTTGTATAAGAAGGTGGTCAAATCGGAAATGAACTCGAATCGGTCGCACACGTTAATCAACGGTCTCGCGTCAGGCAATTTTGCCTCCATCAAAAACAGTTTCACGCGTTCTGGATCGTAAAAGTTACTCTCTCTCGTGACTCGTTCAACTTCTTTGATCTGTTGAATCTTTGAAGCCGCTTCGATGTATCTAAAGTGCACCTCTTTGTTCTCGGAAGTTTGTAACAACGCGCCCAAGTAATAGAACAACCCTTCGTTTGAATCGCGTTCTTGAAACAACGACATGATCTCCTGAACGCCGAGTTGTTCGGTATACTCTTTCGCAATTGTCACCGCGACTTGTAAGTTCTGCTTCAAGTTGGCATTCAAAAGCTCTTTCAAGCACTCTAACGCCCATTCTTTCGATAACGTACCGAAAAACTCCACCAATGCGTTCGGTTCAATCGCGTGCGTCGCGGAAACGCAGCGTTTCAAATCACTCAATTCCGTGTAGTGTTGTAACGCGCGTCCGTACAAACCAGCCTTCTCGCACAACTGGGCGATTCTCGGGCGATCGTAGTGAGACAATTTCCCTTGCGCTAAAATCGCGTCAGCAACGTTCGGGTACGTGACTAAGTTGATTTCCAAAACCTTCGTTTGTAACGCAGCTTGTTCTTCGTTATCGTCCTTCAAGATATCGAGTAACAATGACGTCGCCTCGCGAATCATGTTACGTTGTAAGAATAAATCCGCCACACTTTGCATATCCAACGGCGGTGGCGTCATTTTTGAGCATCTCTGTGCCAAGGAAACCGCGGAAGGCGGGTCGGACATCATCAAACTTTGCAACATTTGCATGTAGTTCGGCGTGTAATTCACGCGTTCACAATACGCCGTGAGCGTCTCAAAATCGCCTCTTTTCGCCAACTCCGCGCACACTTTCGGATTACACTGTGCTTTAGAGTATAATTTTAAAGCCATGTCGCTATCGACAGGGGATATGGCATCACCCAACTCTTCGCTCGGTTCCAATTTATCTTCCGCGAACCATTGGTCGATGAGCTGTTTCTTGTTTTGTCTCAACACCAATTTTGTTAACTCAACGGATTCAATTTTGTTCAACTTACCCATTTGCAAACACGCGCCAAAATATTGCAACGCCGGCGGAGAAGACCCCGGTTGTTGCGGCGCTTGTTGAAACTTTTGAATGGTATTCATCGTTCTCAAGGATCCATATTTTGCAGCCAATTCGGCGGCTCCTTTGAAATCACCCGAGTTGAACAACGCGTCAAATCTCGGCGTGATCAAAGCCTCCGCACCAGGTAACGACGCTCTTCCAGCGATAGATAAAGCCAACTCCATGTTATTCAACTGCTGAGATACAAACGGCACCACTGCGCTTTCGTTAATCGTCGTCAAAATGACTTGCCCTCTTCTGTTGATGCAATAAATCCCACCCGTCTTTTCCGAAACGCACGCGATAAACACAGGATCATTCGAAATCTTATTCCTATACACCGCGGTCCCGGTCTCGATATCGTTCACAAACAACAAACCGGCTTTCGTGACGGTGTAAATCAAACCGTACTTTTTCGAGATTTGCATGCTTACCGGGAAATCGTCCGTGTACTCGGGTGGGAAAAACATTTCCGTCTGACACTTTTGAAACGCGTTCGTGTTCCCTGGTTGCATCCCGAGTTCAATTACGTGCATCTTCGATTGGACGCTCGCATCACCAGGATTGACCATCTTTTGCGTGAAAGCTACAATTTGACTCGCTTTCGCGTTTCCGGGCACGTGAAACGTCCCAAACGACGCGCCGTGCGCCTCCAACGCCTGTGATCTCTGCTGCGCCATGGAATACAACTGCATATTCCCTTTTACCAACGCAGGTCTTGACGCATCACCCGGTGCGATCCCAATCAACGCAAACCACTGCATGTCTTGACTCGCTTTGTACGAAATAATTTGAGATCCAGCCAAATTCGCTGTTCGATCAAACACCTTCTCCGGCGTGGAATCCCCACTCATCGACCAGTGATACACCGACGTATTCGTCACTATTCCTAACATCGTTGCGTCCAACCACTTCCAGAAAACAACCGGCTCGTCCATTTGATGACTCTTCATTTTCGCTTTTTGCTCAATGTTGAATATTTGCAAATGATCTTTACCACCGCTCTCTGCCGTGCTTGCTTTCAACGCGATTATCCTTTGCTCTGGGTTCATGAGCGCCGAATCGGCAGTAATTGGTCGTTTCAGCGGTTGCGATGGCGACGCCACGTCTACGATCACCACCGCGTTCGCCGTTCCCGTTTCTCTCACGCAAATGTACTTTTCCGATTCCATCGTCACGTTCGTGAACGAAATCATCGCCGGATTGATGCCCAAAGACGTGAGCTGAGACGTCGCGATATCGACGCGGACAAAAGAAAGGAGATCGCGTCAGCGTTCGAGGAGATGCATAAAAACGTCCACCTCCCTTTTTTCTCGCGCGAAAAGACGCGGAAGAGAAAAAGAAAGAAAGAAAAGAAAGGGAGAGAGAGAGAGAATCAAAGAACGCGCGATCGGGCACCCGGATTGGGTCAATTCATCGTCTCGGCAAATTCGCTCTCGAACGGAGAAAAAAAAACGTCCAAAGAAATCCTCCTCGTCGTCGTCGCACCTGCACCGCCTCGCTCGTCGTCACGGGGGACGTCGTCGTCGACGCCATCTCGAGCTGCCGTCTTTTTCCCGCCCAACAACACGAGAGAAAGGATGGTGACAAAGACCAACAAACGGTGACAAATTTTGAAGACGAGAATCGGCACACGACGACGACGACTTTTTTTGTTCCTTTTTTTACAAGTCAAAAATGCCGTTAGATTTTTTTTACGCTTTGTGTGAAATAAACTACCTATACGTCTACCTGCTACGCGCGCGCACGAAGCTCACCTCTCTTCGGCTTCACGTTTGCCACCGCCGTTCTCGTCGTCGTCGTCGTCGTGGCCAGCGTCGTCGGAGTGACTTTCCACGGATTTAATAACCTGCGTGGCTTCTTTCATTTTCGATTTCTTCTCCCGGGAGTGCAACTCGCTCGGCGCCAAACACCGCTTCTCGCAGCCGCAGGTTTGACCGACCGAGGCGATGCAGATGAGATCTGCCCTGGCAGATAAGGCTCGCGCAGTAGATTGCGCGGCGCCTAAGACCTTAGGTTGCGTGGCTCTTAAATGTGAGGCTTCTTTTTCCAAGCTGTCGTATTTTTGAGGCGCGTGGAGTTTGATGTAGCCAGCCTCGTCGAGCGCTCGGAGCATGTCGTGTTCGAGTTGGAAGGAGTGATGAGGGTCCTCGCCAAATTCGCGAGAATTTTTGTAGAGATCGGCCATATCGTTTTCGAAGTAGTGCCAAGCGCTGCCTCCAACGCATCCCCCTCCGGCGGCGCCCCAACAGCCACCTAAACCAATACCGTACACGTCCACGGATTCACAAAGTTGAATGGCGAGGAAAACGGCGAGCCAACCGGAGGAAGGAGACCCTCTTCCCGGATATGCTAAACCTCTTTTCGCTTCGATGCGTTTGCGCAAAGTGTCCAACAAATCACCCGCAGCTACCGCTCCACGCTGGTCTATGCGAACGACGTTAACGTCTGGTCGTCGATTTTTTAACTCCGAAACGACACTGTAGAACTCCTCACCGTCGGTTCTAGACACGAGCAACGTGGAGTTCCATTCGAGTGGAAGTCGCGCGAGGTTATACACTGACGCTCCGTATGCTTTAGTCCATAAATTATTTACGATTCGATGCGTCGTTTTCGTCCCGACATACTTTTCGAATCCTAAAGTGGGTCCGTTGTTCATGCGAAACACCGTATCATGGCTATCAATTTCCTCGCCGGACTCCCGGAGTAAATTTCTTTGCGAGTTTCCAACTAAAGCACATCTTTTGTACTCCGGAGGCGGCGTGGCGTCCGGTAACATCTCGTCCACTACCGCAGAACGAAACAAAACGTTCAAAACGGCGGTTGAATTTTGGTCTGTTTTCTTGCCGCCTTTGACGTTTTTGTTTGATCTTCGAGTTTTGCGCGCAGCGTATTTAGCGAATCTGTCTTCCCATCCCATATGCCCTTCTTTTCTCTCCACTAAACCAAACACGTGCGGCATCGCTCTCTCGGATTCCACCGTTCTCGCGAAGTAGTTAATCACGTCTTTCGGGTTTTTCGTTTTCACTTGCACGCCTTCGACGATGGTTGGCGTCAATTTTCTCACCGCTTCTTCCCACTCTTCGCTGTGTTTTTGCCGTTCATCTGGCGTCCACTTTTTCTCACCGCTTCTCTTCTCGCCATTCAACTGGGGAATTTGCAATAACTCGTCGATCCACGCTTCGTCGATTTTCTTATCTTCCGCTAACATCTCGTTTCTCGCTTCTAACAACGCTCTTTTAAATACTATGGATAAATCCGCTTCATTCGCCGCGCTTCCGACGCCGTTAAACGCTAGTAAATCGGGATTTTTCTTCGAATACGCAATTTCCCTCTCCATCGCTAATATTCTCCTCCTCGCTTCTGTTTGAATAACCCCTGTTGAATCTAATGATCTCTCATCCGTCCCGGCCTCAATCGCCGCCGTCATCACCACCGTCGCTCTATCCATCCACAACAATCTCTCCGCCGCCAATTTCGCGGAGCATTGGTTTGCGACCTTATCTCTATTCGCCCATGCCTCTCTTTTCAACACGAGGACTTTCTTCTCCAACTCTTTCCTATACTCTGCTAACTTTTCGCACGACTCCATGCCTCTCGGTAACTCCTGTCGTTGACATCCGTCGCCGCCGTATTCTAACGTTTTCTCGCACTCTTGTTTTTCCGAAATAGCCGTTTGTTCGCTCACTTTATACGTTTTCAGCTGTGTCCGTAACTTTGCCAGTTCCGATGCCATCGTCTTTAACTCTTTCGCCAGTGGATCTTCTCTGCCGTTGTTTTTCTTCGCCAGCGCGCGCTGCAGTTCCTCCACTTCCGCCTTTTTTCTTTTCAGCTCGATTTGTATCGCCGAGTCTCTCACCCTTCTTTTGGACGAGGTTTGCACATCCTCCTTTTCCCTTTCGTCGTTACTATTATATTTAAACGCGAGTCTCGACGGCGCGTCAATGTCCTCTTCTTGGTGGAATTGGTCCTCGTTTGTCCTCGAGGATCTCATCATCATCATCGCGTCGTCGTGCATCTTGTGGTGCGCGTGCGCGCATTTTTCACGTTCGGACACCGAGCTCCCGAGCAGAGACGCGATGACGCACGAGAGCACGATCAGAAGCTTGCGGTCGGTGCTCGTCGCGTCCCACCATTTCGTCGAAACACCAACGACGCCTCCTCGTCCTCCGTTTCTTCTTCGTCCTCCTCCTCCTCCTCCTCCTCCTCCTATGGTTGATGGTTTCATCATCATCGTCCGAATTTGACTCTCGTCGTTTTGTGGGAGTATCGTCGTCGTCGTCGTCAAACCGCGCGTTTTGTTCTAGACAGACGACGACGGAGAGAGAGAGGGAACGCGGAGAGAAAGAAATGCACCCCGCGAAAGCTCGAAAAGGAAGAGACGACTTGCTCGTCAAAAAACGATATATAAAAGGAGGAAAGAATGATTTAAAGGGAACTTTTCTTTAAATATATAGATATTTTAGGGTTTTATACATATCTAGGGTTTAGTTTACTCATCTCCCCTATATATAAAAGGAGAGAGCGCATAGAAAACGGAGCGACAGAAGAAAGACACATGATGAGAGCCTCCCCGTCGTCGCTGGACGGATGGTCGGGGCACCGAACGACGACGAGGACGACGAAAGCCGCCGCCTCACCGACGAGGCGTTCGAGAAGCTTTACGGAGAGACAGCACCATCGTCGCGGCGTGGTGCGCTCGGGGACATTTTCTTCTTCGCAAAGCGGGACCCACAAAGACGAAAAAGATAGATACGGGAAGAAAACGTTGTCGATTGTGCCTGTCGAGCGACGACGCGCGACGAGCGCGAAAGCGTCTGCGGGTGGGACGAGCGAGGAGATGGAAAAGACGACGGACGAGACGACGACAGAGGCGAACGCGAAGCGGAAGAGCACAGGCGCGACCCCTTTGTTAGTCGTGAACTTGGAAAAAGGAACCGTGAAAATGGCTAAAAATCGAAAGAAAGACAAGGCAAAGTTGCAAGGCGTGCTCGCGACGGCGGTGAAACGATCGGAGGTGAAATTAACAGACATGGGATCGGCGAAAATAGGCCCACTCGACGAGGATGATTGCATGGACGCGACGAATTTAGTCATGGATTTGTTCTTCAAAGTAAGACCTCAAGATTTTTTAGCGAGGAAGAGGTTGGCGAAGGCGCAGTCGGATCGAGTGTACGCCGGGTTGTTGGACGGCGTACAAAATGCTACTGATAGAGTGTTGATTGCGGCTAAAGTTGGGTCGAATTTGGTTGGTATCGCTGAAGTGTCGTTACCAAATGGCGATAGGTTTGGTGCGGAGAGTTATAGACCGAAAGCGCCAGCGGATAAACCGTATTTATCGGACGTCGCCGTGGCGAAGACGCAACGAGGGAGAGGGATCGGTAAAGCTTTGGTGTTAGCCGCGGAGGAGACGATGAGAGAGATGGGCGAGACGGTGATGTATACGCACACGAAGGTCGATAATGAAGGGGCACAAAAGTTGTTCGAGAAGTGTGGGTACTCGGAGCCGGATTGGGCGAAGAAAGGGTTGACGCAAGCTCAAATCGCGCAGAGAAGTACCGAGTGGAATCCGTTCGCCGCCGTCGGATTGGTTGAGGTGGGGCACTTCATGTTGGAGAAACCGTTGGCTCCATGAGACATTTTCTATTAGCGAGCGCGAGCTTTATCAATACAAATACTATGCTCGAAAGCAAAATCTACGTGTGCTACCGTTTCGTCTTCTTTTTTTTCTTTTTTTCTTTCTTCTCTTTCTTCTCTTTCCGTTTCCCAAGAGTAAATTCCTTGGCGGCATCATATTTTAACCTCAATGCGTGAATCACGCACGACCCAGCGCCGGTTTTACGAAAGTCCGGGTGCAAGTTGGATACGGGGACCTCCGCGCGATCGAAATCGTCCTTCGTTGCTTCGGTGTAGAACGTCGTTTCTGCTAACGGGTGACCAGCAGGATACCGGCGAACGTTGCCGATGAGAATCAACGTCTCTCTTCCAGCCAAACTTTTCATCGTGTCTACGAACGCTTTCCATTTACTCGTATCGTTGCCGTAAACAACGTCCGAGGCGAGGATAAAATCTGGATGCCTAGTTAGCTCGAGAATCTCCCGGGCCTCGCCAACGCCCCAGACGAGTTTCTTCGTCGACGACCCTTCTCCGGCGTTCTTCCTCATGTTCTTCTTGAGGAGCGAGAGGACGTCGTCGTCGCCTGTGAATGAAATCGAATGAGAAACCCAATAATGTCAGTCATAAAACTCGATCACTCAAAAGAACTGGAAGAAATGCATGCAAAAATGTACGAGAGCTACTATCAGACGCATCCGTGGCAAATTGAAGGATGTTGTCAGCGAAACTCCCCGGTGACTTTTCAGTCAACTCTTTTGTACGCTCTCTCTGAAACTCAACGGCCACGAAATAAGACCTGTCGAGGGATTAACCGGAGCGAAAAGGAAGAACGATAAAACGAGACTTATTAAAGCGAACGAAAGAGAAAGATACGCACCGTCGGTTGCGATGACATTTGCGCCAAGTTTCGAAGCCACTATAGAAGGCAACCCAAGCCCGGCGCCAAGCTCGACGCCTACTCTTCCTTTACCGAAGAATTTGTCACGCGCGTCCGTATTAGGTGTGATGAACCCATCTTCTCCAAGTTTTGCCCATTTCGTATCCTTGCTGCAAAATTCGTACAAAGAAACGGTTGAAATTCTCGATATCCATTCAGCGAGGACTCTCGAACCTTCCCAAAGAGCCACGCCAGTGTTTTGGCGTCCAAAACCGCCGCACGAATCGTCTACTCTGTCAGTTTGCTTGGACGCGTCGTTCGATGGCGTCGCTGAACGTAGCTTAAGCTCTGAATTGCCAACTAACCCGAGCGCTGGGAAAGAAATCTTAATCGTTCTTTTTGAGTGGAGAAGTTCGCTCAATTTTTCGTACTTGTGAATGTCTCCTCCAGCTCTTTCGAAAGCACCGAGAAATTTAAGCAATTCTTGAGCATTAAACGTGCCCAAAATTTCTGCAGCCCGTTTGGCGATTATCTTCAAAACCTTCTCAGGCGTATGCAGGCGTTTTGAAAACGCTTCCATAACGTTTGCGAGATCTCGTGCGTTGAATTTGTCGATACATGTTTTTTCGCGCAAGTCTTTGTGCGCGGATTCAAAGATGTCTTTCGCCCTTTCGTTCGTGGCGACATCGGGAATGCCGAATGAAAAGGCCCATAGAATCATAGAAAACGATCGCGCATCGGTCTTATTCTTGAAATATGACGATGATGAAGAAGATGCGTTGCTGAAGTGCGTTTTCGAAAAGAGCTCAAACATAGATTTGATTCCGGTATCCTCGTAACCAACAACGTCGCCGATTTTCGCGAGTGACCAAAGAATGGTAGACGCCTGTCGCCCGTTCATATTTGCGATGCTGTTTGACTGTTCGAGTCCATTTAATATATCATTTATGAACATCTTTTGTTTATCTGCGATTTTCACCAACAGTTTCGGAAGCTTTGCGAGTGCCCACAAGACGTTCGCGATTAATCCAACCTTACTGGTTTCGTTGTCGTCGTCGTCGTCGTCGTTCTCATTACCAATATTTTCCGTGTACGACGCAATTGATCTCGTAAAAAATTGACAGGTTTCGAACGCCAATTCGTCGTCCTCGTCGTCTTCATTATCAATACTGTTACTATCGTTTATTAAACCGACACCTACCATTACCATCGACAGCTCGTGCACGTTCATATTCTTCAAAACACTCCTCGTCAACGTTTTCAACTTGAACAAAAATTTGGAATCTTCTGCGCACTGGTTGACTTTCGCGAACGCTAAAAAAGTATTTGCGACGTGCCTAGATTCAAACCGACCTTTTATGGTCTCCGATATGAGCATATTCTTCAAATCGTGCGCCATTTTGTTTACTAAAACCTCTCTTCCGTTATTATCGTCTTGTGCCGCTTCGTTGAACTTTGCCATCGCCCACGCTATGTTGGCGAATTCCTGCGCGTTGAATCGTTTCGTTGGAGGCCCAGAAGTTCCCATCTCTACCGCATTCGCTATACTTTTGTTTAAGTCGCTTTCTTCGTCGACTATCCAAACCATTCGTACCATCGTTATCTTCGCCAGTGACCAACACACATTCGATATACCTTGCGTTGTCCATTCGTTACGAAAATTGGATGTCGCAAACATTCTTTGTAAAGGCTCCTGCATTCGAATAATTGCCTCGTCAACACAACTGTTCCCATCTCTTCTTTTAGCGTCACCACAAATCTTCGCCGATGCCCAGAACAAATTCGAAATCTCTTGCGCTCCGAACACGGTGTTCCTCCTTCTCTCGAGCACCAAATTCGCAATCGTTTCCAAAACACGCGCCGTCTCTTCTTCCAGCCCGTCGACTCGAATCAATCGCATTTTCCCCACGGCCCATAAAATCGAGCTCAAATGTCTCGGTTCCAGTTGGTTCGTATTCGAGCGGAGTAAATTTTTGCATCTTTTCAGCAAAGTTCGCAGCGTTTCTTCTTCATGCCCGGCGGCTGTCGAGACGCGAAGATGCGTTTTCGCTAAACGAGAAAACGCCGTGGAGGCGTTGATGATGTTGAATTGGTGGCTCGATTTTTCGATCACGCGAAGAATATGCGCCGGCGACGAAGAATTCGACGAGCACAGGTCTTTGTTGATCCGCTGGTTCGCGGACATCGAGCTCTCGTCTTCTCGTCTTCATGCGTCGTTTTTTTTAGAAGAACTGGGGAAAAAATGCTTCCGATTTTCTCCAAAAAAGAAGTGCTCTCCTCGGAAGGAAGGTTCTTCACCGTCGTCATCGGAACACGCTCTCTCGAACGCCACCACGTCGAAACAAGATGTTGACGTCGATGCCATTACCCTCGCGCGCGACTGCTGCGGCGAAATATTCCTCCGCGTCTTCGAGAAAGACGTTTGGAAACGCCAACCGATCGAATGCGTCAGCATTTAACAACAGAAACTTAGCAGCAGCGCGCAACGCATCTAGAAAGAGCAGAGGGCAACTCGTCGTGTCGAACGGTCTCTTCGGTCTCGGTTTGCCGGAAATTGTCGTCATCGGCGGCGTGACCGCGTTACTTTTCGGTCCGAGTAAACTTCCAGAGCTTGGGAAATCGTTGGGGAAAACCGTGAAGAGTTTTCAGTCAGCCGCGAACGAGTTCAACGAGGAGTTGAAAAAGGAAGTGGACGAGGGCAACAAGGACGGAGAGGAGACGAAGAAAGAAGAAGAATAAGTCATATCATCACTCTTTTCGAGTGGTGCGCTTCGCGCGCACACGTCTTCATTGTTTTAATACTACCCAAAGGTAAAAGTACATTTATTGGATACTGGTGGAGATATACACGCAGCACCCAAGATATGGTCAAATAAAAAATCTTCGTTCGCGCGTGCGACGCGGGAGTCTCTCTCTCTTTCTGTCTATACGTACACGTGTTATTACAAACCAGCTTTCATCTTCGCTTTTCGCAAAGCAACCGCGGGGCGTTTTTTACCGGACGCGCGTGGCTCTTTCTTTTTCTTTGCCATTGTCTTGCCACTTTTGCTCGCGACTCCTTTGCCGCCTTTTCGCGAGGCATCCGATTTGGCGCTCGCCGTTTTCTTATCAAATTTGGCAACTTTGTTCCCTTTGGCGGATCGACCACCTTCCCATGAATTCAGCTTACGTTTGTTAGTGTTGTACCCGTTACTATTGTTATTGTTGTTCTTCTTCAAGGTACTCTCTTTCCCGACACGTTCTCTAGATTTCGTGACCTCGTTCCCTCTTTTTGGCGCGACCACGCCAACTTTCGTGATGCGAAGTTCGCGTTTGCCCATCTCAAAGCCGTCCAATAATAACGCGGTTCGCGCGGCTTTTATGGATTTAAACAAAACGAACGCGATACCTTTCCCACTTCTGGTCGTTTTGTCCCGTACTACTCTCACCGCCTCCAACTCCGTCTTTAACTCTTTATACTCTTTGTTCTTGGTGAAAATCTCGATGACTTCCTCGTCGGAAACGTCAAAGGGTAAGTTGCCGACAAAAACAGATTTCGTTCGGTCGTAACTCACGCCACTTTCATCGGCGCTGTTTGATCTCATGCCTCCATTTTTACTCGATTTGGCGGCAAAATCTACTCTCAGAGTATTCCCGCGAAACTTTTGCATGTTGCCCTTCTTCACGGCCCTTTCGCAATCCTTCTCTCGTTTCCACACTATGTACGCGTTACACCCACTCTTAGATGAGTCGTTGATAGCCCCATTATTCTCGATACCACCTTGTTTTTTGTTGCCTAATGAACTCAAAATCTTTGCTCGAATAGGTACCTTCGCGTCCTTCTCGTCGGCGCTCTTTCTCAGCGGCACCGAGCGAATGCGCGCCGAAACCACTTCCGCGCTCTTCGCTTTCGACCCGAACAGTTGCTTTAAAAATGCAACCAGCTCTTTCGGTTTCGTTTTCATTGGCACGTTTCCGACGAATATCGTCCTCTTCAGTTCCTCTCGTTGGTCTTCCTCCGATTTGGTATTCGACGCAGACGCGCCTTTGCTATTCAGAGTCCTCCTTTGTATGCCTCCCTTCCACCCGTCGTTGTCCTCGTCCGTGAGCTCTCCGTTCACATCCGTTTCTTCTTTCGTTTCTGCGGTCACGCTCTTATCGCGTCGTCGCGCAGTATTCCTTCCTTCTTCTTCTTCTTCTTCTTCTTCTTCTTCTTCTTCTTCTTCTTTCCTCTCCTTCGACGCGTTCTGCGCGCGTTTCATCGCCGCCAGCAGTCGCGCATTCTCGACTTTTTTCTTCTTCTTCCCGACACCACAATCGACCTTCGGCGGCGGCACGGCTTTCAAAGTCTCTTTGTCCTCTTTCGAAAAGAACGACGACGACGTGCTGAACAGAGGGTATTTGTTCGGGTCGATTTTCACCACGCCGTCGAAGATGCCCATGACGACGACGATCGCCGACTTTTGACCGACTGCACAAAGTAGTAAAGCGCTCTTCTTTGCGCGTTGTTGTTCCACAAGCGATTGCACAAAAGAGGAGGAGGAAAACAATCAATTAATTAATGGGGAAAAAGTCGAGAGAAAATGCCCTCATAATAAAAAACACCTACTCAAAAACGCGCTTTTGTTTGGGGGGGGTAGGCCTCTTCGCGACCCGAACGACTTTGAGCGATTTTCCTGGAAAGCCAACAAAAACCGTCGTCATGAGGAGCAAAGAAACGAGCAGCTAAACGACGAGAGAGAGAGAGAGAGAGAGGGAGAGTTTTTGCGAGCGATGTCATCGAATGGTCATCGTCTTCATCATCATCATTCGGAGGACCGTCAGTTCAAAGATCGAGTCTCGACGTTACTCGCGGAGTATTTCGTTCACACGGACGCGGAGGAGTTCGTGAACTCGCTGGAAGAGCTGTACCAATGGCGCGTGCGGTCGAATTTCGGGGAGACGGTGGTGGCCAAAGCGATCGGTCTGAGCCTGGATCGAGGGATGAAGGAACGAGAGATGTGCGCGAGACTGTTGGAACGATTGGCGTTCGTTAAAAAGGAAGGAGAGGACGATGGAAGGAGAGGACGAGGAGAAGGAGAAGAAGACGCGACGGACGACGACGGGAAGGAAGGAAAAGATCAAAATTTCTTTTTCCCACCGGAAGCGTTCGAAAACGCGTTCGATTATCTTCTATCTATGTTAGCAGACGTGGAAATTGATGTCCCGACAGCCATGGAGGATATCTCGAGATTCCTCGCGCGAGCGGTGATTGACGACGTGGTATCGGTGACGTATTTAGAGGCGTGTTTGTCGAGACCGTCGGAGATTTCTGCGAGAGGGTGCGAGTGTGCGAGGAAAGGGAAGGAGCTGTTGGAACAACCCGGCGGAGACGTGGTCTTGAGATCGATTTGGGGTGGTGAGGGGTTGTGCGAAAACCGAGCGGACGTGATAAGAGAACGCGTGAAAAGGTTGACGTACGAATATTTTCAATCGTTGGATTGTAAGGAATGCTCGAGGAATTTGAGGGCGTTGAATATGTCCTATTATCATCACGAGTTTGTGTACCGAATATTATCGGTCGCGATTGAACGAGACGCTATCGATAACTTTGCGTGCGGGAAACAAACGATCGACGTGCTGAAATATTTAGGCAAAGAAGGTGCGGTGAATTCGAGTCAGATGGCGAAAGGATTCGCACGGACGGCGATTCGATTGAGAGAGTTGGCATTGGATTACCCAAACGCCCCGGAAACGTTCGAACGTTTAGCAGAAATGGCAAGATCGAGAGGCTTGTTACCGACAGGATTGAGTACGTGGGCAACTTTGAAAACGAGGAATGTGAGTTCGCACGCGAAAAAATTGGGATTACGAAAACAACTTTTACGGCTAGACTCAGCGGAAGATTTGTTGGCTCTGGCGCACGCGAATCGACGGAGGTATACTCAGTCGCATTTAGGTGTTGGTATTGATGGTAGTGCATCGCAAATAGCTGCACAAACGAGAGGTGAGCACCTGTCTCCATCCTCGCAGACGTCTCGAGAACGAAAGAACCGAAGAAGAAATAATGTGTTTTCTTCTCCCGTGGCGGCGGCTAATACAGCGTTGCTTTTTGGCGGAGATAACGCGACGAGTGGTGATTCTGGCGAGTCCGACAGTGACAGTCGAAGTCTATCGCAATCTCCCCAACCAATGGCTCTATCACCATCCCGGGATGCCGCACGAAATCGAAGGCGGATGCAAAATAATGCGGTAGATGTGGCGATGCTTCGAGCTAAGCTCGGGTCGTCACATCTCATGCATCGTTCATTGAACGAAACCAGAGGACTGATTGATGACGACGATAGTGAAGAGGCTCCAGCATCACCACGCGCGCGAAGAATAAAACGCAGTATCGAAGCACAGAACGAAAACACGTGGCGAAGGAAATTTTCCTTGAACAAAGAACACTTGCGTACGCTTCGCGAAATGCGAGCGAGAGATTACCATATCAAACACGTCGCCGAAGGGACGACGTTAAAGATGCGGCGTAGAAACAACGCCATGTATTATGCAAAATCAAACGAAAAAGCGACTACTATGATGGGTAACAAACCATTTTTACGACGCTCACACTCCGCCCCGGGTGGTCTTCGTGAACTCGACGAACTCGCCAGTTTCGTCAGCGACGTCGGTAAAGTCCACGATTACTTACCTTTCAATGACCGATACGAAGTTGGTGAAACCATGGGTAAAGGTGGATTCGCCGTCGTGAGAAAAGCTCGACACAAAGAGTCCAACGAAATCATTGCAGTCAAAACAATCTCGATTAAAGAGATGGACGACGATTCCAAAAAGTCGAACGGATCCTCAGATGAAGATTCAGACGAAGACAACGACGGCAGCGATAGCAGCGACTCGGATGAATTTGAAGCGATGACTACGGAAGAAGTTTTAAACGAGCTTGCGTTAATGCAACGCCTTTCCAGCCACCCACACATTGTCACCATCCGCGAATTCTTCACGGAGCAAAACGGCGCGGTCATTCACGTCGTGATGGATTTGTTGAAGGGTCAAGAGCTGGAAGACGCAGTCACGGAACAGCCTAACGGTCGATTTCCTGAACCTGTCGCGAAAAAGATAGTGCATCAACTTCTTGACGCCGTCGCTTTCATGCATACGAAAGGTGTCATACATCGTGATTTGAAACTGGAGAATATCGTGTTGAAAGAAAAGGACGATTACGACACCGTGACGATTGTTGATTTCGGTTTAGCAAAAGTTTTACGTACCAGGCAAACGTCTGCTGGCGTGGACGGAACTGTCGCGTATGTCTCTCCCGAAGCCTTATTACAAGGCACGTACGGTCAAGGTGTGGACGTGTGGGCATGTGGCATCGCGTTGTTCGTTTTACTCTCCGGAGAATGGCCGTTTGAGGACGAGGACGAGGACGAGTTGATTGAACTAATTTGCGAAGCGAATATTGATTACTTCTTGTTTGATTTTAGCGGCGTTTCGGAAACTGCAAAAGATCTCTTGAATGGGTTGTTGGAGCCGAATCCCAGGAGACGCTTACCCGCTGCTGCAGCGCTCGAACACAAGTGGTTTAATCCGGTGCACGAAAAGAACGATTCGCAGAGGTTGCGAAGAGTCCACAGGAAGTTGGAAGCATACTCGTACGTTGAGCACCAATTACCTGAAAGAAGGTTTGAAGAGGGCGAATATTTATGCGTCAAAGGTGAACCGTGCGAGGAGGCATTTTTGATCACTAGCGGCGAGTGTATCGTCGAAGAAGGTGAAGAAGATGACGAGACGGTAAACGTGTCCAGATTTCGACGAGCTTCCAATTTGGTCGGAGAAATTGATCCAGATGCGGAAATCTATTCAGTATCGGTCAAGGCAAAAGAAAACACGCGGGCGCTTGTGTTTACTAGAGATGATATTAAATGGGCGAATACACGGGATTATCGCTTGACGCAGGCTTTTAATGACGTCATTCGAGAACGCAGGCGCATTGTTGCGAGATACGAGGCTAAATTACGCAGCATCACGAAACAAAAAGAGCGTGCGGAAATTCGCCACCAATCGGAGTTCGTTCGCCGCTAACATATTTTATATCATAAAAAACTGTATTGCTATGTATTACACTACTAAAAATGTATACTTGTTGACTCTTCACGGTACTAGTGCTACTTATCCTACTCCTACTAGTTTTTCTAACTCATAAACGTGCCTACGTACAATACTGCAGCGGCGGCGGTTGATCCGGTATCTGTCCAACCACGAAATCTCTCGAGCCGAACGGATCGGCTGAATTAAATTCAGGCGTGAACTGATTTGAGGCTGCTTGATTTTGTGGTGCTGTTGGTGTTATCGTGACGACTGGCTTTGCAACTGGCACATTTGACGTAAACGCACCGGGCTGCTGCTGGCGCGTTCCCGTTTGCCCAAATCCTCCAAACGTCGGTGTTGAAGGCGGCACGTGTTGAAAACCACCTCCACCACCTCCACCACCACCACCGACAAAGGAGGGCGACGTCGTCGTCGCAACTGGCCCCACATTCCCAAAACCAGACGATGGACCGAACGCCGACTGTTGTTGTTGAATCCCGCCAAACGGAGTGGGAGATGGCACCGCGTCAAACGTCCCGACACTACCAAAAGCACCCGAACTATGATTACTCGTTGGCATCACCCGCTCGTACGCTCTTCCTCCATTACTCGGAGGTACCATGTGAAACTCAATCTTCCTCTCCACCCCGGCCGGTTTCATCGTCCCCGCATCCACTCCGTCGAAGACTTGTTTCAGTTGTGCTTCGGCCATGGATTTCAACACAGACCGATCGTTCTCTTTCAGCTTCTCGTACTCCCGAAACGTTTCAAACACGCGTCGGTGATCTCCCGTTCTCGCTTTCGTTGCTCCTGCCGCCCATCTGAGTTCTTCGGGCGACGTATCGCCGCCTAACAAGTTGTTTTTGGACGCTCCTGGACCGTAGCTTGTTAATTGCCACAGCGGGAACTCCGAACCGAAATCGTCTCCCAACAGGTCTTTTCGAGGTTGATTCGAGCCTTGCTGATGATGCCCTCGACCTCGACCTCGACCTCGACCGCCGCCACCACCGCCTCGGTGCCACTGATTGGACATCCTTCTTCACCGTTGTTGCGATGGTGTTGGTTTTACGTACGCGCGCGTTTTTGTTGTTTGCGCGTTTGGAAATAAAGAACATGGTAAGTCTTTTCGTTCTTCGAATTTTTCCAATTTGCAGCACAAAAGACACGCGGGGATGATGGTTGAATTAAGCGACGCGACGCGAACGGCGAACGCGGCGATGACGGCGGCGGCGACGACAAGAACGACGACGACGCTCGTGAAATCCTTCGATTTATTCCACGCTCGAGTCGACCGCGCGTTTGAATCCATGGAACGGAAGAGAAGCGCCCCTTTAGAAGGGCATTCTCTTCCTCCGTGGAGAACGAGGAAAGAGTACGAAGTGAAGTTAGGGGTAAACATAGAAGAGGAAGACGACGATGACGACGATAAAGAAGAAGAAGACGCGAGAGACGATTGCTTATTCGGAACGAAAACGGAGACGAGACGATCGATAGGGAAGTGCGATCGATTGGAAAGAGAAGAAGAGTTCGACAGAGACGACATGTTTGCAGTTGGATTTCAAGACAAACAGTTACTCCGGGGAGTAAAACGCGCGAGCGGGACGGAGACGAAAACGGTCGTTCCCGATCACGAGAAGTTTCCATTAAAATACACGAAATACACTTTCGACGAACCGGTGTTAGTTGGCGGAGGAGCCAGTGGTAATGTGGATGAGGAAGAGGAAAGAGGATGGACAAAACGGAAGAAGGAAGATGATGTTGGAAAGGTATCGGACATGGAAGAGGAGGAGGAGGAGGAGGAGGAGGAGGATAAAATGAGAGAAGACGCAGAAGCGACGAGAAAAATAGAGGAGCCTAGAGTAATGCGCGGTACAAAAAATAAAGGAGCAAATAGAATAGATGATCGCAAAAGTAGGAAGAAACCGAAGAGAGTGACGCGGTCGTCGTCGATGGCTTCAAGGAGCGTAGCGGCACAAGAGGCAGAAAATGAAGAATAGAAAACGTACTTTAAATGACACGGCTATAGATATCTAGACTATTATCACGCGTACGTACTCTCGGGGAGAAAATACGTTTCCATCTCCCAATACTTCCCGTGGCCAGTCACGCCTTTCCAATCAATCTTGTCCACTCTGACTGGTTCGAACGTCGTCAACATCCCCGTCATGTCTTTCAATTCTTTCGCTATTAATTTGTTGTACACCATGTGAAAGAACACGTTATCTGGACAAAACCCGTTGAAATATGAATAAACGCATCGTTTTCCTTCATCCTTACTCTTTTGAAACAATTTGGGTAAATGCTCGTGAAACTCTCTGATTTCGTTATACGTCTCACCGTAGGTGTCGAAAAAGGCACCGGTAAAGGCGTACTCTTTCGCCAAGTCGTCGATGACATCTTGCCATCGGCCAAACTTTATAATCACATTCTCTTTATCAGCCCAACCTGTTCGTTTCATGTGCGCGTACACGTCGGGGTGCGCTTCGATTATCACGTGCGTTTTGGGCTTTAATTCTTGAATGAAACCGTCAATGATCCCAAGTCCGAATCCTACGTTCAAGACAACGGCATCCGATTCCTTACCATGCTCCACATCGCAAATTTTCCTCGCGTGTAGTTTCATCAAAGGCGTTTCCCATTTCATCATCACGGCATCCCCTTGCTCATCGAGCAGCCGATCTTCGTCGTCGTACTTTAACTTTTCCGAAAGATACGACGTATCCGTTTCGTACTCACCTTTCGCGCGCATCTGCTGTCCTAACTGTAATTCGACCTCTACGCCATAGTCCATGAGCAGAGACGCTAACTGAGGATACTTTTGCGCGGCGTATTCTCCAGCGCAGTGACCATCGTCGTCGACGTCGTTCCAAGGCGCTCCAGATGAGAGCAATAACTGGACAACGTCCACATTACCATGCGTTTCGCACGCGTGCATCAATGCTGTTTTCGATGAATTGGAAGTCTTCGCGAGCACGACATCTTCGCCGTAGTCAGAGATGACTTTCTCAACGAGAGACGAGTCATCGGCGTCGATGGCCTGGAACAACGAGGTCACGCCCGCCTCTGAAGAGGGCATGTTTTGATTCGGAGGAGTCAATGCGGCGAGTCTTCCTCGTAAATTAGGTGTGCTGTTCTGTGCGGCAAAGTACTTTGAGGTAAAGTGAGTAGGTATTAAGAGGTATTAGGTATTATGTTGGTCTCCAAAAATGACCACGGGAATGTGTGCATCTACATCTACCGCCGCACTCGCGACGATTGCTACACGCTAAACCTAGCTTTCGTGTCGATTTTAAATTTGCTGTGGTTTCGCTGCATGAGCCACACGAACGCTAAGACTAAAAACATGCTGCCGTATGTCAAGGTTGACACTTTTGGCATTTTTTCTATGTTGCTCAATAACCGCGCGCCTAAAAGGCAGGTATACCAACTCAAAAGTACGGCAGCGACGCCGAGCCAGCGGTGGATGAAACGGAAAATGGGACGTGGAATCCAGTTTCGGATGTTTCCTAATGTCATTTGTACGACGCATAAACCTAACGTTTTTAAGCCGTAGGTGCCGTGAGGTCCCCATGGCGTGGAAAAGCCTCGAAGGTAGAGGATGCCGAAGATGCCAAACAGAGTGCCGTACAGGATAATCGTGCTTAAGGATTTGTGCACGGTGAACCAACCGGTGGCGTTACCTTTACCGTAGCGCGCGATAGACGCCGAAGCTGGCGCGCACACAACCCATAAAATAAACATGCACGCGCCGTGCGCGAGTCTACCATTGGTTCTTCGTTGCATCATTTTTGTCTCTTCCGAAACGCGATCGGAGACTTTCTTTGCTCTTCGTTTCGGGTCGGGTATGTATATGTCTTTGTTCTCACCACCTCTCACCAGTTTATTGTGTAAGCTATTGTGTAAATCCTTCTTTTGCGCGAGTTTGGCTTTATACTGCATTCCGTCTGGATCTTTTGCCGATTGCTTTCTAAACGCCTCGCGAGTGTCCTCTTTTTCTTCATCGCCCTCATCATTCGTCACCGTTGGCGTGTATCCGCCACTCAACGCTGCCCCTAAACTCGGTGCTTTGTTTCCATTTCTGTCTACCTCTCTGATATCCTCCTTAATCAACTTCAACCCGTTCACCCCTCCTCCTCTCGCGCTTCCTCTCTTGTACTCCATCTCGAACGCGTACCACGTTTCGTACTCCTCCACGACCGTCACTCGAAACGTCACGTTCGCCGGAACCTTCGCCGGAACCACCCACGGTAAAACATCTTTAAACTGTCCTCCATTTTTCGAGTGCGACAGATCGTGCGTGACCGCGTATTCGCACATCGGGTGTATTTGCGCTCGTTCCGGCATATCTTTCTTCAACCATTTTCCAATCGGTCGTTCGGTGTTCGAATCGACCGCGTATATCATGAAGCCTTTGTATCGTCTCGCGCTCGAAATCTGGAGCAGCGCGACTGCGCCGGGAACGTTCACCCCTGGTGCGCCCAAGGTGAATTCAATGTCGCCGGATCGCGCGATCGATGGTTTCGACGACGGTAAGCCGTGCAACACCCCGTCGTAGTCGCAACTCCCAGCGCCGGTTGAATACGCGCGCACAAAAACACCCCTTGTATTCCCATTGCGTTTTGACGACGATGAAAACGATCCATCGTCGTCGTCGAAAAGCGAGACGACAAAAGCGAGGCAGAAGAACATTAGGGCAACGACGACACATTTTGTAAATGTTCCGAAAGGTGGTTCGTTTTTCGACCGTCGTCGTTTCTTCGAGTGCCTCGTCGGAGTCGCCATAGAGTAGAGGAGTCAGTCGTCTACGAGGGACTCGTCGTCTCAAAAAAGCGCTCGAAAAGTGAAGAGAATTGGAAAAAGCGGCAAAAAGAGAGAGACAGAGAGAGAGAGAGAGAGAGAGAGAGAGAGAAAGAGAGATGACGCGGACGCGGGACGCGGACGTCGATACAGAGGAACCCGAAAGTGCAGCAGGAAAGACGGCGGCGACGTCCTCTTGGACGCCGCGGTCGCTGGAGGAGCGCATAAAGAGAGGGGAAGTGCCCGTGCAGGAACAGTACATAAGACGACACGAGACGACGCGAGAACACCACGACCAACGGACGACGAAGAAAGAGGACGGGGTCGTCGGTCGAGAAGGAGACGGAGGAGGAAGGAAAACCTCGGGCGGGTACCAAGAGCGCACGATGAAGATGAAGAAAGCGATGAAGAAAGCGAGGGGAGGGAAAGAGGTAAACGCCATGATGTGCTTCCAATTTCTCAAATCCGGCGGCGGCAAATGCGAGAAAACGAACTGTCGATTTTCGCACGACATCGAACAGTTCATGAAGACCAAAAAGAAAGATTTACCCGGCGTGTGTCCGTTTCCAAGGAAAGAGTGCCCATTCGGATTGGCGTGTCGGTTTTCTGAATCGCACGGTGGCGGACGCGGTGAAGTGCCAGACAAGGACAACGACGCGGCGTCGGTTGTGTTGTTTGACGAACCGGTGGCGAATCCGAGGGACGATATGAACGTAGTCACGAACGACGTAAAATTTGCTTTATCGAGAAGAACGTTTGATTTCAGCCGCGCGGATCGTATTTTGAAAGCGATGGGGTTAAGAACGAGTAATGAAGTGAGAGGTGGAGGAGATCATAAGAATAAGAACAACAACAACATTAACAACGGTAGTCATCAAAAGAAAAACAAAAGAATGAAAACGAACGAGAACGAAAACGCCTTCATTGAAAATGCCGACGAATATTCAGACGACGACATCGATGCCAGGCGGTCGATGACGAACAAAGGAAACAACATCATCACTTCAGAACCGGCTTTCGAAGAAGAAGAAGAAGACGAAAACAAAACGGCGTCCGTAGAACAACTGCTCAAACCGAAAGAGAAGAAAAGGATTGATTTTAAAAATAAGTTATATTTAGCGCCGTTAACGACGGTCGGCAATTTACCGTTTCGTCGTTTGTGTAAAACTTTAGGCGCAGATATAACGTGCGGTGAAATGGCTTTAGCAACGAGTTTACTCAAAGGCGATGCGAGAGAGTGGGCATTGGTGCGCCGACACAAATCCGAGGACATATTCGGCGTCCAAATTTGTGGCGGTCATTCCGACTCTTTAGGTAGATGTGTCCAAGCGTTGGATGATACAATCGAATGTGATTTTATCGACATTAACATGGGATGCCCGATTGATTTAATCTGTAATAAAGGCGCTGGGTCGATGTTGCTCGAGAAACCAAAGCGCATGGAAGAACTCGTTCGAAGCTCGAATTTGATTTGTTCCATGCCGTTGACTTTTAAAACGAGGATAGGATATAAAGATGCGTCGAGAGTTGCGCACACGTTCGCCCCGAACATTAGAGAGTGGGGCGCAGCTGCGTTAACGCTACACGGTCGAACGCGAGCGCAAAGATACTCGCGCGAAGCCGATTGGGATTACATTAAAAAAGTTGCCGATGTATCTTCGGTGCCCATCATCGGCAACGGCGATATTTACACCTATCACGATTACGTAGAAAACGTGGTCAAGAACCAAGACGCCATAGACACTTGTATGATTGCTCGAGGGGCACTTGTGAAACCGTGGATATTTACCGAAATCAAAGAACAACGCAACTGGGACATTAGCAGTCACGAGCGGTTCGAGATGTTGAAGAATTTCACCAGATTCGGCTTGGAACATTGGGGATCCGACGAACGTGGCGTTGAACAAACGCGACGATTTCTTTTGGAGTGGATGAGTTTCACACACCGATACACGCCCGTGGGTATATTAGAAACCATCGACGGTCAACTCGCAAACGTTTCCATGACCCAGCGACCTCCCAAATTCGTCGGCCGGGACGACATGGAGACGATGTTAGCCAGCGACGACGCGTCCGTGTGGGTGGATTTGTGCGAGAAATTATTAGGAAAAGCCCCGGACGGTTGGAAGTTTACCCCAAAGCATAAGTCGAACGCGTATCGAACGAACGCTCGCGAGAGCGAAGGAGGCATGGCTTTTGCCGAGGCGAACGGTTGACGACGATCTTTTTGCTCCTCGCGTAATTAATTAAATCTTGTTTGAAAAAAAAAAGTCAACATTTTCCCTTCATAAAAAAAAAGAGTCGTCGAAATCAATCTCGAATGCGTTTCCAAGCGCATGCATCACCTCCGCGCGTGCCGCCCCCACTGTTGTTTCTGGACGACGGCGACGGTTCCGAGGAAGCACCACCACCACCACCTTCGGGGAGGAGTCTTCCTCGGTCGTCTTTCGAAAGTCCTTCGTCGTCGTCGACGACCACGAAAACGTGTTCTTCTTCTTCTTCTTTTTCCCCAAAATATCGCATGCGACATGCAGTCGGGATCCGGCGCGTCAAAGGTCCCATCGACATGGACCCGCCGCGACGCGTGTTGCGCACGTCCACCACGACCAAGAGCCACTTCGGGAACGAAGAGGAGGAAGAGGGGGAGGACGTCGACGAAGAAGAAGAAGAAGAAAAGCACGCCGGCGAGGAGACGGCGAGCGAGATCTCGTCGTTTTCGTCGCCGAATAATGTGAAACCGCCAAATCCGTGGAAAGTGGACGTCCACAGCGAAGCGAACAGAATCTCGTTCGATTTCGCTCGAGCGCGAGACGGCGTGGTGCAGAAGATCGAACAACTGCACAGACAAGCGACGGAAAGGTTTCATCGAACGCATCAAAAACACGATCGAGAGGCGAAACGAATGAAAGAAACCATCGAGAAGTTGGAGAAAGAGGTGCAAAAGAAAACGGAGATTGAGGCGAACGTGGTGGAAAAGGTGAGAACGTTAGGGGAGTTTAGAAGAAACGCGCGGTTCGCGGCGAGGATGTTGAGAGTGTGGAGGGAGAAGACGAGAGAGGCGAACGAGCCAGGGAAGAGGATTCGAGAGAACATAGTATTACGGAGATCGTTTTGCACGTTTAGAAAAAACGCGAAGATTGCGAGAGCGCTGAAGGAGAGAAGGGCGAACGAGTCGTCATACGCGTTCGCGCAAGCGGCTTCCATGAGAAGAGATGGCTTCGGGAGGGCAACACAGAACCATGAAATCGATCAAGATGCAGAAGCGTTGAGAAAACAGTTGGAAATTGCGAATAAAAAGCTCGCGGAAACAGATGCAAGGTCGAGTCAAATGGAACAAACGATGAGACAAGCATTTATGCGAGGTGTTTGCGCGTTGAATTTAGAGGCGATGAAGTTGATGCGCACGGAAGACGGTGCGATCGTCCAAGATGAAAACGAGCAGGACGAGGGTTGTAAAGCACACCAAAGACCCGTATCTCCAGAAACGGTCGTTCGACGCGCGTACGAAAAGGCTGCGAAAATAAATACTAGTGCACATAATGTTTGTTTATGATGATCTAAATTGAATATTTTTATATTCATTACTACACGTGTCGTTTATTATTGCTAATTTCATTTTTTCTTTGTTTTGTTTCTTCTTCATTCGTTTTAGTATATATTTTTATTGTTGTATTTCTTACGTCAAGAGACGAGGGGCGATACCCATGGACATCAACTCCTGGAACATCAATTTACACGCATATGGCAACATAATCTGAACGATACCAGTTCTTTCGTTCGGATTTTTGCAACATTCGAACGTTTGGTTTTTCAAGTTCGCGACAGCAATCAAGCCACACTTTTGACAGACGTGCACGCGGTAGGCGTCCGATTGATCCATCAGACGTTCTTTCAAGAACGCAGCAGAGCCGTGACTGATAATGCAATCGCGTTCCATTTCCCCGAAACGTAAACCACCATCTCGCGAACGACCTTCCATAGGTTGACGAGTTAAAATTTGGACTGGACCTCGGCCGCGAGAGTGAATTTTATCGTCCACCATGTGCTTCAAACGCTGATAATACGTCGGACCGATAAAGATTTGTGCGTCGAGTTTTCTCCCGGTGTGACCATTGTATAATACTTCGTTACCACGCTTTTGGTAACCGCACTGGTGCAACATGTCCGAAATATCTTCCACCGTGACGGGGGCGAACGGCGTGGCGTCGCCTTCTTTGCCCATCATGCAAGCGACTTTGCCCATGACGCACTCGACGAGCTGGCCGATGGTCATTCGAGACGGGATAGCGTGTGGATTTACGATGATATCTGGAGTGATGCCTTGCGCGGTAAAAGGCATGTCCTCTTGCGTGTACGTCATACCGACAGTACCTTTTTGGCCGTGACGAGAGGAAAACTTATCGCCAACTTGTGGAGTACGCACCGACCGAACGCGAATCTTCACGAATCGCAAACCTTGATCGTTTGTAGTTAACAAGACTTGATCGATGATACCGGTTTCGGATGATTTCATGCCCGTGGAGCAATCTCTCTTGGTGAATCGTTTCGATTGAAGCATCGGGTCGTCTTCTGGTAGCGGTGTCGTTTTACCGATGATGATGTCCTCTCCCGAAACGCGCGTTCCAGGGCAAATCAAACCGTCGTCGTCGAGTTTGTCGTACGTGCCGTGGCGCATGCCTAAGCACGAATCGCGATCGGGTTTTTCCAACTCTTCTTTTGCCAACGAACCCATTTTCTTCTCCTCATCTTTGAAGGATCGGTAGTAAATGGAACGAAACAAACCGCGGTCGATGGAAGATTGGTTCATCAACACGGAATCTTCTTGGTTGTAACCAGTGTAGCACATGATAGCAACGACAGCGTTACAACCAGCAGGTAGTTCACGAAAGTGCACGTATTCCATAGCTCTTGTGGTGACTAATGGTTTTTGCGGGTAAAACAACACGTATCCGAGCGTATCCATTCTCGTTTGGTAATTTGTAACGTACATCCCCATCGCTTGCTTACCCATAGCCGATTGGTACGTGTTTCTTGGCGACTGGTTGTGATCGGGAAACGGAATAATCGAAGCACAAATGCCTAGAATCATCGACGGGTGAATTTCACAGTGAGTGTATTTAATATTCAAACCCCGTCCAGCGGCTTCGGCGGTTTGCGCCGCGAGTAAATCCTCGATGGTCATGGAAATCATCGTCGTCTCTTCCTCCTCGGTATCGACGTATTCGATGAATCCAGAGGTGACCAAATCGTTCCAGGTGTACCCGGTGACATCTTTTTCTTGCAAGAGCTCCACGTGCGAACGTTTCATGACCAACTTTTGGTTTTCGACGATGAACAACGGTCGAGTACATCTCCCATAATCCGTCCAAAGTCGCAACTCTCTCAAGCGAATGTCGTGGACTATGCCGCACTCCGTGGTGATGTCGACTTTTCGTCTCAATTCACGCAACGTGCGCACAAGGTCTCCTGGATCTCGATGAACACCAACCCAAACACCATTAACGAAGATTTTCGTCGCGTGTGGAATTACAGAGGGTGAGATTTCTTCGAGATTTTCCATGGTCCACTCTTCGAGAAACTCGAGAATCGGCGCAGACGGAGAACCCACGGAAACCAAAGCCATCAACGAAAGGTTCTTCACAAGACCGACGGCTTGGCCTTCTGGCGTTTCAGCAGGACAAATCATACCCCATAAAGAGTTGTGTAACTGACGCGGCTTGGCAAGTTTACCTTCGCGACCGATTGGCGAGTTGATACGTCTCAAGTGCGATAAAGTCGACGAGAAACTGAGTCTGTTCAAAACTTGTGACACACCCGCTCTGACATCGGCGGCGCCTTGCGCGCCCCAGTTCCCAGTCGCCAGAGAATATTTCAAACCGTGCGTGATTGTTTTCGCTTTCACGGCGAGCGTGAGCGAGATTTCTTTGCCTGAATCTATGCACCGCTGGCAATACAAACGAACGTCCTTCGTAACTTTACGGAAGAGAGAACGGAAGAGTTGCGCGAGCAGAGGGCCACCTAAATCCAAACGCTTATTGCCATAGTGATCTCTGTCATCCTCCTTTCGTCTTCCGAGAGAAACAAGCAACAATCGGTGAATCATATATCCCAAATAATACGCTTTCTTCGTTTCGCAATCTTCTCCGACGCCGACGTGCGGCAACAACTCTTTTTGAAGAATTTCACGTGCGTATTTAATTCTCTTCTCTCTGGCCACACCAACCGCAGAGCCTCTTTTACCGATGTAATCCAACGCGACTGCTTGTGACTGAATCACTTGCGCCTCCTCAATCGAAGGTCGCAATAAATCCATCATTTCGTTGTCGCCGAAATCGTACACGATGTGTTCTAAAATATCCTTATCCGCCACAAAGCCTAACGCTCTGAAAGCGATGAAGATCGGGATATCGGAACGAATGTACGGCAACGTCACGTGTAACGGACCCGGTGAGTTCTTCCCTTGCCCGTGCAATTGCTTCACCACGCACGCCGACGCACCTCGAATACCCGACTCTGGCTGCGAGCGACACTCGGAGACGTACAAAACCTTACTCGGTTGACGCTTCATAAACACGTACACAGAGTTTGCCGCCATTCGTTCTTGCGCGATCAACACCTTTTCAGAACCGTTAATGATGAAATATCCACCTTCATCGTATGGACACTCCCCTAACTCCGTCAACTCCTTATCCGTGTGGTCGTGCAAAGAGCAATACTCCGATCGCAACATAATCGGCACCTTTCCAATAAATACTTTATTAATATCTTCGATTTCTTCGTTAATTTTCTCTCCGCCACCTTCTTCTTCGCTATTTTGAGTTATCGTGGTGATTTTCTTCCGCATATCCACGTACAGCGGTGCCGAATACGTCAAGTTCCTCAATCTCGCCTCTTTCGGGAACAACGTAGACGTCATGCCGTCTGCCTCCGTTACCATCGGTTTCGACAAGTAAATCTGTCCAAACGAAACCGTCACCGTCTTTTTCTCGCTTTCATCCATCTCTTCCCCCGGGACGTGCTGATGTTCCGGAGTTAACTCAAACGTCGACATCTCGTCCACGATTTCCTGCATCGTGTGTTGTATGAATTCATTGAATGAATCCAATTGCTGTCGAACTAATCCTTTCTCCTCGAAAAAAGACGAGATGACCGTCCAGGCATCCTCCTGCGATGAGCGCGTTGGAACAAAAAGAGAGACGCACGATGTCAGCGCCGCGCGCGTTTCATCGAATCGGAATCGAAAACAAAGTCGGAAAGAGAGAGAGAAAAAGAAAATGCGGCGATCGCTCGTCGACACGATTACGTCGCGCATTCACACATCCGCCGCGCTCTCAGACGGCCCGCGCGACGATCCGAGACGCCTCGAGACCGTTCGTGCACCACTGCGCCAAGCATCCCGCCTCTCCCTTTGCGATCACATCGCCGCGCGCATCATCGCGGTTCAGAAACGAGACCCTCGAGATACGCGAAAACGCGACCAAGACGATCGGGGAACACGCTCTACTTTTCGCCAAAAATCGATTCCTATTAGAGAAAGAGAGCGACCAAAAACACGCACCTGGCCAATCTCCTCGTCCTCCTCCGCGACCTCGTCGAACGACATGGTGGTTCAAAGACGATAATAAATTGACGACCGCTCTTCCTCTCGCTCTCGCGCGTTTCGCGAAAGAGACGAGGAAATGGAAAGACCACCTTATAATTTGTGCGGTGGTCAGAACAGGGTTCAAATAATAATAACAAGCACTCGAGAGACTCCTCTTTTTTCTCTTGGAAAAAACACACAAAAAAACAAAGAGTTTGAACACAACAGATGTAAAGAGTATTGTATGTACGTACTAGTATGGGAGTATCTAAAAAAAAAATCTATCGAGGACGAACCTTCCCCGCTCTTCTTCGAATTTCTTTATCGACGGAATCGTTCCCAGCGCCGTACTCGATGGCTTCCAAGTACCTGCGAAGGAGAAACGCGGAACGCGCGGAAAGTAGGCTCGTGCGTTTTGCCCACGCCATTCCCGGGTCGACGAGCGGTTCGAGCGCGTCGTACACGCCTAAAGCGACAAAATGTCGAAACCAATCTAAGATTGGTTCGATGCCCGAACGAAGCAATATGGAAGGAACGAACGTGATGTTGTTTCTCGTCATGGACAGCAACGTTCTCGTTAACGGTTTGAAGCGAATCACGTCTTGCAAAAACGGTTTCAAAACGTCGTCGCCCAGATTTTGCATGACACCGAAATTGATGCGCATCAAATCGTTGATGAAAGTCTTCGAGGACGACAACGGAGACGAGCTACTCCCAACTTGAACGGACATACACCTTTGAAACAACCAAGCGGCGGATAGCGCAGGTTGATACGCGTTTATTGCTCCCAAAGCGTTTTTATCGACAATATCATCTTCCAACGCTTCTGTCAACGCGAGCGATATCCGCGGCAAATGGCGCAACATGCACGCCAAACCGCCAAAGCTGAGAGGAGATTGCATTCCCGAAGCGTCACCAACTTGTAAGACGCGATCGAACTTAGCTTTTAACGGCGAGTTTCGGTACGTGGGGAAGTACCCAAACAACATGCGTTTGAATTCCACATCTTCCAGCGATTTCAAGTTTTGATATTTCGGCATCAAGTTCCAGTAATCGTCCAAAATTCGAGCGATGGAAGGTCTTTCTGGTTTCGCGTCCAGGTAAGAAAACATGTACGTCGTTCGAACGTTCGATTTTTTACCATCGACACTATTCTTATCCAACTCCGCTGGAAACGCTTCCCAAAAATACTGTCTTTCGTCTTCGATATCCGTGCATGTGTAAATCAAGTCCGCGGAGTCGTTCTTCGCCTCGTCGAAACCTTCCGCGCACGTCCCGACGACCACGCACACGCCGTCAGGTTTCTCCCCATTTCTTGCCTGTAACGTAATTGGCGACCTAAATCCCATGGCATCTACGACCAACCTCGTCTCGATCGTTTCTGAACCAATATCTAATCGCGCACACTCGTCGTTAATCGTAACGCCGTTCAAGCACGTCTCTTCTAATACAGTCCCTCCGTTCAATTCGAAATTTGCGCGACACTTTTCAATCAACTTCTTCGGAGACACCCCGCAATTCAACACGTTTTCCGTCACGATTTCATTTTCCTCTTTCTGTTTCTTCCCAGTGCTATCGTAAAACCCACACTTAATCGGATTAAACTCGCCGCATATCACCTCGTCCAAATCTTTCGCCGTCAATACGTTCAACGCGCACAACACCGAAAGTTCTTTCCTCGTCACGTTCCATTCTTGTTCACGCCCTTTTAGTTTCCCTCGTTCGATGACGGCTACGTTTAGTTTCTTTGTGTTTCGTGTGTTTTGTTGTAGCAACGTGGCGGCTAAGAGAATCCCAAGCGTCCCTCCGCACACGACGACGTCAAATTTTCTCGTCCCTTCAAAACACCCATCTTCAAAATCACCAACCGTCGTCGTCGTCGTCGTCGTCGTCGTCTTCACGAATTCTCCTGCTGTTGTCCCTCCTCCGTTTCGAATCTCCGTCCAAACGTCGTCTATTCTTTTCAGTCCCTCTAAACTCGTTTGACCTCCCGCTCCGAGCGCCAATGCTTTCTTCTCGTCGCCTTTTTTTAGGTCCCCTAGCTCTCCTCTTCCTCGGTCGTCTTCTCTCTTCTCTCTCGCGGCAATCTTTTGCGCGATGCGTGTCGTCGTTTGAGATATAGATACACAATCCTCTTTTCGCGTCGTCGTCTCTGATGAAGCGTTCGTAAAAAGACGACGACTTTTTTTGTTGGTGCTCTTCTTCTTCTTCCTCGTCGTGAGTACGCGAAGATGGCCTCCTCCTCCTCCTCCTCCTCC
>MDSZ01145327.1_pt1 | contig 44107 bp, 43 predicted proteins | sample 811201 | NCBI WGS metagenome assembly MDSZ01 (sample SAMN05326647, study PRJNA326480) | marine metagenome | isolation source: seawater | place: Indian Ocean: North | collected 2010 | reverse complement strand
CCACGTTGATAGGCTGGGTGTGGAAGCGCAGTAATGTGTGCAGCTGACCAGTACTAATAGCTCAATTGGCTTGATTTATGCACTGAAAAAAATTTTTAAAAAATTATATAGGTTTGATCTAATTGTCTAATTGTTTTAATTCAGAGTCTACCATTTCGTGAACAATATCTTTAAATGACTTAGATTGTCTGAATTTTAACTTTCTTTTAGCAACGGTATTATCTGCTAATAATCTTATTTTGCTCTCTTTTCTGTAAAATTGCTTATCTATTTCTAAATATTTTTTGTAATTTAAATTAACTCTTTTAAAAGCTATTTCTAAAAAATCTTTAACACTATGCAGTTGCCCTGTTCCTAAAATAATATCTTGTGGCTTCCTCAATTGTAAGGTTTTCCACATATATTTTACATAATCTTTGGCGTAACCCCAATCTCTCATAGCATTTATATTTCCTAAAATAATTTTTTTATCCTTCCCTTTTTTTATCCTCGCAGCTGCTTTAGCTATTTTTTTTGTAACAAAATAATCTCCTCTTCTGGGAGACTCATGGTTATATAAAATTCCAGAACAAGCAAATAAACCATGTGCCTCTCTATAATTTTTTGTTAAGTGATATCCCGCCAATTTTGATATTCCATATGCAGATCTTGGGTTAAACTGGACATTTTCATTTTGCGGAGATTTTTTTGGATTTCCAAAAATTTCTGAAGATGCAGCAAAATAAAACTTCGTTTTTGGGCTATATTCTTTAATTGCAGTTAATAAAAAATTCGTTCCATTAATGCTGGGGTTTAATTTAAAGAATTCAGTATCAAAATCGTAATTAATATAACTTTGAGATCCTAAGTGGTATATTTCATCTGGCTTGATTTCTTTAATTAATTTTGAGATGTTGTTATAATTATTAATTGAAGTTTTTAAAATTTTTAAATCTTTTATATATTTTTTAAAATAATTTTTTTTTATTCTTTTTGTAATACCATAAACAAAATATTTTTTTTTAATGAGTAATTCAGCAAGATAGGACCCATCTTGGCCGTTAATACCAATTATTAATGCTTTCTTTTTCATATTTTTTTTGAGCAATAAAAATCTTTAGCTAACATTAACACTATTATTTGTATAAAAACTTTTAATTAAACTTAAATCAAATTTTTTAATTTTTTTATATCTTTCTGGATGCCACATAATACCTAAAATTTTATTTTTTTTTATATGAAAGGCTTCAATGGTATTATCATCAGCAATTCCAAATACATCAATATTTTGTTTTTGGCTTAATTCAATTGCACAATTGTGAAATGAATTTACAACTTTTGTAAATTTTCTGTCTTTGATATTAAAATATACATTATGTGATCCTACATGATTGTTTATTTTTTTTATTTTAAATCTATATTTTTTTGCTAAATATTGTGCTCCGTAACATATTCCAATTATTTTAATCTTTTTTTTTAATGCAAAATTAAAAATTAGGTTATTAATTTTAAATCTTATTTTATCTTTCCTCTTTCTAAGTAGAACATCGTTACCACCACTAAGAAGTATCAAATCATAATAATCATCTAATTTGTTATTGTAAATTTCAATCTTAGTATCTCTGAAAAGTTTTTTTAACATATCGATTAATTTTAAATCAACACAATATTCTAATTGATTTTTATAAATTTCTCTTATTGAAGGTACGATTAATATTTTCATTAATATATTTTTTTATTTAAACAATCTATCGTTAGGTTCTTTTTTAATATAATTTGATTAAATTTTTTTTCTCCAACCCCAATACAAGCTGGCAATGATAGCTCCGCTGACCTTATGCTCATATGTGAATTTTGACCACCAAATTTAGTTATTAAACCTTTAATTTTTTTTGAAAATATAAAATCATATCCAGGATCAGCACTTTCAATTATCACAATTCTATTATCTAATTTTTTTAAATCTTTAATATTTTTATAATGGATAACTTGTGATTGAATTTTTTTTTGCGTTATATAGTTTCCATTTTCACTATTTTTTTCAAACAAATACAAATCGTTAATATCTGATATGGTTTCAGGTAGGTGTATGTTTGAATTGATTTTGTAAATTTTTTTATTTCTCTTAATTTCTTTTTTAAGAATATTAACAATGTTAGTGCTCTCTAAAGTATAATGAAAATTTAAAATTGTATTGATATCAATAAAAGACATGTCCTCCCTTGAAATTTTGTATTTTTTTCCAAATTTAATTAGGTTTTCGAATATTAAGTCTATACTTTTCGAAAAAACAAATTTTGAATATTCTCTATTAAATATAGATTTTCGAATAAATTTATCTAAATCTTTCGCATTTAGATTAAATTTATTTTTTCTTAAAAATGTATTTATTTTAATTTTTTGGTTTTTTGAAAAATAAAATTTTTCTTTATGTAAAAAATTTTTTTGTTTTTTATTAAAATATTTTTCATAACCTTCTTTGTAATTTAACGAGTTGATGTCATAAGTATTTGGTCTTAAGTGTCCATATATTTTACAAAAGTTGTTTTTATTTAATTTAAGAAAATCTTTACTTACGTTTGAGGCGATATTAGTTATAGAATTTAGATATTTGTTTTTATCCACATTAGATATTATTTTAGTATCTACTAGTGAATTTAAAATATCTATGGCAATAAAACCACATCTTGCCAAACCAGCAAAAGGAAGAGTCCCATATTTTTTACAATCTTCAAGTAAAAAGTATATTTTATTTAAGGGATAAATTGATGATTTTATTAGTTTTTCTTGTCTTCTTTTAAGTTCATTAATTTTTTTTATATCGAGCAAAGAAGAATCATACGCAATATTATTGATTCTAATCAGAGATTTTTTTATTTTATAAATTTCTTGTTTACTAAACACATTTTTTAATTCTTTATTTAATCTCAAATCTGTTGATGCTGTAAAACAAGTAAAAAGAATTTTAAACTCAATTTTGTCATGTAAATGAATATTTTTTTTAAATTTTTTAATGTAAAAGTTTACTAGTTTTTCAGAAATCTTTGGATCTAAATTATTTGGTATCCATGAGTTAAAGTCTACCCTAATATCAATATATGGAGTTCCATAAAATGTAGTCATAAGGTGATGAGCTTCAAGATTTTTAAATCCATATTGAAATCTGTTTTTTGACCATATGTGGTCTGTTATTAATTCTTTATACAGTGAAAGAGCCAGAGGCTTTGGTTTTATGCCTATTATTTCTGCTGGATTCCAATCAGGCATAACTCCAAAACAATTAGTATTTCCATAAAGATCATAATTTTTTTCTTGAAGTTTATTTATTTTTTTCTCTAATTTTTTTAAAAGTTTACTATAAATTTTTTTTGAATAAATTTTTTTATTTTTTGGTAAAATAATTTTTCTTACTTGTAAAATTGATACTATGTTTTTTTTATTAACTGCAAATTCAATATCTAACAAATCAGTGTTAAATATTTTTTTTAATTTCCTTACCTCTAAAAGTAAATTTTTTATTTTTTGATTTTTTATTTTTATGGGTTTTTCATCAAATATTGTTAATGTGTTTGTATTTCTTGAGCCAGATGTAACTGTATCGGTTTTTTTATTTTCATCATAATTTATATTTATTATGGGTAAATAGTTATGAAGATCTATTGTGGTACAAACGCCAGATAGAGAAACTTTTTGAACCATATCTTGTATAATTATTTCATTTTTTTTATTTTTATAATATTTTTTGATAATTTTATTTATACACTCTTCTACCAATAATTTATTTTGTGGATCAATATTTAAAAAACTTGAATATTTACCAGCTAGAGATGATTTGCTTGTATCTTCATTTGCAGCTGAAGATCTAATTGCAATTTTATTTTTAAACTCCTTTGTTATTTTGTTTAGAATTTTATTTGTATTTTTCAAAAAATGAGCTTCTTTGATCAGGACTAATTTAGGTATATTAAATCCCTTAGCTCTCAAATTTGATAATGTTTTACCTTTTGTACTAAACAGCATTACAATAAAAGTAGTTTATTATTCTTATTTTTTCAACAAACCGAATTTAAATAAAATAAAATACAATTGTTTTTTTAAAGATTTCCTAGAAATGCTTTATATTAAAATTTGCAATAAACAATTGTAGATTTTTGAGTATTTAAAGGCAGAAAAAATTTTAGTAAAAAACAATTCTATTATAATATCTACAAATTAGTGTAAATATTATATAAACCAAATTTACATATTTATGAAAAAAGCTTTGATAACCGGTATAACAGGACAAGACGGATCTTATCTTGCAGAAATGCTTATTGATAAGGGATACGAAGTTCACGGAATAAAACGAAGAACTTCATTAATAAACACTCAAAGAATAGACCACATATATCAGGATCCCCATGAAATTAATAAAAAATTAATTTTGCATCATGGTGACATGACAGACTCAACTTCTTTAATTAGAATTATTCAAGAAGTTCAACCTGATGAAATTTATAACCTTGCAGCTCAAAGTCATGTTTCCGTATCTTTTGAAGAGCCAGAGTATACAGCAAACTCAGATGCTTTAGGAGCTTTGAGAGTTTTAGAGGCTATAAGGATTTTAAAGTTAGAAAATAAAACTAAATACTATCAGGCTTCAACTTCCGAAATGTATGGACTCGTTCAAGAGACACCACAAAATGAAAAAACGCCTTTTTATCCCAGAAGTCCTTATGGTGTTGCAAAATTGTATGCTTATTGGATAACTGTAAATTATAGAGAGTCTTATGGAATGTATGCGTGTAATGGTATTTTATTTAACCATGAAAGTCCAGTTAGAGGTGAGACATTTGTCACAAGAAAAATAACAAGAGCACTCTCAAGAATTAAACTTGGATTACAAAAAAATCTATATCTTGGTAATTTAAATGCATTAAGAGATTGGGGTCATGCAAAAGATTTCGTAGAGGCACAGTGGTTAATGCTTCAACAAGAAAAACCTGAAGATTTTGTTGTTGCTACAGGTGAGCAACATTCAGTAAGAGATTTTATTAATGTAGCTGCAAAAAACTTAGATATGAAAATAGAGTGGAGAGGTGAAAATATAAATGAAATTGGATCTTGTAATGGTAAAGATATTATAAAAGTAGATCCTAAATACTTTAGACCGTCTGAAGTTGAAACTTTATTAGGAGATTTTAAAAAATGTAGAGAAAAATTAAATTGGTCACCAAAAATTAAATTTGAGGATTTAGTTAAAGAGATGGTTTTAAATGACCTAAAGTCAGCAAAAACTGAAATTAATTAAGCTTAAAAATTAATTTGATGTTATAAACAATAAGAAATACATGCGTAAACCTAAAATATTTGTTGCCGGTCATAAAGGGATGGTAGGTTCAGCCATAGTTCGTTTTTTAAAAAAACAAAAATGCAAAGTTATAACTAAAGATAGATCATCTTTAGACTTGTTGGATCAAAAAAATGTTCAAAAATTTTTTAAAAATCAAAATATTGATCAAGTTTACATAGCGGCAGCAAAAGTAGGTGGAATTTATGCAAACAACACTTACCCTGCTTCATTTATCTATGAGAATATTTTGATTCAAACAAATATTATTCATAGTGCTTTTTTAGGCAATGTTAAAAAATTAATGTTTTTAGGATCTAGTTGTATTTATCCTAAAAATGCTAATCAACCAATGAAGGAAGAAGAATTGTTAACTGGCAAGCTTGAGTTAACAAACGAACCTTATGCAATAGCAAAAATTGCAGGAATTAAAATGTGTGAGAGCTACAATCGTCAGTATGGAAAAACTCATGGTATTGATTATAGATCTATTATGCCAACAAATCTTTATGGTCCTGGGGATAATTATCATCCAAAAAATAGCCATGTAATACCAGGGCTTATCCATCGTTGTCACGAGGCAAAAGTGAAAAAACTTAATAAATTAGTCGTATGGGGCACAGGAGAGCCTAGAAGAGAATTTTTGCATGTTGATGATATGGCTAGAGCTTCAATACATTTAATGAATGTTAAAAAAGAAATTTATAATAAAAATATTTTAACAAGATGCAGTCATGTTAATGTTGGAAGTAACCAAGAATTTTCAATTAAACGACTTGTCAAAATTATAAAAAAAGTTGTTGGTTACAATGGTCAAATTGAATTTGATACAACAAAGCCAGATGGAACAATGAGAAAAAGATTAAATAGTAGTCGTATTTATAAATTTGGATTTAAACCAAAAATTAGTTTAGAGGATGGATTAAAATCAGCATACAAAGAATACAAAAAAAAAAATTAAATTAATGCGTTATCCTTTTTGTCCATTAACTTTTTCCAAAAAATTTAAAAAAATTTTTTCCATTAAACGGTTTCCAATATTTATGGGTGTGTCAAATAATAAAAATAATTATATATTTGAAAATATTAATTGGTGGATAAATAAAAAAAGTGGAAATATACAAATACATCCAAAAATTTCTTTAGATAAACTATATGCAAAATCACATGGTTCTGGAACAATAGGTAAGACATGGAAAGACCACCATGAATTATTTTTTAGTTTAGTAAGAAAATATTTGAAAGGGACTGTTTGCGAAATTGGAGGTGGAAATAACTCTATATTAAATAAAATAAATAATTATTCAGAAATTAAAAATTTTTATTCTTTTGATAAGAATTTGAAATTAAAAAAAAAAAATAAAAAAATAAAAAAAATCAAAAAATTTTTTGAAAATAGTTATTTCAAAAAAAGAAATCTTTCAGTCGATCTTTTAGTACATTCCCATACATTTGAACATCTCTATGATCCAAATAAATTTTTGAATGATGTTAAGTCAATTTTATCTAAGAATGGTAAGCATATTTTTACAATGCCAAATATGAAGCCAATGATTAAAAAAGGTTATGCAAACGCAATGAACTTTGAACACCCATTCTATTATGATGAAAAATTAGTTGATTGTCTTTTACATAAGAATAATTTTAAAATTATAAAAAAAGTACTCTTTAAGAAAGATCATTCAATAATGTATGTAACTAAAATTGATAATTCTTTTAGATTTAAAAATAAAACTAAATCAAATAATTACAATGAATATAAAAAAAATCATAAACTTTTTAAAGATATGTTTAATTACTGGAAAAAAGATATTTTTAAAATTAACAAATTAATAGAGAAACATAAAAATGTTTTTTTATTTGGTGCTCATATATTTTCTCAAATGATTTTATTTAATGGATTAGATAAACGAAAGGTAATTGGAATTTTAGATAATGACAAACAAAAATCTGGAAAATATTTATATGGCACAAATCTTAAAATAAAAAATCCATTAACATTAAAAAAAATTAATGAGCCTTGTGTTGTACTTCGAGCTGGTAGTTATAATCAGGAAATAAAAAAACAGTTGTTAGAAATAAATAAAAAAGTAACAATCGTATAATTATGATTGAAAAAAAAATTAAAAAACCTTGGGGTTATGAACTTTTAATCGAGAAAAATAAAAAATATATGTTTAAAAAACTTTTTATGAAAAAAGGGCATAGATGTAGTTTGCAATTTCATAAAAAAAAAATTGAAACTATTTTTATAGTAAGCGGAAATTTAAAAATTTTTTATGGAAAGAACAAAAATCAACTGAGAAGTAAAATTTTTAAACCTGGAAAAACCATCACAATAAATCCAAAAATTGTACACAGAATGTACGCAGTTAGTAATTGTATTTATTTAGAGGCTAGCACTCCTGAAATAAAAGATGTAGTTAGATTAAGTGATGATTACAGAAGAAAAGTGATTTAATTAAAATATCTTATTAAGTTTTTTTCAAGTGATTTATCTAGTTGTTTTTGGAAATTTATTTTTTTACTTATTTTATAAATTAAATTTTTATAAATTTTTGATCCAAAATGATAATGTCCTGCAGTAAAAAATTTTATTAGGTTGTTTTCGTTATTGTAATTCCATTTTTTCCATTTACCTTTTTTTAATACGAGTTTTTTAAAATCATTTATCTCTTTTTCCAAACCAAGATATTTTGAGATATTGTAGATTAGGTTCGATTGTATGACCCCAAATTCTGGTGCAATATTAATTGCGTTTATTCCATATTGACGTCTAAGCTGAATTTGTTCTAGGTTTAAATAATCACAATTATGTTCTTTTAAAAGAATCCCATTTTCAACAGCTATTTTTTTCATAATTTTTACAGACTCAATATCAAATTGACCAACTTGAAATAAAGATTTTACCAGCGACCCTGTTTGACAAACAATAAACTGCTTGTTTTGAAATTTACTAAAAAATTTTGCATCTTTAGTAAATTTTTTAAAATTTGTTAATACTCCGTGATCTTCGGCTCCAAACTCAAAAAAAATTTTTTTATTATGTTTTTTAGCTGCGTCGTTACAAAAATAAATTAACTCCTCTGCAATTTCATATTTCGCTTTACCACATTTAGAGGTGTCTATATGTAAAATTTTAAAATCATTTTGTATATCATCCAAAAGAGATATTTTGCATTCATCTACCTCTTTTTTCAAACTAGATTTTTTCTTATTATCTCTTTTGTAAGGACCACAATGATCTCTACTCATTATTAAATACTCATTTTTTTTGCTTTAACAAAGTTTGCAAATTCCAATGTAGAAAAGTTATTTACATATCCTCCACCTAATTTACTGGACTCAATTTGATTTCTTGAGCATATAAGCATTATCTTTTTTTTATATTTTTTTGAAAAGAAGTTAATAGAATTTATTACCTCAACACTCATTGGTCCTAAACCTAAAAAAGTACTCTTAATCATTAATAATTTGAATAAATTAATATTTGTAATATATATCAGTAAATTTTAAGATGCTAGTTATTGTTCCAACTGCAGGTATAGGCTCGAGATTAGACCTCCATACAAAAAATTTTAATAAATCAATGATTCAATTAGGAGATAATCCAGTAATTTCTAAAATAATTGACAGTTATCCACCAAACACAAAATTCATAATAATAACAGGATACAAAGGTGATCATATAGAAGAATTTTTGAAATTATTTTATCCAAAAAAAAATATTAAAATTGTGAAAATTAATTTATTTGATGGTCCTGGAAGTGGTCTAAGTTTTTCTCTTTCTCAAGCATTAAATTTTATTAAACAACCCTTTTTTTTTCACGCAAATGATACAATTTTTACAGATAAATTTTTTTATCGTAAGATAAATCAAGATACACTTTTCTTGGACAAAAAAAATTGCGATACAATGAAATATGCAACTGTAGAATTTGGAGATAACTATAAAAAAATTCATAATAAACTCAATTATCTGAGAAAAGATTATTTTAATTACACAGGTGTGGCTTTTATAAAAAATTATAAAAAATTTAAAATAATATTAAAAAATTATAAAAAAAATGAAGGCGAGTTATCTTATTTTAAATCTTTAGATCCAAATAAAATAAATTATAGATTTATTAATGATTGGCACGATATCGGAAGTAAAGAATCAAAAGAAAAAGCAGAAACTTTTTTTTTAAATTCAAAAAGTATACTTCCAAAATATGATCAAGGAATTTTCTTTAAGAAAAACAAAGTGTACAAATTTTTTACAAATGAGAATGTGATTAAAAAGAGATACGAAAGATCAAAAGTTTTAAGTCCTCATGTACCGAAGATAATTAAAAAAAAGAAATATTTTTATGTATATAATTTTGCAAAAGGAGAGGTTTTTTCAAAATTAAAAAATAAAAAAAAAGAATTTCTTAAGTTGTTAGATTGGTTAAATTTAACTTTTTGGAAAAAAAAGATTTTAAATAAAAATAAAATGAGAGCTTTTGAACAGAGATGTAATAGTTTTTATTATGAAAAAAGCTTGAGTAGAATAAATTATTTATACGAAAAAAATAATATTAAAGATCAAATGGAATTAATAAATAATTTAAAAACCCCAAAAATTTCAACATTATTTGAACAAATAAATTGGAAAGATATTAATGCTGGCATACCTGTGAATTTTCACGGTGATCTACATTTTGAAAATATTATTAAAGATAAAAATAAAATTACTCTTTTAGATTGGAGAGAGGATTTTTCAGGTATAAAAAATTATGGAGATATTTATTATGATTTAGCAAAAATCAATCATGGAATGATTATTGATCATAATGTGATAAAAAATTCAAAATTTAATGTGAATATAAATGAAAAAAAAGTTAAAATAAATTTTTTTCAATCTCAAGAAAATAAAAGTTGCCAAAAACTATTTTTTAAATTTTTAAAACGCAATAATTATTCATTAGTAAAAGTTAAAATTCTTACTTCTTTAATATTTTTAAATATTGCTGGATTACATCATTACCCATATTCCATCTTTCTGTATTATTTGGGAAAGAGTATGCTTTATAAATCACTTAAAGAAAAATAAAAAATTAAAGTATTTTAAGAATGAAAAAAAAAACAAAGATCGCCTTTCTTGATAGAGATGGTGTTTTAAACGTTAGCAAAATAAAAAATGGATACGTTGGATTTATTGACGATTTTAAATGGATACCAGGAGCTAAAAAAGCAATTGATTTAATCAGAAAAAATAAATTTAAGATTGTAATAGTTACAAATCAATCTGGTATTGCTAGAGGATTTTTTACTGTCAAGGATGTTTATAAGCTTCACCGGTTTATTAAAGAAGAGCTTAATAATTTTGGGACAAAAGTAGATAAGATTTATTTTTGTCCATATCATAAAGATGGAGTTATTAAAAAGTATAAAAAAAATTCAATTTTAAGAAAACCTGGTATTGGGATGTTTTTAAAAGCTAGTGAAAAATGGAATATTGATAAAAAAAAATCATTTATGATTGGGGATCAAAAAACAGACATGGAATTTGCAAAAAGAGCAAAAATAAAAGGCTATTTGTTTAATAAAAGAAATTTATATAATTTTGTAAAAAAAAATGTTTTAAGATTTGAATAAACTATAATCTTAATTTAAAGGGTAATAGTTAATTGTAAATTAAATTAAAAATAAAATAATGGATGTTGTATTTATAAACCCATCAGTAGGTTCAAATTATCAATCTTTAAAAAATGAATATACTTCGATTGAACCACCCACATGGTCATTATTATTAGCTGAGTCAATGAGGAAATTTGGTTATAAGGTTTCTATAATTGACGCTAATGCTGAAAATTTAGAGTATGAATCTATATATGAAAGGTTAGAAAAATTAAATCCTAGGCTTATCTGTTTTGTAGTGTATGGACAAAATGTTAATGCAGGTACTTCAAATATGGAAGGCGCAACAAAACTAAGTAATTATATAAAAATCAAAAATAAAAATTTTTATATTTCATATATTGGATCATATGTTCAGGCATTACCCAAGAAAGCTTTAGAGGATGAGCAGAGTATAAATTTTGTTTTTACTAATGAAGGAGTTTATTCACTTAAAAATATTTTAAAATTGAATAATTTTGAGACTAATCAACTTGAGAAAGTAAAAGGGATAGCTTTTAGAAATGGTGATCTTATAAAAATAAATGAACCAGAAGATGTTGTTCCAAATGATAGAATGGATTTAGATTTACCTGGATATGCTTGGGATTTATTGCCTTATGAAAAAACGCCATTAGATTTATATAGATCTCCAATGTGGCACGCAGAATACGACAAAAATAAAAGATCACCTTATGCTGCATTACAAACCTCGTTAGGATGTCAATTTAAATGTAGTTTTTGTATGATAAATTTAATTAATAGAAATGACAGTGAAGAAATTGGTGTCTCTTCAAAATATAATAAAATGAGATTTTGGAGCCCAGAATTTATAATAAAAGAGTTCGAAAAACTAATTAATATGGGCGTAAAAACCATCAGAATTACTGATGAGATGTTTTTATTAAACCCTAAATATTACAAACCATTATGTGAAAAACTTTCAGCTTTGAATAAAGATGATAGTTTAAGAATGTGGGCGTATTCAAGGATTGATACTGTAAAGAATCCTGAAGTATTATCTTTAGTAAGAAAAGCTGGGATCAAATGGCTTTGTTTAGGAATTGAAAGTGGAGATAAAAAAGTGAGATTAGAAGTCTCTAAAGGAAAATTTGAAGATGTTGACGTTAGAAAAGTTGTAAAACAGGTACACGAAGCCGATATAGATATAATGGCGAATTATATGTTTGGTCTTCCAGGTGATACAGAGGAAACAATTCAAAAAACCTTTGATTTAAGTTTAGAGTTATGTACATCCGGATGGAATATATATGCAACAATGGCTTTGCCAGGCAGCTTATTGTACAAAGAAGCTATACAAAAAAACATAAAACTCCCAGAAAGTTACTCAGGATATTCATTCCATTCATATGATACAGTGTGTTTGCCAACAGATGAGCTGGAACCCTGGAGAATACTCCAGTTGAGAGATCAAGCTTTTATTGATTATCATACAAACAATAAATTTTTAGATAGAATAAAGAAAAGATTTGGAGATAAGGCTGTAAAAAATATTACTGAAATGTCAAAAATTAAGTTAAATCGAAAAATAATTGATGAAAACAAACTTAATTGAAATTTTACTGGATAATTTTACTAAACTTTAGTAATAGGTGCCTTATTAAATATAACTATAAATGACTATTCTAAATAATCTAGAAACTACATGTAAAAAGTATAGAAAAGAATTATTTGAAAAGTTTTTAGAAGTTGGTCAGGGTCACCCAGGTTCTGTGTTCTCACTAATTGAGATTGTTACAACATTATTTCACAATTCATTCATTAGATTTGATAAATCTAAAAATGTATTTAAGGATAAAATTATAATTAGCAAAGGTCACGCTACTGTAAGCCTTTATCCAATTTTAAGAGATTATGGAGTAATTAATAATGAGGACTGGGAAAACTGGGGAAAAAAAGATAAATCTAGCAACCTTAGAGTTTTTGGTAATACTTCAATTCCAGGAATAGATGCTACAACAGGATCTTTGGGTCATGGTTTAGGTATAGCATGTGGAATGGCTTATTTATATAAAAAAAAAAATTTGGATAAAAAAGTCTACGTTGTTATAAGTGAAGGAGAGCTTTACGAAGGATCAACGTGGGAGGCATTATTATTTGCCGCACACCACAATTTAGATAATTTAAATGTAATTATAGATGAAAACTCATTAATAATTTTAGGTAAAACTGATGATTGTTTAAAATTAGATCCTATTTTAGATAAAATCAAAGGTTTTGGTTTTGATGTGTCACAAGTAGATGGTCATAATCTAGAACAATTAGATAATGCTCTAAGAAAAACTAAAAATCAAACAAATATTATTTTAGCAAAAACTATTAAAGGTAAAGGATTTTCTATTATGGAAAATAAAGCACATTGGCATTACTGGAATAGTTTAAATTCTGATGAAATTGAACTTTGTAGAAAGGAACTAGAATAATGAAATTACAAAGAGATGTTTTTTTGGATGTGATAAATAATAAGTTAGAGAAAGATAAAGATATTTTTGTAATGAGTGCTGATTTTGGTGCAGCATCATTAGACATAACAAGGGATAAGTTTAAAGAAAATTTTATTCATTGCGGGATATCAGAACAAGCTATGTTTGACATTGGAACTGGTTTAGCTTTAGAAAATAAAAAAGTTATTGCATATGCGATGGGTCCATTTATTTCTTTAAGAGCATTGGAGCAAATAAAGTGTGGACCAGCTATGATGAATTTGCCTATGACTATTTTGTCTGTTGGTATTGGTCTTGGCTATGCTGATGCTGGACCAACTCATTATGCTACAGAGGATTTTGCTTGCTTAAGAGCAATAGGGGGCACAACTATATTTACAGCCTCGGACAACAATATCTCAAAAAAAATTGCTGAAAATGTTGTTGATAATAAAGATTTAAACTACGTAAGGTTAGATAGACATCCAACTGAAAATATTGATTTTGAGCACAATGAATTTAGATTTGAGGATGGATTTAGGATATTTGGCAAATATTCTGAAGAAAAAAATGCAATAATATCTCACGGAAGAATATTATCTAATTGTTTAAAATCTGCAAAAGAGCTAGAAAAAGAATATTATTTAGTGGATTTATTTAGATCTAAGCCAATTTCTAAAAAACTAATAGATCTATTAAAAAAAACAAAAAAAATAATAGTAGTAGATGAGCAAACTCAATATGGAAACTTATCTTCTGCTATACAATCAGAATTATCTAATAACGATCTATTTCCAGTAGTAAAAAATATTTCTTTACCAGATGAATATGTTTTTCAGAATGGTGGAAGAGACTTTTTACTGAGAAAATATAATTTAGATGAAGATAGTATTCTTAGTTTTTGTAAAGATTTATTGTAATTTTTGTGATCATATCCAAAACTCCTTATAGAATTTCATTTTTTGGAGGTGGATCAGATTACCCTGAATGGTATTTAGAAAATGGAGGTATAGTTTTAAGTTCAGCAATTAATAAATATATTTATATATCATGTAGAGAGTTGCCACCATTTTTTAAGCACAAACATAGGTTAGTTTATTCAAAGATTGAATTGATAAAAGATGTATCTCAAATTAAGCATCTAGTTGTAAAAAAGGCTTTGGAAAAAATTTATAATAAAAATGATAAAAGAGGTTTAGAAATTCATTATGATGGTGATTTTCCTTCAAGAAGTGGTATCGGTTCTAGCTCATCCTTTGTTGTGGGTTTGTTAAATGCACTTAATAATTTTTATAAAATTAAAATTACAAAAAATCATCTTGCAAAACAAAGTATATTATTAGAACAAAAAATTTTGAACGAAACTGTTGGATCTCAAGATCAAATTGCAGCAACTTATGGAGGTTTTAATGAGATAACTTTTAATAAAGATGGACGATTTCAAGTTAAAAAATTAATTAAAGATAAAATTACATTAAAAAAATTAGAATCTAATATGATACTTGTATTCGCAGGTGTAAGAAAAAAATCAAATACTGCAAACTATATAGCAAAAACATATGTTCAGAAATTAAATAAAATAAAAAAAAACAATATTCTTGAAGTGATCAAACATGCTAAAATTGCAAAAAAATTGATCTTAGAAAAAAAATTTAATGATTTTGGATTATTATTAAATGAAACTTGGAAGGTAAAAAAAGAACTAAGCAATGAAGTATCTAATGATAAATTAGATTATATTTATAATCTTGGACTGAAAAGTGGAGCATTAGGTGGCAAACTATTAGGAGCAGGGGGCGCAGGATTTTTTTTATTTTATATACCCAAAAGAAATAGAGAAAAATTTTTAAAAGCTTTTAAAAATTTTACTTCGATTCCTTTTAAATTTGAAAAAGAGGGGTCTTCAATAATTTTTAATGAAACAAAATAATACTTTTTAAGTTTGAAAGATTTTTTTTAAATTAATTATAAATTTCTAATTATTTATCATTAATAATGAATTAAATATTTTTAAAGATCACATTGAAACTATATAGACTTAATTGAAAAAAAATTATAATGAGTGAGAGTAATAAATAATATATAAAAATTTAAATAATTATATGAAATTTATAAAAAAAAATATCAAGTTTCCATTAATGAGAAACAATATACTTAGGACAGATTTAGATGAGATAATTAAATATCTAAAAAAAAAGGATCCTATATTAACTAATGGTAAAAAAGTTAGAGAATTTGAGGAAAAATGGTCAAAGTGGCTAGGTGTAAAGTATAGCGTTTTTGTAAATTCTGGCTCATCTGCAAACTTGTTATCTATAGCAATTTTAAAAACAAGATTTCCCAAAGGTGGAGAAATAATTGTTCCTCCGTTAACTTGGGTTTCGGATATAGCGTCTGTAATTCAAAACGGATTTAAACCTATATTTGTAGATATTGATCCTCGTTCGCTAGCAATGGATACCAAACAAGTAATTTCTAAAATCAATAAAAAAACTAGATGTATTTTTTTGACACATGTTCAAGGATTTAATGGTTTAACTGATGAATTGATAAAAATTTCTAAAGAGAGAAATATACCAATTATAGAGGATGTTTGTGAGTCTCATGGAGCTAAATACAAAAATAAGAAATTAGGTAATTTTGGATGGATCTCAAACTTTTCCTTTTATTACGCTCATCATATGAGCACAATTGAAGGTGGAATGATTTGTACTAACGATAAAAACGTATATCAAAAAGCAAGACTTTTTAGATCACATGGAATGGTTAGAGAGTCAGATGATACTAGATTTAAAAATGATTATAAAAAATCTAATCCTGATTTAAATCCAGATTTTATTTTTGCCTTTCCAGCCTATAATGTGCGAAATACAGAGATCGGAGCGATTATGGGTCTTAATCAGCTTAAAAGGTTAGACTTTAATATTCAAAAGCGGACAAAAAATTTAATTTATTTTTTAAATAAATTAAATCCTGAAATTTATTTTACTGATTTTGAATTAAAAGGCTCAAGTAATTATGCCTTTAATGTAATTTTAAAAAAACCAAATAATGTGATTGTTCAAAAGTTAATGAAAGAAATGAGCGACAATGGAATAGAATTTAGACGTGGAAGTGCTGGCGGAGGAAACCAACTTCGACAACCTTATCTTAAAAAAATCTTACCTAAAAATTATTACAAAAAATTTCCAAATGTAGATCATGTACATTTTTATGGTTTTTATATAGGAAATTTTCCAGATATAAAAAAAAATGAAATTGATAAAATTTGCTCCATACTTAATAGTATTAAGTGAATATTATGACAACAGCTTATGTTATTGCAGGAGGTTTAGGGACTAGGTTGAGAAGTGTGGTATCAGATGTACCTAAGCCAATGGCAATTGTAGATGGTAAACCTTTTTTAGAATATTTATTAAATTTTTGGATTTCTCAGGGAGTTTCAAAATTTATAATTTCTGTTAGCTATATGTATAACAAAGTTATCGATTATTTCGGAGATAATTTTAAAGGAGTAAACTTAGAGTATTTCATAGAGGAAGAACCAATGGGTACTGGAGGAGGATTAATACAAATTGTAAAAAATTTATCCGAAACATTTGTGGTAATAAATGGTGATACTTTCTTTGAAATATCTTTAAATGAATTAAAGTCATTTAAACATAAAACCCAGGCAGACCTGGTTATTGCATTATTCAAAACTAGCGATAAAAAAAGATATGGTCAAGTTTTATTAAATGAATTTAATCAAGTAAATGGATTTTATAATTCTGAAACAAAATACTCAAAATTATCAAATGGAGGAGTGTATCTTGTTGATCCTCTAATATTTAAAAAGACAAGTCTTAAATTTAATACTAAGTGTTCTTTTGAAAAAAATATTTTACCGACCTTAATTAAACAAGGTTTTAATATTTTCGGGTTTCAACATAGTGGGAAATTTATAGATATTGGATTACCAGAGGATTATAAACGGGCATCAAATTTTTTAAAAATTTAGAGAAGAATATTAGAAAGGTAAATACATGAAAAAAAATATATTAGTTACTGGTGGTGCAGGTTACATAGGTTCAATACTTGTACCAGATTTATTACAGATGGGTCATAAAGTTACAGTAATTGATAATTTTATGTTTGGCCAAAGTAGTTTAAATCATTGTTGTTCAAATCCAAATTTTAAAATTGTAAATGGTGATATTAGGCATGAGAGTTTTATAATACCATATTATAATTCTTCACAAATAATTATCCCTTTAGCAGGATATGTTGGTGCTCCAATTTGTAATAAAGATTTAACGGGTGCTCAATCAGTTAATCATGATGCGATAATGCTAATGTTAAATTCTCTTAATGATGATCAAATAGTTCTTATGCCAACGACCAATAGTGCATATGGTTCTGGCCAAGATGATAATTTGTGTGATGAGGACTCACCACTTAATCCAATTTCAAAATACGCCTTAGATAAAGTAGCAGTAGAGCAAAAATTAATGGAAAGAAAAAATTCAATAAGTTTCAGACTTGCTACTGTTTTTGGTATGTCTCCAAAAATGCGAATTGATCTTTTAGTAAATGATTTTGTTTACAGAGCAATAAAAGATGGTTTTATTGTTTTATATGAAAGTCATTTTAAAAGAAATTATATTCATGTAAGAGATGTATCTTCTGTTTTTTTACATGCTATTAATAATTTTGAAAAAATGAGAGGTGAAATTTATAATGTAGGATTGTCTGACGCTAACATTTCAAAAAAAGAATTGTGTGAAAGAATAAAATTGCAAATTGAAAAATTCATAATTATGGAAGCACCAATGGCTCAAGATCCTGATCAGAGAAATTATATCGTTTCAAATAAAAAAATTGAATCAAGTGGTTGGAAGCCAAAAATTAACTTAGACGAAGGTATTTCAGAGCTTATTAAGGGTTATCAAATGATATCAAATTCTAAATATAGCAATGTATAGTTTAAAGTAAATTTTAAAAAATATTATTTATTTTTTATTGTAGAAAAAATCTTCTAAAATTGAGCAGTATATTTGACCAATTGCTATTTCTGCAACTTGTAAAATATCAGTCTCTTTAGATTTTATAATAATTGGATAGTCTATAAATTTTTTTAATTTTCCACCATTATTTCCTGAAAAACAAAAGGTCGTGATCTTATTTTTTTTTGCAACTTTCATTGCTTCAATAAGATTTTGGCTATTTCCAGAAGTTGTAATTGCAATAACTATGTCACCTCTATTTCCAATAGCACTCAATTGTCTTGAAAAAACATATTTAAATCCATAATCATTACCAATAGCAGTAAGAGCCGAAGTATCTGTTGCTAAAGAAATTGCAGGTAAGGCAATTCTTTTTTTTTTAAATTTACATGTTAATTCAGTTGCAAGATGTTGAGCATCTGAGGCGCTACCACCATTACCAAAGAATATAATTTTTTTGTTATTATTAATTGCTCTAATACTTTTTTTACACAGGATCTCAAAATTTGAGTCAAATGATATATTTTCAAAAAGTTCTATAATTGATTTTATGGTGTTGTTAAATTTTTTTTTCATTTGAGAAACTTATAATATAATTTATTAAGCTGACAAAACAATTTATATTAATAATAGACATGCTCCTTTTTTATTTACTTAATTAATTGATGGCTTAACTGAGAAAGGAAAGGTTATGATTAAATTCCAAGTCAGTCTTTACCTTGCTTCGAAATAAAAAAATATAATACACTTTCAGCTTATTATTTGATTTGCTCTATTTTTGCTCTAAAATAATTATTATGAATAAAAATAATGTTTTTGAATATTATAATAACCAAGGGTGGAAAGAGGGCTCAGTAAAAAATATGAATCTTGATGAAGAGATTAATGTAAACCATAATAAATCTTCTCAAAAATATAATTCAAAAACTAGAAAAAGAGTATTGCGAGAGTTAAATAAGTTAAAGGGCAAGAAGAATAAACTACTTGATGTAGCCTCTGGTCCTTTACATATTAAGGAATTTTTAGAGTATTCAAAATCTTTCTCTGAGAGACATTGTGTTGACTTTAGCAAATTAGCTCTAAAGAAAGCAAAGCATAATTTAACTAAGTTTGGTCAAAAAAAAAGTTTTTTTTATAATGTTAATTTTCTTAATAGTGATTTTAAAGATAATTTTTTTGATGCAGCAATATCTTTGAGTACTCTGTACCATGTAAATATTGATGAACAAAAAAAATTTGTGAATAAGTTAATTGATTGTGTTCGACCTGGTGGTCTAGTGATTATTACTTATTCTAATCCATTTAGCTTAGAGTCAATTTTTACATTACCAAAGATCATACTAAGTCAATTTAAATCCTTAGTTAGAGATATTTTAATAAATTTAAAAATATATAAGTATAAAAAAAATGAATTATATTTTAAAAGACATAATATTTTTTTCTGGAATTTTTTTAAAAAATCTGCAGAAGTTAAAATAATTGCAGATAGAACTTTTACCGCATCTTTTGAAAAAAAAATTATACCGAATAATAAAATAGGAAAAAAAATATTTAAATTTTTATTTTTTTTAGAAAATGCCTCTTTTTACAAATATCTAAGCACTTACTATATTGTTATTTTAAAAAAAAAAATTTATGAACAAAAAAGATATATTTAAAAATTTAATTAAATGACTTCTTTATTTATAAATTTAAGAATAGATAAAAAAGAAAAATTTGATTTATTTAAGGTAACATTATCTGATATTGAGCATTTATTTCCTGAATGTCACATAAAAATAAGAGGTAGGTTGGCAAATGATTGTGTCATTTTTGCCAAGGATTTATTTTCTGATCGTGTAAAATTTTATCAAGAGTTACAAGAGTCAGATTGGGTTACTGCTAGCTTAAAGATGATAAAAAATGTTAAATCTCGCTCGATTTTTTTTTTTTAGAAGATCATAGGTTAGTGACTTCTTCAGAGGTTTTAAAATTAGTTTTAAAAGAATTTGACGATTTGAAATTAGATTATTTGTGCTATTCTTTTTTTCGAGCATCATATTTAGACATTAAAAATTTATTACCTTTAAATCCCCAAAAAAAAAAAAATTTTTCAGAATTTTTTCTTAACAAAGAAAATATTAAATTAATTAAGAAAATTTCACCTTTATATGCAAACTTCTCTTTAGCTAGTATTTGTTCAACTGAATATTTTCAGAAAATACTTCAAGAAGAAAATAAGAAATATAAGATTTATTTAAAAAAATTATCTAATATTCTAGCTATTATTTTTAGATTTCCAAAATACAGAGTGATAATAAACTATATAAACTTTTTTCTTTCTTTTGTTAGCTTAAGATTATGCTTACACCCATATGACTCTCCTTTTAATATGGAAAGATTAAATAAAGATATGAATTATTTTGAATTAAATTCATATAAATACAAATGGAAGTATGGCATTTTGAGTAAGGAGCTTTTTTCAAATTTTGATGATGATAATAATGCTTATGGTGAAAGTTTAATTAAAAGAGGCCTTTATCCTTTTGATGGCAATATAGAAGTTAAAAAAGAATTAGATAATGCAGTTAGTTTTCTAATAAATCTTAAAAAAGGTGAATATTATGATTGTAGTTATCACAGTCAAATACATAGAATAAATATACTGCCAAGAGTATTTTTAAAAATAAATAAAGGACAAGTGAAAGTTAACTACTCAAATCAAGAATTAACTTTAAGCCAAGGTGATTATCATGGTTTTTTTACGAATTTATGTCCAGTCATAAATTGTTTGGATGATGCAGAGATTACACTCTCAGTACATGATGAGTGTTTAAGATAGTGAGAAATAAATTGTATATTAAATTTTTAAATATTTTTTAATGATAGATAATATAAAAAAAATTTATAAGATTCTCTCTAATAAAGAAAGAAAGAAGGCTTTTTTTTTACTAATTTTAATTTTATTTTCTGCAACATTAGATGTAATCGGTATAGCTTCGATAGTTCCTTTAATTGCATTGCTCTCAAATCCTGGTTTAATAGAAAATAATATTATTATTAATCATGTTTATGTTTTCTTCAAATTTCAAGATCCAAAAATATTTTTATTTTATACTGGAGTAGTTTTTTTTATTGTTTTTGTAATTTCAATGATCCTGAGGTCTCTTACCGTATATTTGCAAGTACGTTTCAGCTTAATGTGTGAATACAGTGTAGGCAAAAGATTATTACAGAGTTATTTATATCAATCTTATAGTTGGTTTTTAAATAAACATAGTAGTGATTTAGCAAAAAATATTCTTTCAACAGTAAATTTAGTTGTTAACAGAGGATTGTTATCAACACTACAAGCAATTTCTCAAAGTTTAGTTATTTTATTAATTATATTATTATTGTTCCTTGTAGATCCTAAGCTTACTTTAATAGTAGGTTTAATTCTTGTTACAATTTATGGAATTACTTTTAAATCTTTTAGCAACATATTAAATCTTAAAGGTTCGCAACTATTAAAAATGGATAAGGAACGTTATACTGCATTAAGTAATTCTTTCGGCTCTATTAAAGAAACAAAACTTCGTAATTTAGAAAATTTTTATATTAGTAATTTTTCTATTTCAGCTAAAAATTTTGCAAAAAATCAATCAACTGCACAAATAATTAGTCAATTACCTCGTTACTTATTTGAAGCCATCGCATTTGGAGGTTTATTACTAATAATTCTATATTTAATGAAACAAAGTAATAGTTTTACAGCAATCTTACCAGTTTTATCATTATATGTTTTTGCAGGTTATAGACTAATGCCAGCAGTTCAACAACTCTACAGTGCGCTTACCTCAATACGTTTCGCTGAAACCTCAATAAATTCTGTATTTAATGACTTAAATGTAGATCTTGATTATAATATTCAAACAGAAAAATTAACTTTTAAAAGAGATATTTCTTTAAATAATATTACTTTCAATTATCCAAATTCAAATAAAACCAACTTAAATAATGTATCAATCAATATACCTATAAAAACAACCGTTGGATTAGTTGGTCTCACTGGAAGTGGGAAAACAACACTTGCTGATGTAATTTTAGGACTTTTAAAGCCTCTAAAAGGTGATCTAAAAGTTGATGATACAAAAATAAACAGAATTAATTTGACCAAATGGCAAAGGAATATTGGCTATGTTCCTCAACAGATTTTTTTAACCGATCAAAGTGTCACTTCAAACATAGCTTTTGGTATAGACACTCCTTTAATTGATCATCAAGCTGTAGAAGAGGCTGCAAAGATTGCCAATTTACATGATTTTGTAATTAATGATTTAAAAAACAAATATGAAACTATTATCGGTGAACGTGGTATTCGTTTATCTGGAGGCCAACGTCAGCGCATAGGAATAGCTCGCGCGTTGTATCATAAACCTAGCCTTTTAATTTTAGATGAAGCTACAAATGCACTAGATGGTTTGACTGAAAAAGCTGTAATGGATGCAGTTCATAATTTAAGTAGTAAGATAACTGTAATTCTTATTGCACACCGTTTGAACACTGTTAAAAAATGTGACAAAATTTTTTTGATGGAAAAAGGAAAAATAATTGCAAATGGAAATTATGATCAATTATTAAAATCAAATCAAGAATTTAAAAAATTAATTTCTGTAAAATAAAATTATGAGTGTTGAAACTAATTTAAATATTAAAGTTCTTTCTTTAAAAAAAGCAATAGACAGGAGAAATTTTATTAAAAAACAACTGAACGAATTAAAACTAGAACATGAATTTGTAGATGCTGTAGATCCAAAAAAATGCTCAAAAGATATATTAGAAATATTTTCATCAAGCAAATATCAATCTATTTATAACAAACTTCCAAATTTCGGGGATATAGGATCGTCGTTAAGTCATTATTTGCTTAGAAAAGATTTATCAAAAAATGAAAATCATAATATATTTATAGTACTGGAGGATGATGCAAAGATACTTTGTTCTAAAGAAGAACTTGCCTCTATAACAAAAATTTTCGAAAATTCAAAATTCGATATACTTCTTTTAGGATTTTCTAAGTGTGACGATAATTATGAAAAACATATTAATATAATTAATCCTATACTTCCAGTTCACCGGGTAAATGATAAGATTAGCATAGGACCCAGGTATCTAAATTCTTGTTCAGGTGCAGTTGGATATTTGATTAAAAGAAAAGCTGCTAAAATAATGTCAGATTTATTACCACTACCAGTACCCTCAGATGATTGGGGTTTTTTTTCAAAATTAGGATTAGAAATTGGGCACACAAAACCTATGATAGTGCGTGAAAATTTTTTAGAGCTATCATCTTATGGAGGACATCATAATAGTTCACAATCTCCTTATTTTGACAAAAGAAGCTGGGTAATGTTTTTTGTAAATTTTAGAAAATATTTATATGGTTTTTATAGAAAGATATTACTTTATATCCAAAGATAGGTAAAAATTTTCTAATTAATATTTTCTGATTTAAAGTAATTGAACTTATTAATATTTAATTCCTATTTTTTGCGTAACTATTTTTCTTATATCTTTTTCAGAGAAGGGTTTTTCAGCGTTTTTACTAATACGAGCTTTAATCGTATAATCATTATGAGAAACATAACCATTATCTTTTACAAGATCTTTTGTTTCATAATAATACACACCATTATCACTGTTTATTACTGCTTTATAAGTTTGCCCAGGGTAAAAACTTTGTGAAAAAGAATAGTCTCTTTTATTTTCTCCTCCGCATGCTAGGGGTAAATTTCCATCAACATTATTATCAAATTTTATCTCTGAGTCTGAGAGAATAGTATTAAATATGTCAACACCCTCTGTGTATTCTGTAATATGACCCCCTTTTTTTCCGCCTGATTTAAATAAACAGATAGCCTTGGTTCTTGCAAAATTTAAAGGATGTGTCTCTTCGCTTAAATATGATTGACCATGATCTCCTGTTAAACAGACACTTATCTCTGATTGATCATAGTTATCATTTAAATATTGGTAAATAATATTTAAGTAATTATCCAATCTTTTAATTTTATGGATATATGCTTTTTTTTTATTATCATCTTTAGTGCTCCAAATACTTTTGGTTTTTTTTGACACTGGATTTAATAAAGATGAAATATTTTGTGAATTTAGATTTCCCATTACACCAAATTCTGGAATTACTGATAAGTTATGATGTAATTCATTAAATTGTAAAAAGCAAAATTGATCTCTGTTTTTAAAAATTAAATTATGGTCTAAAAAATTAGATATAACTTCATGAGCTGGCATGAATGATCGGTAGATAGTACGATCAAACCCTTTTACATAACCATGAGCTGGTGATGTGCGTGGGTTTCCTCCAGCACTAAATGTCATAAATTGATTGTTTTTAAAATATTGACTCAAGATTTTAAAATTTTTTCCAAGCTCTTCTATTTTGTGTGGATGACAAAGATTGTGTACATGTGGATATTGACCACTGAATATTGAGGCAACACTTGGCAAAGTCCATTCAGCGTTAACATGATGGTTTCTAAAATCAAAGCTATCTTTAAAAAATTTTGATGTTAAAGGCATAATTTCTTCTAGATTCTTGTACCCCAACACTGATCTATCTACTAAACCATCAACAAAAATTAGTAATACCAATTTTTTTTTATTATTAATTTTTTGGTTAATGGCAACTGGTTCAGAAGCAAAAAAGTTTTCTCTAGATTTTAGTTTTATTTTAGAGCCATTATTTTCTGAGAAAGAGATAAAACGATTATTTATATTCAATAAATCAAAGTTTTTTTTTTCTTTTTTATTTTCAATCACAACATTTATTGGTGACATGTTAGGACGTGAAATATGAAAAATAGAATTTTCAATAATTGAAAAATCATAATTTTTTAACATTTTCCCTGGTAAAATTTCAATTGTAGTTCGAAAGACATCTACTTCAGCAAGGTCGGAGTCTGCTATTCTTGAATCATTATAAATTTTGGAATGATACTCAAACTTATCATTTTCAAATTTTAAAACTTTATTTACATATGTTTCTCTAATTGAAAAAAAACTCTTCTTTCCTATTAAAGGAAAATCACTATGTGGGTATGGAACCTCTTTAAGCATATTATAAATTAGCTTTATAAACTGTCTAATTTTCCAAGGAAGATACTTAATTTTAGATTCAAATCTCATTAGTTTTAAGCATTTAAAGATTGATTGTATTTCAAGTGTTTAAAGCTGTGAAAAACGTATATTTTTTCATTCCAAAATGATGGAATAGTCCTGAATTGTGATAATCCTTTTTTTTTTAAAATTTTTTTTGTTTCTGAACTTTCATTATTGAAATCATTAATTGCTTTTAAAACTCCTGTTTCCTCAGAAGCTACCAAAAGTTCTGTTGAACCAACATCGTCCATGTAACATTCAACTCTAGGCAGTAAAAATTTATCATCTATTTTGAATATATCAAAACTAGTTGTTGTAGAACTATAATAATCCAAATCAAAAGCAATAAAACCAATTGGAAAATTTAATATATTTTTTGTAAAATTATTTAAAGTAAATTTTATATCTCCAATCACTAGCTTTGAAATTGTAAGACTCTTTTCAAGTTTTATCTGGTCCATAACAAATTTTTTTTCATTCCAGAAATAGCTTTGATCTTTGTAATCTGTAGGTTTTGGTAATCCCTGGCCAGTATCAAAACCGTAAATATCAAACTCAATTCCTATCATATTAAAAATTTCAGTTGCATGATTTTCTATTGCAATTAAACCATTGCCGCTAGCAACTCCAAATTCTATAGCAGTTATTTTTTTTAACCCTAAAGCTTTTGCTTGTAAGGCAGCGCTATACATTCCATATGCATAGCCAGGATAGTTGATTGCATCTATATCAAGTCTCTGTTTAAAAGAACCTAACTTTAATTTTTTCATTAAAATTTGAGTCCAATAAATCCTTAATGGCAGCGGTGATAGCAAAGATGCTTTTGAATGAAAATAAATTGAATTTAATAATTTTAAACCAAAATTTTTCATAAGTTAAAAATTTTTTTTTTAAAATTTTGAGATTCTTTTATAGATGCAGAAATATTACTTAAATTAATTTCATTAATAAATTGCAAATAATCTTTAGCCAGATTAGTAAAAACTTCCTTTCCACTTAGTATATAGTTACTTTTTTTATTAATATTGATATTTTTTTCTAATTCTGTCATCGATATATAATCATGAATTTCAATATAACATTCAGGAAGTAATATATTCTTTAATATATATCTAGATGCTTTAACTATTGGAACTGTTCCTGATAATAAGGCGAATAAAAAATTTCCTTGTATATATCCTGTTTCATCTGAGTTTTCAACACAGATAGCACTTTTGTGTTGACCAATTAAGTTTTGTGCATCTAAATGAAAATTATTTTCAAATAGTTTTACTTTATTTCCAAATAGTCCGTAAAAACTTAATTTTGAAAATTCTTTACCAAGTAAGTTTTGTATATATTTTATCTTATTTGAATTTGAGGCAATAAAAATTGTATTTTCAAATTTTTTTTCAAAAATAAATCTCTTTTTTAAAAAACCATTTAAGTAATCTTCAGCAAAAATATTATAATATATACAATTTTTAATGTCTTTATGAGATATATTAAAATCAGAATAACTATATGGCCTCCAATATCTATAACTATGAACACTACTCTCAAGTGAAAAAAAAATCACTTTATCTTTAATTAAAGATTTTATCATTTTTAAGAAATCAACATTATTAATATGATCAGAGAAGAACTTATAATCCCAATAAACATTTAAATTATTAAGTTTTTTTACAATGAATGAATTATTCAAATATTCTTTATGAATTCCGTAAATTACCATACATTAAATTTATTAATCAGTAATTGATTTATTTTAATATTTTTTTTAATTTATTAACAGTTATTATATATCCTATATTTATATTGACATAATTTAAATCTAGGTTTTGGTCAATTATCTAGTACTAGTCTTTTAACTTATTAAACTTTTTAGTCAAAATATTCTCTATTTCACTTCTAGTTAATTTGTTTGAAACATACAAATTATTAAAAATTAATTAGATTAGATTTTGTTTCTAAATTATATATATTTTAGATGAAAATAATTGTAGTTATCCCAACTTTGCAGAAAGGTGGAGCAGAGCGTTTAGTATCTGTGTTAACTCAAGAATGGATTAAAAATAATAAAGTAAAAACAGTTTTTTTTGATGGTAGTAATTTAGCATATTCATTAAGTGGAGATATAATTAATTTAAATATTCCAGCAGCAAAAGGGAATTTATTAAAAATTATCAAGTTATTTAATCGCTCTATTAAACTTGCAAAATTATTTAAAAGTGAAAATCCAGATCGGATTATTTCATTTATGGAAAGTGCAAATTTTCCAAGTATTATCGCTGCATATTTTACAGGTAAATTAAACAAACTTACAGTAAGCAATCATTCTGACCCTTCTTTTATGTTAAAATTTCAAAGAATATTATTGCCTTATCTTTATCGTTATCCAAAAAATATTGTTGCAATATCTGATGGAGCCTCTCAGGCATTGATAAATATTGGTGTAAAAAAAACAAATTTAAAAATTGTTAATAATCCTTTGCCAACAACAAGACCAGATATCAATAAATTTTTACTAAGACCAAAAAATATTAACTTCAATTATATTCTTGCTGTTGGTCGACTCGATAAGCAAAAAGGTTTTGATGTGTTAATTGAGGCTTTCTCGAATGTATCAAACCTAAATTTACACCTTGTTATATTAGGAGAGGGTGTTGAGAGAAAAAATCTTATTAAAATCATAAATGACAAAGGTCTTTCAGAACGAGTTCATTTGTTTGGTTTAGTAGATGATATTTGGCCTTGGTATCGCTACGCAAGGTGCTTTGTGTCAAGCTCTTTAAAAGAAACTTGGGGAAATACTATAATCGAAGCTATGAGCCAAGGCTGTCCGGTAATAGCTTTTGACTGTGATTATGGTCCTAGAGAAATAATTACCAATCGAATTAATGGTTTATTAGTTAAGATAAATGATGCAGAAGATTTATCTATAAAGATTACAGATTTAATTTCTGATAAAAATTTGCGTAACAAGTTAATAAATAACGGATTGATAAGATCCTCAGAATTTAATGCTAAATTTTTAAGTGATAAATGGTTAAAAGACAATTGAAAAATAAATTAATTAATTTTTAAGTTAATTCATGTTAAATATTCTATTAAAAATTTATATCTAAAAATGAGTTTCTAATTTGAAAGCTATTATTTTAGCTGCTGGTCGTGGTAGTCGTATGAAAGGTTTAACAAAAGATAAACCAAAATGCTTAGTAAAATTGCACGGTAAATCTTTGTTAGAATGGCAACTGTTAGCATTGCGCGAATGTGAAATAAAAGAAATAGCAATAGTAACAGGTTATAGACATAATATGTTTGCATCTTTCAATCTTAAAGAGTTTCATAATTATAATTGGGAAACTACACAAATGGTTGCATCTTTAGCTTGTGCAAAAGAATGGTTGGAAAAAGATAAATGTATAGTTAGTTATGGTGATATTTTTTATGATAAAACTGCAATTCAATCTTTAATAAAAAGTAATGCTGATTTAGCTATTACCTATGATCCATATTGGTTAAAATTGTGGGAAGACAGGTTTGGAGATCCACTATTAGACGCAGAGACTTTTCGTATAGATGAGAATGGCACCTTGCTTGAGATTGGCAATAAGCCAAACTTTACAAGTGAAGTACAAGGCCAATACATGGGTTTGCTACGTTTCACACCTAAGGGATGGTATGAATTTCAAAATTTTCGAAATTCTATTTCTTTAAAGGAGGCAGATAAATTAGATATGACAAAAACATTAAAATTATTTTTGAAAAAATCTCTTATCCCAATCCACACATTGTCATACAAAGGCAAATGGGGAGAAGTTGATACAGAGTCAGATCTTAAATATTATTGATTTGAAAAAATTAATTTTTTATTATGAAATATAATCCTACAACAATAACAAAACATAGCGGAGTAAATTCACTTATGTTAAATACTTTCTTTGAGATTAATTTGCTCTTAGCAATTAGTTGTGATGAAAAGAAATTAAAACAATTATTTAAATCAAATCATATGCATGATTATTGCTCGTTTGTTTTGATAAAACCATTAAATTGAGGTTAAAAATTAGTACTTCTCGGACAATTTGGATTACTGGTTTATCCGGCTCAGGCAAATCAACACTAGCCGCAAAGGTTGTAAATTTTTTGAAAAATAAAGGTCTGCCTGTTATTCATTTAGACGGGGATAAACTAAGAGAAGTGTTTGGTTCATCAAAAGATTTAAAAAAAAATCATAGTAGAAAATCACGTATTTTTCTTGCTATGCAATACTCTTTACTGTGCCAACTAATTTCAAATCAAGGTGTAATTGTTGTTTGCTCAACAATTTCAATGTTTAAAGAAGTACATGAATGGAATAGAGCGAATTTATCTAATTACATTGAAGTTTTTTTAAAAGTTCCATTGGAAGAATTAAAAAGACGAGATCCAAAAAAAATTTATCAGCGATACGATATAGGTAAATTAAAAAATGTTGCAGGTTTAGATTTATTAGTAGATGAGCCAAAAAAACCAGATTGGTTATTTGATTTTAATTCAGATAAAAAATACACAGTTGAATTTATGGCAAACGAAATTGTTAAAAATCTATGATAATTGTGATTTAAGTTTAGAAAAAGAACTTATTTAATAATTAGAAATTAAAATTATAATGAAGATATTGCATATTATTACTGGCCTAAAAGATGGTGGTGCGGAAAATATTTTATATAAAATTTGCAAGCATGATGTTAAAAATAAACATATTGTAATTTCTATAATTTCATTAAAAAACTCAAAAAATGTTTATCCCTTAATTAAAAAATTAGGTGTAAAAATTTACTCTTTTGATTTAAAATTTTATTCAATATTCAAATTTTTTTCTTTGGTTCATTTAATTCGTTCATTAAAACCAGATGTGGTCCAAACATGGCTTGCTCATAGCGATTTTATTGGTGGAATAGCTTCAAGACTTGCTGGAATTAATAGAGTTGTTTGGAATGTACGTTATTCAAAACTAGACAGGAGTATTGTTAAATTAAGAACTTTAATTTTGATAAGAATATTATCCATCTTATCATATCTAATACCACAAATAATAATTGTGGTATCAAAAAGTACATTTAAAAATTGTCAGCGCTTGGGATATTCAAGTCAGAAATTAAGATTGGTTCATAATGGGTATGAAACTTTAAAACATAGTTCTACCAAAAACCGAAATTACTATAGAAAAAAATTTAAAATAAAAAAAAAAATACCAATTGTTGGTTCAGTTGCACGTTATGACCCTACAAAAGATCACTTAAATTTACTAACTGCTTTATCAATATTAAAAAAAAAAGAATATTGATTTTATTTGTATTCTGATTGGCTCAAATATTAATAAAAAAAATAAAAAATTACTTTCCCTGATAAAAAAATTAAATTTATTTAATCAAGTAAAACTTCTTGGGCATAGTGGAAATATTTTAAAATCTATGAAAGGATTAGATATTCATATACTTAGTAGCGTAACAGAGGGTTTCCCAAATGTTGTGGCTGAGGCAATGTCATGCGGTACTCCATGTGTTGTAACTGACGTGGGAGACTCGGCACTAATTGTAGGTAACACAGGCTGGAAAGTTAAACCAGGTAATCCAATAAAATTAGCCAAGGCTATTCAAAAAGGATTTTTGGAGATAGGTACAACTAAATGGAAAAAAAGATCTTATCAATCAAGATTAAGAATTAAAAAAAATTTTAAAATAGATAAAATGGTTGCCAGATATAATTCAATATGGTCAAAAATATAATTTAATATTCAATATATTTGTTATGGAGATATTATTAGGGTGGATTTTTTTTATTTTTTCTTTGATTTTTATTTTATTAATCATAAGCATAAATCCAGAAACAAAAAATTTTTTGTTGGTTGCTTTTTTATTAAGATTTATTTGTGTTTTAATAAATGAATATGAACTATTCACTTTGCCTGACAGCAGGGATGATGCTAGGACTTTTGAACAGGCAGCAAGAGATTTCTCAAGAATTTATGGTTACAAAATAATTTCTGATTTTTTTGTTGCAGATAGTTTTTTTATTTCAAGAATTTTGTCGATTTTTTACACAACATTTGGAGAAAGCAAAATGATGGCTCAAACTATCAGTGCTTTTTTAGGTACTATGTCAGTTTATTTAGTTTTTAGATTAACAATAATGATTTGGGATCATGCGTCAGCAATTAAAGCAGCATGGGCTACAGCAATATTTCCTACTTTGATTTTATATTCATCTTTAACTCTAAGAGAACCATATATTGTTTTTTTTCTGTTAATTGGCTTGGTTGGTATAGAAAGTTTTTTTAGAAAAAAAAATTTCTTTTCACTTGTGCAGGTGGTTTTAAGTTTTTATTTATTAATGCTATTTCATGGGGGAGCTACAATTGGTGGATTTGTGTTTTTTATTTATATATTTTTTGGTTTAATTAAAAAACAAATTTTACAACTCATAAATTTAAAAATAAATATTTTTTCAGTTATATTTATTTTTATTTTAATAATACCTATATATTTATTATTAAATCAAAACATAAGTATTCCATATCTCCCTAGCTTATTTGACTTCAACTTAATTAGAATTACTGCCAACATTGGTTTAAATGATTTTGCAGCCTATCCATCATGGTTAATTATTAATAATAACTTTGAATTAATTTATAAAAGTATTCTAAAATTTTTTTATTTTTTATATAGTCCTTTTATATGGGAGGTCAGATCATTTTATCATTTGTTAGGTTTGTTTGATGCAATGATTTATATGATGTTTTCATTTTATTTAATAAGAAATTGGAGATCAATTTTGACAAATCCTATTACACGTCTTTTTTTACTGATTTTAATTGCTTATGTATTTGTTCATGGATTAGGAATCGGTAACTTTGGTACAGGAATCCGTCATCGATCTAAATTTGTTGTGATTTTAATTATATTAGTAGCACCAAAAATACATAAATTAATGTTTTCAGCAAATAAAAAAATAAGATATTAAATCAATAATGAATTTTATTTTAGTTACTGGCTCTGCTGGCTTTATAGGCTCTGCTGTTTCCATTAAACTGTTAGAGAGAGGGGAAAATGTAATTGGTCTTGATAATCATAATGATTATTATGATCCAAAAATTAAGGATGCGAGAGTAGCTAGGTTAATTAAATTTTCAAATTATAAACATTACAAATTAGATCTTAGTGGTAGAGAAAATTTAAATGAACTATTTAAGGAATATAATATTCAAAAAGTAGTTAATTTAGCAGCACAAGCTGGCGTACGTTATTCAATTGAAAATCCTCATGCATACATAAATAGTAATATTGTGGGATTTACTAATATTTTAGAAAGTTGTCGTCATTATAAAGTGGAGCACTTGATTTACGCAAGTACCTCTAGTGTTTATGGGGCTAATACAAGAATGCCTTTTTCTGAAAATGATAGTGCTAATCATCCACTATCTTTATATGCGGCATCAAAAAAATCAAATGAACTTATGGCACACACTTACAGTCATCTTTACAAACTGCCAACAACTGGTTTAAGATTTTTTACAGTTTATGGACCATGGGGGAGACCAGATATGGCATTATTTAAATTTACTAAGAATATTCTGGAGGAAAAACCTATAGAGGTATTTAATAATGGTAAACACACAAGAGATTTTACATATATTGATGATATTGTTGAGGGAGTAATAAAAACCATTGATAGTATTGCTACAAGCAATGCTGAATGGGATAGTAATGATCCGGATCCTTCAACCAGTAAAGCACCGTGGCGTATATTCAATATAGGAAATAATAAACCAGTACAGCTAATGGATTATATTGATGCCCTAGAAAAGACTTTAGGTAAAAAAGCAAAAATTAATTTTTTACCTTTACAACCTGGTGACGTACCAGACACTTATGCTAGCGCTGAAAATTTAAGAAAAAAATTTAATTATAAACCCTCTACAACTGTCATTGATGGTATAACTAAGTTTGTTAAATGGTATAAAGATTATTACAGAGTAGAAAATTGAGTATAAAAATAATTCAATCAAGTACGTCTAAATACAAATTCATTACAGCCTAGTTTTCCACCTACAGTGTTGAGTTGTGTAAGCTCGAAACCTTTTGATTTATAAAAGTTAAATATTTCTTTAGGCGTTGATACTTCAAAAGGATACCCTCCTAACCAATCAATTAGATCGTGATATATATTCATTCCTCTTGGAACTTTTCTATTTTGAAAAGATCTTAATATTACTGATGGCAAGGTAGGATATAAAAAATGAACTAAAAACAAAAATGGACGAGTAAATGGAATTTTATTATAAATTTTTTTGACAAAACTCCAATATTTACTCGCAAATTGTTGTTTATTGTAAAGTGCAATAAATAAAACACCTTCATGTTTCACCAAATTAACTACATTGTTTAAAGCCTTCCACATTTCACCAGTATGATGTAAAACTCCCCAACTATACACATAATCAAATTTTCCCAATGTGTCTAAAAAATTTTTATCCAAAACAGAACCTCGGATTACTTCCCAATTATTATCTGACTTATAAAACTGTTTCTTTAATTCCATTGTGCACCACACAGATGATTGGTCAAAATCAAAAGATACAACCCTTGCACCTAAATTTTTAGCTGCTAATGAAAACAAACCACTACCACTCCCAATATCTAAAAATTTTTTTCCATCTAAATTTTTTATACCTAGCATTTTTTTTAGAGAATTCTCAGCTTGAATTATTTTTTCTTTATTGAGTTGTTTAAGAAAATCTTTCCAGTTATCCCCAAATTTAAATCTTTTTTTATTTTTTATTTCATATTCAAACTTTTCTAAATTCATTTATTTTTAATATTTTGTAATTATGTTTTTAAATTTATGTCTAATTTTGATTATTAATATTGTTTCTTTAGCATATTTATTTTTTATTTTTATGACTGTTAATAAAAAAGACTATTTTAATAATCAATAACACTAACATTAGTTTATTGCCATATTTTTTTAATTATTATAAAGCTTGTCTCTTGATATGATTAATAAAAGTAAAGACCTTAGAATAGCAATTATTGGTTTAGGTTACGTTGGTTTACCACTCACTTTAGAATTTGCTAAAAAGAGAAAAGTTATTGGATTTGATATTAATAAAAAAAGAATTGAAGAATTAAATTTAGGAATTGATAAAAATTTAGAATTTAATCATGATCAAATTAAAAACTCAAAGGAATTAAAATTTACCAATGATGAGAATGATATTAAATCTTTAAATTGTTACATTGTTACAGTTCCTACCCCAGTTGATGATTTTAAAAAACCAGATTTAAAATTACTAATAAATGCCAATGAAATGATTGGCAAATTTATTAAAAAAGGTGACATAATTATTTATGAGTCAACAGTTTATCCTGGTTGTGTAGAAGAAGTGTGCGTTCCTATATTGGAAATGTTATCAGGCCTTAGTTTTAATCAAGATTTTTTTTGTGGTTACAGCCCTGAACGTATAAATCCTGGAGACAAAAAACACACAATTTCAAATATTAAAAAAATTACATCTGGGTCAACACCTGAAACTGCAGATTTGGTAGATGAATTATATAATGAGATAATAAAAGTTGGCACTCATAAAGCAATTAGCATTAAAGTTGCGGAAGCAGCAAAAGTTATTGAGAATACACAGCGTGATTTAAATATCGCATTAATAAATGAATTATCGATACTATTTAATAAAATGGATATTGATACACAATCAGTATTAGAAGCTGCAGGAAGTAAATGGAATTTTTTACCTTTCAAGCCTGGGTTGGTAGGAGGACATTGTATTGGTGTTGATCCTTATTATTTAACCTACAAAGCAAAAAGCATTGGATATCATCCAAAAATTATTTTAGCAGGCAGGGAGCTTAATGATAACATGGGAAATTACGTTGCTTTAGAACTAATCAACAAAATGAGAGAAAAAAAAATTGATATCAAAGGAGCTAAGATTTTAATAATGGGTTTAACATTTAAGGAAAATTGTCCAGATATTCGAAATTCAGGTGTTAATAATGTGATCAATAAACTAAATCAATTTGAGTGTGATTTGCATTTACAAGATCCTTTTGTTCATAAAGAAGAAATAAAAAAAATATTTAATATTTATCCAAATTCAAAACCTATTCCAAACACTTATGACGCGGTTCTAATAGCAGTTGCTCACGATAAATTTAAGAAACTTGGCTTATCTTATATCAAAAGTTTATGTAAAAAAAATCACGTAATTTTTGATTTAAAAAATATATTTAATTCTAATGAAGTTGATCTTAAATTATAGAAATAATTATTTCCAATGAAAAATTTAGACAAAAATACAGTAAAAAGTTTTGGAGATGAGTGGGTTCATTTTGATCAATCTGTTATGAAAAATAAAGAAGTATATAAAATGTTTCAAAGTTATTTTTCAATATTCCCTTTAAATAAACTATCAAAGTTTTCAGAAGGATTTGACATGGGCTGTGGAAGTGGAAGGTGGGCTAAATTCATTTCACCAAGAGTTGGTTTACTTCATTGCATTGATCCATCTAAAGCTATTAAAGTTGCTAAAAAAAATTTGAAACAATTTAGAAATATTAAATATCATCAAAAATCTTTAGATAGAAGTGGTCTTAAGGACGAAAGCCAAGACTTTGGATATTCATTAGGAGTTTTGCACCATGTTCCAGACACAGAGTCGGCAATTAATTCATGTGTAAGATTATTAAAACCTGGAGCACCTTTTTTGCTTTATATTTATTATGCTTTTGACAATAGACCAGTTTGGTTTAAGTTTTTGTGGAAAATATCAAATTGTATCAGATTGCTTATTTGTAGGTTACCAAAATTTTTTAAGTTTTTAGTTTGTGATATTATTGCTATTTTTATTTATTACCCTTTCGCAAGATTTATATTATTAAATGAAAAAATTGGTATTAAGTTAAATAACTTTCCATTGTATTTTTATCGCTCTGCAAGTTTTTATGTAATGCGTACAGATTCAAGAGATAGATTTGGAACTCCACTTGAAAAACGATTTTCAAAAAAAGATATATACAAAATGATGAAACAATCAGGTCTAGAAAAAATTAAATTTAAAACTAGTATACCTTTTTGGACTGCTATAGGTTTTAAAAAATAAAAATATGTGTGGAATTAATGGTTTTTATTCCAAGTCCTTATCAACATTTAATAATGTAATTGTAAAAATGAATTCAGCTATCTCTCACAGAGGTCCTGACACAAATGGTATATGGCACGATAAAAATTCAGGAATTATTTTAGGTCATCAAAGATTGTCAATTATTGATTTGTCTAATGCAGGCAATCAGCCAATGAAATCTAATTCTGGTAGATTTATTTTAACCTACAATGGTGAAATTTATAATCATTTAGAAATTAGAAAAGAACTTGAAAATAGTGCAGCTAATATTAATTGGCGAGGTAACTCTGATACAGAGACTTTAATAGAAGCAATAAATTTTTGGGGAGTTGAAATTGTATTAAAAAAAATTGAGGGTATGTTTGCTTTTGCTCTTTGGGATCAAAAAACTCATTGCTTAACTCTAGCTAGAGATCGTATTGGAGAAAAACCCCTTTATTTTGGTTGGCAGGGGAAAGGTGATAATAAGGTTTTTCTCTTTGGATCTGAGCTTAAGGCACTAAAAGTCCATCCAGAGTTTAAAAAAAAAATAAATAGAGATATAATAGCACTTCAATTACGTCACAACTATATACCGGCCCCCTATACAATATATAAAGATATATATAAACTAATGCCTGGTCACTACTTAAAATTGCATGAGAGTGATTTAAAAAGAAGTTTGTTACCATCTTCTACTATGTATTGGTCTTTAGCAAAAGTCGCAATTTATGGAAATGAAAATAAACTAGAGATTGATGAAAAAAATATTCAAAAAGATTTAGAAAAGCATTTGCAGTTATCAGTTAAGAAACAATCTATGTCTGATGTACCTATAGGAGCTTTTCTATCTGGAGGAATAGATTCATCAACAGTAGTTGCCTTAATGCAGTCTCAATCAAACAAACCTATTAAAACTTTTACAATAGGATTTAATGAGGACGATTATAGCGAAGCGCAATATGCAAAAAAAATTTCAAAACATCTTGGTACCGATCATACTGAGCTTTATGTTTCTTCAAAAAAAGCTATGGAAGTTATCCCAAAATTACCTAGTATTTATGATGAACCGTTTTCTGACTCCTCTCAAATTCCAACTTTTTTAGTTTCGCAACTTTCAAAACAACAGGTTAAAGTTGCATTATCTGGAGATGGCGGTGATGAACTATTTTGTGGTTACAATAGATATGTTATGAGTAAAAAATTCTGGGATATATTTCAGTTAATGCCACTTTCTTTAAGAAAAATTTTTGCTTCTGGACTTCAATCAATAAAACCTAAAAATTGGAATAGAATTTCAAAGTTTTTACCAGGTTTAAGTAAATTTTCTAATCTGGGAGATAAAATACACAAAGGAGCAAAAGTAATGGAAGCAAGTTCATTATATAACCTTTATTATATGCTTTGTTCACACTGGCAAAATCCAATTGAAGTTGTAATAAATAGTGAAGAGCCTGGAACGTTATTAACTGAATTTAGACCTGAATTAAAAGGATTAAATAGTCAACAAAAAATGATGGTTTTAGATTTTTTAACCTATTTACCAGATGATATTCTTGTCAAGGTTGATAGGGCTGCAATGGCATCATCACTTGAAACAAGAATACCTTTACTTGATCATAAATTAATAGAATATGTATGGAAAATTTCTCATTCCCTTAAATTTAGACAAGGACAAGGAAAATGGATTTTAAAGAAAATTTTAAATCAATATGTTCCGAAAAATTTAACAGAAAGACCTAAGATGGGTTTTGGAATTCCAATTGATGTATGGTTGCGTGGACCCCTAAGAGATTGGGCAGAAAATTTAATTGATGAAAAAAAATTACAACATGAAGGTTATTTAAATTCAAAGTTAATTGGAGAGAAATGGAAAGAGCATATTTCTGGAAAAAGAAATTGGCAATATCATTTATGGAATATTTTAATGTTTCAAGCATGGAAAGATATAAATAACTAATAAAAATTATTTATTTAACCACCCAGAAATTCTTCTAATACCAGCAAAAAAAGAAAATTTATTTTCATAGTAATCAAGTATGACTAGTTTTTTTTTCATGTTGAAGTTAATAGTGTGAGGTCCTTTATATTTGTCAACAGTCAAACTTCCCAAATAATTCTCTGAGTAGTCTTCTGGTGTTAATTTATTTATTTCTAAAATAGATAATGATTCTCCGTATTCACCCTCGTTATTTTGGCCAAATCTAAATAGTTTGTTTTTTGAGCATAGTATACTTCCTCCCATTCTCGCATTTTTTGGTGATATTACTATTGGTGTTTTAGGATGCGGTCTAAATTTTGAAAATGGTGATTTAGAAATCCATAGATTTAAAATTGAAGATGCATTCTGTTCTTCTCCAAAAAATAAATACCAATATTTTTTATGTTCAATAATTGTAGCATCAATTATTCGTTTATTCTTTAGTCCTTTTAGAAAAACTTTTTCTTTTTTACCTTTATCAAGTGATAGAATATACTGTGCTGAATAACTCGCAACCTCTGGTAATAAATACTCTTTTTTTTTATGTACAAAACTAAAAGGATAAGAGTGATGTCTTTTATATGTTGATAATTTCTGTTCTTTAAAGTTCTTGATAGATACCTCAATCAACTCACCTAAACCACTAAACTTATTTAATGCCTCAAGTCTTATTGATTTACTGTTACATGAAAAAAAAGGGTCAGCATAAAAGTTGTATTTTTTATTTATAGGTATTTCTTTTAAATAATTTGAATTAATGATTTTATTTCCATTTAATAATAATTTATTTTTTAAAAATGCAACTTTCCATTTTTTTTCAAAAAAAAGTCCATAAAAAATTTTTTTATTCAAATTAAAAAAAATTAAAAATAAGAATTTCAAAACAGTAAAATTACTTGGTAATTTAAAAGCTTTATTACTTTTTTTAATATTAACTATTTTTTTTTCACTGAGATTGTCTATTGCTTTCGAGAGTAAAAATTTTGAATTTTTATAAAAGTTTATTGAAGTTTTTCTATATGAAAAGTTAATTATTTTAGCTTCAGCGTATGCTAGTATTTTTCCAGCATCGAGCTTATTAGTTAAGCGCTGCACTATAATACCAACTGTTTTTTCATTATTTAATATTTCATAAAATCCTGCAGGTCTCCCCCGATATTTTGATGGATTACCATGATGAAATGATAATATAGGTATGTTAGAAAGATTATCCTCTATTTTTAATAGATTCATTCCAAATTTGATAACTAATTTTATCTTTTTCTTTTTTAATTCATTGATAACATTACCAGGTAAAGATTGCCAAGATCCACTATAAATAGAGTTAAAATTAATTATTTTTATTTTTGAATACTCTATTAAACTTTTTTTAGATAAAAAATTTTTCAGTGAAAATAAATTTAAAACGTAATAAAGAAAATGTTTTAAAATTTGTCTTTTAGTTTTTGTATTCTCGCAATTTAAAATTAATATTACATCTAACTTTTTTTTAGCATTTTCCAAAGCATTTTTCTGCCATTTCATTAATGAAAGATGGTCTACAATTATTGCAGTTTTTATTTTCATTTTAAATTTTTTTAATCTACATCTTCAAACTTAATAATCTATAAATAATTATTAATGTCTGTTTCAGTATTTTTATATAATAAATTAAGTTTAAAAAGACTGATATTTTTTTATAAATTAATTTATGTTTAGAATACCTAGATTTCAAAATAAACTTATGATAATTAATTCAGAAAAGGAGTAACTTATTAAACTCTTATTTCTTATAAATAATTTAAATTTTTTTTGCACCCATCGTTTACCTATTGCTGAAGAAGCACTTGCAAAAGGATTCCAGGTTGTAATTGGTTATGGTGATAAAGGAGGAGCTAATTTAGAACTTTTACAGAAAAAAGGTTTTAAATTAAAATTTATTTATATGCAACGCGGGGGCACAAATCCATTTAAAGAATTAAAAACACTTTTTTTTATTTGGAAATTTTTTTTAATTGAAAAGCCAGATATTGCTCATTTAATTACTATAAAACCATATCTTTATGGTGGAGTTGCATCACGTATAACAGGTGTTAAATCTTTAGTCACAACAGTTTCTGGTCTTGGATCTTTATTTATTGGTAAAGATTTAAAAAATAATTTGCTACGTAAATTATTATATCCAATTTTTAAAATTGCTTTTAATCATTTTAATCAAAAGGTCATACTTCAAAATAAAGATGATTTAAAATTACTAGTTGAGTGGGGTATTTTGAATCCAAAAAAATCGGTATTATTAAAAGGTTCTGGTATTAACATTTATGATTATAAAAATCTGAAAGAAACTGTTGGAGAAATTGTTATATGTTTAGCAGCTCGCTTACTAAGAGATAAAGGTATTTATGAGTTTGTTTCTGCCGCTCGTATTTTAAAGGAAAGAGGTGTGCAGGCTAAATTTTGTTTAGCTGGTGACTTGGATATGAATAATCCAACTAGTTTAAATCTTGATGAACTAAATAAACTAAAGGAGGAGTCTAATGTTCAATTTTTAGGATTTCAAAAAGATGTGCCTAATTTATTTTCTAAATCACATATAATATGTTTGCCATCTTATCGAGAAGGTTTTCCAAAAACACTTATAGAGGCAGCAGCTGCTAGTAGAGCTGTTGTAACTACAGATGTTCCTGGGTGTCGCGATGCAATTATTCCAAATAAAACCGGATTGTTAGTGCCAGTAAAAAACTCACTTAGACTAGCTGATGCATTACAGCAACTAATAGAGAATCCAAAAAAAAGAGTTGAAATGGGTATGGCTGGGAGAAAACATGCTGAGAAAGATTTTTTAATTGAAACTATTGTCCAAAGTCATCTTGATATTTATCAGAATCTTTTGAAAAATAAAAAAAGATCATGTTAAATATCTCCTTTTAATTCAGTAATTTAATGTTTTTCGATATTTATTTCTAATAAATAAAAAAAATATAAATAAAATAATAAATAAGATTAATGAGGCCAGTGGGCTTATAAATAAAAAACTTAAGTAGCCTAATATAAAAAAAAATATGTTCATTAAAACTATAAACAAATTGGTTAAGATTAAAGACTTGGTTTTACTAAATAGTATATGGTGTAAGTGATCCTGACCTGCTTGAAAGGGATTTTTTTTATTTTTTAAACGAATAAGATTAATTGATAAAAATTCGTAAACAAAAATCACAATTGACCATGCTAGCAAGATTGGATGTACTAAATTTTGAGCACTGAAGTAAATTAAAGTAAAGGATATGATAAATCCAATAAGTAAACTGCCACTATCACCTAAAAACATTTTGGGCAATCTAAACATAGAAAAATTAAAAAATAAAAAAATAAATATTGGTATAATTATTACAACCAAGAATAATTTTTCTTCTTGGTTTGGGATTAAATAATATAAAATTATTAGCACAGATATAGTTGAGAAACTTAAGGTGCCATCCATACCATCAAGATAATTAAATGCATTAATTAACAATAATACAGACAATAAAGTAAATGGTATTGAAAAAGTTCCCAATTCTAATTTGAAATTGTTGTATTCTCCAATGTGACTTAAAGACAAATTTTCAAAAACAATTAAGTAAAAAATTGGAATTATTTGAAGACTTAACTTACCACCAACATTTAAGTTAAATCTATCATCAATTAATCCTACAATAGAGATTAAAAAACCTATTGATAATATTAAATTTAAATTATTGCTAGGAATGTCTACTATTAAAATTGCAAATATATATGCTACAGAAATTCCTATTCCACCCGTGTAAGCAGTAGCAGTGTGGTGAAACTTTCTTTTACTAGGTAAATCTAATAAATAAAATTCATATGAAATTTTTGCACAAACAAAAAACAATAAAAAACTAAATATAGGATAGATAATGGTTATATTGCTCATATGTTTATGATTATAAATAAGAACTTATTTAAAAACTTATAGATTACAATAAAATATTAATTAGTTATAAAAAAGAAATTAACTATTTTTAGTAAAATTTTATGTTGATGAAATTTAATCTATTTTTACTTAGTTTTATTCTATGATTTTTTATTCCAATAAAGAAAAATTTTTATTTTATATTTTTCCAGCAGTATTATTTTCTTTATTACCTTTTTTTTAATCACAGGTCCTTTTTTGAGCGATTTTTCAATTTCTTTAATTAGTTTAATATTTTTAATTTATTGCATAAAAGAAAAAAACTTTACATTTTTTAAAAAAAAATATTTTTATTTTTTCATTATTTTTTACTTATACTTATTAACTAATTCTTTATTTAATAATTTTAATTTTGATAGTTTGAAAATTTCTTTCTTTTATTTTCGATATGGCATTTTTGTTATTGCTATTGTTGCTTTGTTTGATGTGGATTCAAAAATTATGAAATATTTTTTTTATAGTATTTTAATTTGTTTTTTAATTTTAATTATTGATGGGTTTGCACAGTACTTTTATGAAAGAGTTAATATTCGTATATCCAGTTTTTTTGGTGATGAGAAAATTTTGGGAAGTTATTTAAGTAGACTTTGGCCAATTTTTTTTGGTTTGTCTATTTTGATATACAAACAAAAAGAAAAAATATTCTATCTATTCATTATTATTTTTATTTTGTCAGAAGCATTAATTTTTTTAAGTGGTGAACGAACATCTTTTTTTTATATAAATCTATCTGCTATTTTTGTGATTTTTTTTTCAAAAAAATTACTGAAACTAAGACTTTTTACTTTATCCTCAAGTCTCTTATTAATAATAATTATCGGCATATTTAACCCTACGGCAAAAGAAAGAATAATAGATCAAACTTTAAGCCAAATGAATTTGGCAGAAGAAAAAAAATTAGTTGATGAAAAAAAAAAGGATCACGATGGAATATATATTTTTTCTAAACAGCATACACATCATTACATTACAGCTTACAGAATATTTTTAGATAATAAAGTTTTAGGTGTGGGTATCAAAAATTTTAGGAATTTCTGTAGCAATGAAAAATATTTAGAAAGTGCTTTATCATGTTCTACTCATCCTCATAACACATATATTCAAATATTGTCTGAAACAGGAATTATTGGTTTTTTATTTTTATTAATCGTATTTGTTTATTTCTGTAAATATATTTTTCAACATTTTATGTTGAAACTCAGAGGTAAAAAATATTTTAATGATTTTGAGATTTGTATTTTATCTGGAATACTAATATTTCTTTGGCCAATTGCTCCATCTGGCAATGTTTTTAGTAATTGGTTGAATATAATAATGATAATAAATTTACCTTTTTTAATTTGGAGCAGAAATTTAATAAGGATTAAAGATTGATAATTCATGATATTTTATTCTTTACTAACCAAGTTTTTTTAAGTAGAAAGCTATGCCTGGTAATTATTGCGAAAGTGTAATACCCGATCCCATTCCGAACTCGGAAGTCAAGCCTTTCAGCGCCAATGGTACTTTGTCTT
>MDSZ01004626.1_pt1 | contig 44135 bp, 36 predicted proteins | sample 811201 | NCBI WGS metagenome assembly MDSZ01 (sample SAMN05326647, study PRJNA326480) | marine metagenome | isolation source: seawater | place: Indian Ocean: North | collected 2010 | reverse complement strand
GGTAAAGTGCTAGCCATATTAGTTGCAAACTTTTGACCACTGCTTTCATCCCCACCAGTCAAATCTGTTAGCATGTAATCTGAGTACATAAAAGAGTCTAGTGGCCATATTGAGCCCGAGCCTAATATATCACCATCGCCATCCTTCTCGTAGTCATCTACGTTTTTAGCAGATGGAACCTGCATAGTTCTTACTAAAAGAGTTCCCTGGGAAGTTGTGAAATTATCTTTCATCCTTGGGAACTGTCTATTATTTCTCTCCATTATAATATTATTGAAAGCGTCACCGACTCCCTCTGTAGCAGTGCCCATGTTTGCTACAACTTCTGAAATATCTTGTGATCCCGTGACTTGATCATCTCTCCAGAAGCTTCTATTTGTAAAAGACAATCTGGTTCTAGTGCCTGAAAGGTAAGTGTACACCTCTTTTGGGAAGATGGTTTCCTCATATACAAAGGACTTTATATCACCCAAGCCAGAAATGGATTCATCAACACCATCTCTTCGGTAGTCTAAAAATACCTCGTATGGACGCTTAATTTTTCCTAAAGAATAGTTTCTAGATCCTTGTATCTCCTTGTTAAGGTCCCTGTTTGCAAAACCTTGCAAGACGTTGCCATAAGAATATTTCACATCAACTGTAACAGGATCGCCATTTATATTCTCTGGTGTGCCCGAAGGAGTCTCAATCGTATGAATTAGTGGCTTATATCTTGATGTTACAGGAGGTTCTTTAAACTTCTTGTGATGTCTAAAGTTTATACTTCTTTCAATAAGTTGGGTAGGATTATATTGAAGCGTAGCGTTTTCAAAGTATCCTCTATCAATATCAGTACGAGTTGTTGTAGAGAATATTTCAAACATTTTTTCTGGATCTCTTACCCCTTTTGGCTCAAGGAGTGGAGATTTTTTTGGTGGCAACTCGTATAAGTTTTGCCTTCTGTGAAACGATCCTAGCGTAGTCTGACCAACTCTTGTTTGAGTCCAAGGCGCTGGTGGCTGAATCCTTGAATAAAAAGGATCGTAATTATAAATAACAGAGAGCGGTCGCTGCGGGTTAATTTTCGATACTGCATCATATCTCTTGCTATTATTATCAGTATATGCCCCAATCATGTAGTTAGTTAACTCATTGGATCCTGTGTTAGCATAATCAGTTTTAATAACAGTTATTGACTCTGGGAATCTAGATCCTGATAAAGTCCATTCAATTTCTTGATCTTTTAAACCAGCGCCGGCACGGTTTATGTCGCTTGTAAAGTTAGCTCCGGTTAAAAAGGTAAACCACTTTATTCGATCAGCAGCCGGTATGGGCCTTTGTACAAAATCATTATCTCTAACAGATGCTGTCTGGAATGTTCTGTATTCGCCGCCATCAGGGTTATAGGGAGCATCTGATGAGGATGGGTTTGGGAAATTAGCTAATATTTCAAATCTAGATGTTTGGTTTCTCTGAGTTTTATGTATAGCAGCAAACGAACCTGAGCCTTCGTTCAGTTGTGTTAAAGCTAGTGGACCCTGGTTGTTGTCCATAGCTGGTGCCGACGGCACACCATCTGTTATTTTTGGATCAGGAAGTATACCCACAACATCTGAATTTTTGAATCCACCCCAGCCGGTAAAGGTCATGGATTGAGAATTAAAAACATTTCTTATCAAAAGATTTCTAAATGGTAATGCATTATTAGGAGAAAACTGATCTGTGGCAATGTCTCTAAATTGCTGTTTTGAATCCTCTTTGCTGCCGGGTGCCGCAAATCTGCTCGCTATTATGCTCTTGTTTGTTCTTCTTGTTTCTTTTTGTCGTGGCGCTGTATAATCAGCAGAGCCAGTAAGTCCAGCTAAACGTCGAGCAGGAGTTGTTAAAAATGCAGTTGGATTACTCGCTGTATAAAAGCGATTGTTAAACACAAAATCCATGTTTGCATTTTCTCGTCCAAAGCCATGTATTACTTCATAGTTTTTATCAAAGTTGCCTAGTATTTGTATGCCCCTGCTTGAACTGCCTGCTGCTGTTAAGCTGCCAGTTGCAGATCTTACATTAGCAATATTGACTGGTGACTTTGCTAGGTTGTTGCGGGTATAATGACCCTTTGGTGTAGTGCCTGTTTTATGTGTTGCTAAATTTATGCCAAAAATACCACCGCCAGAAAAATCTTCGTCTGTAGCGAAACCGCTGCTAATCATTGACCCAGCAAACGAAGTTCCGTTATCTCTTTCACCAATATTGGTGCCGAATACTCTAACTAAATTTGCGCCGCCAAGACTAATAGATGCTAAAATTGGCAGCCCATCCGCACTAGCAGCCAAATTTAAACTTGTTACCAGCGCAGTAGCTGCATCATCTGAGTCGAAGGCGTCTTGGACGCCGACAACAGTCTTTGTAGAATCAGCAACATTTACCGAGTCACTAAAGGTGGCTGAATAGTCAACTCCTCCCAGAGTTAGTGTCAGTGTTTCTCCGTGAAAATCAACCGCAGGGTCTGCTCCAGCATCAAGAGTTATCAGCGCCACAGAACTCGTTTGACTTGTTACCGTTGTCGAATAAACCTCTGCCCTGTTTATGTTTTGCGCTAAAATATTTTTACGCAAAGCCGGGACATTCCTACCGATTAGTCCACCAACATGTTGACTAGTGAATGGCCCTTGTAGTGGCATACCATCATTATAATTGCCTGGTATGTCCTCGTGAAAATTAGTAACATCAAGGTTTAAAGAACTTGAAGCTGATTGTAACACAGTAACATAACCAGCGATGACCTCAGACCCACTTAAATCGTAGGCACTAAATGGAGCTATCAAGTCTCCAGACTTGTCCCCATCTATAAAAGCATTTGTTCTAAATGGTATCTTTCTTTTTTGATTTGGAACAACTTTTCTTATATCTTCATTGTCCGGCAAAACTTCATAATTATCTGTATTGACATCAAAAATATTGTTTTTCTTAGCTGGACTAGAACCTCTTTGTACAAGACTTCTATTGTCTATTTTTTCTTGTTCGTAAAAACCAGATATATTAACAGTTCTAGTTCTAAGATCCTCGCTTCTGGCTGCGTTTCTTATGCTAGTCTTAGCTGAATTTAAGTCAGTGACGGATGAGGATAACAGGGTTGGAACATCGGCAGTATATTTCCAGAACCCTGTGTTGTCCTTTTGAAGACCGCTCAACGGTGGAGTTAAGAACTTAAATTGTGGTGCCTTTTGATTGGTCAAACTAAAGCTAGATAAGCTGACAGTTTTATCAAGCCCTTGTCTTCTTTCCTCTCTTATGGTTTGGGCGCTTGAACTATTTTGAGAATACCCTAGATCACCCCCTACGAGTGACTCTATACCATCATCCACAAGAGATAACATCTCTTGCCTGTTGCCCAAGTAACTGTATTTATGCTTGTTTCGCTCTAGAACATGACTCTCCACAATTGTTCTAAGCTCCTCAGAATGCTTTGCTGAAGCCGGAAATAATTGTTGTACTAGTTGTCCTATAGAAGAATCTATCCATTTAAAATATTTGACATATTTATCTAAGTCTGGTGTGTTGCCAACTTTTCGGAAGAATATCTCCCGCATCTTTTCCATCGACTTGTAGTTTGGTCTATAGGTGTTGACTGGTTCACCTATTAAATTATTAAAATCATCCATCGACGCAAACAAATCAAGCATCTTTCTAGAAATACCTTGATACATGCTTTTTTCTAGAGAGTAGTAGAAATTAGATGGCCTCATTGTTGGCTGAAAAACCTGAACATCAGCCGCCTGAATGTTTATCATGTCAGTGCTGGAGACGTATTCTGGTAGTTTTTTTCTACTTGACTCCACATATTGCTTCACAACAGGATCATAAGTGTTCAAGAAGAACTCTCCTCGTCCTGGGTGTTGTCTAAGATTTACATTACTTAACAAAGAGCCCTGATAAGTCGCCTCGTATCCACCAACTGCTGGTGTCACACCAACAGCCGAACCTGATGATCCTGAGGACATGTCGGAAACAATAAACCTGCCAGTGGAATCGCTTCCTGTAACATTTGAAAAGTCCCAATTTAGAGCCAAGGTCTCTATTTCAGGCACGAACAAATCAGGGTAAGAGCTTTCTGAGGAGGATGCAAATTCATACGCCTGGCGAAATGGATGAACAGTTCCGTGACTATCAACTTCTCTAGCGTGTAAATCAATTGTACCTGTTGGTAAAATAGTTGACCATACTCTAAGACTACTAGCTCTAACATCTGAGTTTGTTAACACAGTTCCAGTAAAGTTTGTTCGGTGTGCTCCAAGAAAGAATTTTTTATCGAGCGCCAAGGACTCAGATCCCGTGATATGACTCAGGCTGGCAACTTCCAAGAAAGAATCTCTCTTTATTCCAGAATCATAATTGACGCCATAAAGAGACAAGCTGTATCGAGCGGATTCAGGCCCAGCTATACCAGCGACACCCCCAGATAAAGGATATTTTTCGGGCGCTAAAGTTAAGGACAGATTCCATTTTTGGTTATCATAAACATTTTGAAAGACAGAACTTGTGATTAGAGTATTGTCAAACCTATCCTTAACGATAAACCGGACGTCTTTTCCTTTTCTTGGATCATCAGTTATTTCAGAGTATGCCCTTTGTGTCTTGACCGCATAAACTTGAAAACCTTTGTCAGATACACCGGCAGTCTCAGGGTTTATATCCGCCCAGGTCTGAGCGTGCATTCCAGTGTCAGCTACATGAGTGGCACTAGCAGGGGTATGCCACCCAAACAACGATGAACTAAGATAGAAAGATTGACTTACAGCGGTTACATTGGACTCGTCGAATCTTTGCCTGTTAGGAAATATAAATTCTGCCTCAGCGGTTATACCTAAGGAAGCCAACACTCCATCTGATCCAGATATAGCACCATGAGAATTTGGATTATTTGAATCATAGAACTGGTAACAAGTAGCAGCAGAACTTGTAGCATCCGTTAAACCTGAAAAGTCTGCATATTTTTTCTTACTTGACACTTGTTCATAATTTTCTTCCAAGGTATAAGAAAACTCATTAGCATAAGTGTTGAGAGATACCACATCATCATCAATACCATAACACCTAATCAAGTTTCTTATTGCTTTTTCGTTGCCCTTTGACTTGTATATGTATGACAAATTATTGTGGATATTTTTGTAAATTGTGTTCTTTATGTTTTCAACGGTTTGCTCAAAGTTTTTGTCTTCCGAGCGGTTAAAATATCTCTCTAGGACCGTTGCGTTTGCAAACAACTCTGGCACCTCAAGACCGAAGTTTTCCAAAACTCTGTCATTATACGGAAATTCGTTTGAGCTACCAGTTAGAGTACCGCTTAAGTATCTTAAATCTTTTATCTGATTCAGTTGTGATACTTGAACATATAAGGTATCAAAATAGTTACCCAGAATCTGATTTAGGTTTCTAAGTTCGCCACCGGTCGTCTCGTCTTCCTCGAATATCCAGGAAGGCAGAGTATTCATCATATTGGAGGTATTTCTATAATCGTACTGCGAACCTGATTCTATAAGATTTGCTTTAATATTTTGAAAATTTAAGTTTCCTGCTCTAACAACCGGAGATGCATTCTCAAATACGTCTGTCAATCCAAGTAAGTCAATCCCTGATCCTGTTTGTCTTGAGTTTGTAGAACTATAACCAACATGTGTAGCATTAGATAATCTACCAGCGTAATCTAAGTAAACTTTATCTATGCTACTAGTTCCTGTCGTACCTTCATTGAAACGATAATATACGCCTAGCGTAAAATCAGCGTCATCTACGTCGGCACCACCGTCAACATCCGAGAACCAATTTCTACCTATCTGCTTACCTGTTCTGGCTGTTTTCCAAAATCTAAATTCGTCTATCGAAGCGGATAACTTTCCCCAACCCTCAGTGGGCAGAACTGGACCCCCATAAGCTGGCGATCCAGACACAGGTGCTCTCAATGATCCAATATTAGCAATAAAAGTTCCCGTGATATCTCCGATAGAACCTGACCTTACACCGCCAGCGGAGGGAACAGCACCAGCAGTTGGATGGCCACCGTAGCCGCTGGCTGTTATGTTTGTCTGGTGACAGGCACCGTCCATATAAAAATCAATACTTGGCACAGATCCAGAAGTATTAAAAACAAAAGCATAGTGATGAAACGAGCCACTTGCAATTGCTAGTCCACCTGTCGTCGGCACTGATTGTGTCATAAACCCAGTGGTTCCGGACACAAAAGTAACTAAGAACCTGTCTTGGTCAGAAGATGTTAGTTCAATTCTTAAGCGACCATAACCTGTAGAGCCAGAGGTTCCACCATTGGTCAAGTCAAAAATAACTTGCTTTTTTGACTGAGAATTGTCATTAGGTATCAGCCCATCTTTTTTCAGCAAGAATTCAACTGTTGACCCTGATACACCGCCGAAGACTAGATTAGAAGTTTTATTACTCCCTGAAGAGAAAATGGTGCCAGAATGAGGTCCACCCTTAGCCTGTATAAAGTCTAGTGATGAAGAGTAATATCCAGAGAGGTTGTTATTAACATCTCCTGGGGTTCCGTAGGTTGCGCCAAAAGTTACAAACCCTGTTTCTTTTGGGTAAACATGTTGTAAAGTATATTTTTCTAACGGAGACAGATCATTATAAAATTTTGTTTTTTCTAGCCCTGATCCATCGTATGGATAATTGTCCACGATATGATTAAAGGCCGCATCATAATACTTTTCAGCCGAGCCATACCGAGCAAAATTTTCAGGACGGGAGTAATCTACTGGGGGTAGAAAATACTTTTCCTTTTCGATACTCTCACTAAGGTGTCCTGAAGATTCTATTTTGGGATCAATAGATGTGGCTGAAGATTTCTTCAGATACTTACTAATTGGTTTCCCTTTGGTGCTCTTCTCGAAAAGTTTTTTAACACTCATGGCGCAGGTTCTTCAACCCTAAATTTGAAAACTTCGGGCTGTTGTCTATATTCTCCTTGTAAATAGTATACAAATTGAATTTTATATGAATATCCCGGTTCTAAATAATTGGTGTCTACATCAAAATAACTACCACTAACATCATATGACATCCTGGTATAATCTTTGACCGCACTACCAGTGCCAAATGGCACAACCTCAAGGTTGTCAACCTCCCTGTGAATCCTGTAGTAAGCGTCTTCAATTACTTCTGGCTCTATATCGGCAGTTGCAATTGTGTAAATATTTGGGTTCCAATTCTTTCTTCTTGGAAAAACTCTTAGCCTAGGTTTTTGCCCCTTGATATATGAGCTTTTAAGATTTGTTATATCCGTTATATACTCGTCTGAATATATAAGTTCTAAAGCGCTTAAAGTTTTAGGCTCAAACGATCCTGTAAAATACTCTGTACCAGCAGCATTAGACCAAACATCATACAAATAATCCTCTGATGCTGTTGTTGCAAATGAACAAGAGTAAACGCCAGCGAGAGCAACCCCGTTTTCTATCACAATGCCGCCTGTAACAGTATGCAAAGAAAGTTCAAGCTCGCCATCTCCAAGCAAAACGCTATTTGTTGTTGGTGCAGTAGCACTACCACTGTAAACTTTAACATAAATTATATCATTTGTCAAGCTTGGTATGTTTTTTAATTGTCCTCGTACATTATTGTACAAGTAAAGAGTATTCATATTGTCTGAACCTGGTGCCAAACTACTGCTAACAAGAAAATTACCTCTATTATCTTTTCTGGAAGAATCCCAGCGAGCTTCAAGCACAGGTCTCTTAAAATAAAACTCGCTGTTTCTGCCAAAAAACTTTTTCGTAAAGAAAGTTCCCTTATCTCCAGCTATTACCTCGTCAGTATGTTTTAATATGAACCCGTGGTTGTAAGCTGAACCCGAAGAGCGCCAACGGTCCACAGCAAAATTAACATTAACGTCTAAGTCTTCCACTCCTCCAGAAAAGAAGAAACTCGCAGATGCGTTCTCACCTGTTTCAAAATAACCACCCGTGATAGCAGTTGCAGGGTTTGCTGGGTCTGCGCCCCAAAAAGTTCCTTTACTAGAACTAACCCAATTACAGACACCCAAGTCTGTGTAATTATCCATATCAAGACCACGGCCTTCTTCCCAGGATTGCGTTAGCATTATAACGTCTAAACTGTAACTAAGGGGTGTTGTATCTGTATGGGGCGCATTAAACATTTTTAAATGAAAATCTACACTGGAGGATGGGATTACTCCATTGCTAATATCGTCTAAAACTTGATTCATGTCAAACTGAAGTAATATTCTTGATTGCTCAGCACTGTTAGAATCAATGGAAGCTGACGTTTGCCCATGTATAACAAAAGCCTCTAATATATCTGAGGCTCCCATGTTAGAACCTGTGCCCCTTGTTTTTAAGTTGGCTTTAAAAGCATTTGAAATCGTATTATCTTGTGTAGCAAAATATCTTTTTATACCCATTATCTAATGACCCCCACAATATCTGTCTGAGGGATTAAAATTTCTGCAACAGCATCATCCGGTATTCTCAAAAATCTACCATCGTCAGATATGTTTGCGTTTACATCATAAAAGAAACCACTGTAGACACCACCTGCTTTGTTTTCTAAAAAAACATTAACTGTATCTGTGACTCCAGGCACCTCGTTTAGCATCTTAAATATACTTGTTATTTGGACAGATTCTCCAATTGAGTTTTTAACTGATAGTCTGTCTATTAATTTTTCTGTGCAGCGACTAAGAACTTCAAATTTATTAACCCCAATATCGGTTATAATCTCAAAGTTAACTCCATAGTTTATTATCTTAGCGTTTAAAATGTCAATTGTATCATTAAGCATTCTGTGTCTATTTAGCCAAACTTTCAAGTTATTTTTAATCGTTGAGTTAGCCTCTATAAAATCACCATTTTCATTTTCTGATAAGACATAAAGATTAAGGTTTCTTTTAAGCGCTGAGGAATCCTGTAAAATATTTGCTCTTTTTATTTTACCAAATTTTGACGGCATCCTATAACACAATGAGATATAATCCGCACGAGTAACGGCTCTATTTTGTGAGGAGAAGCTAGACATCGCTCTTTGTTTAATTTCTTCTGCTGATATTATGTTTGAATCTCCAAGAATTGGTTCTTCGTTTTCTACCTCTATTGTTCCGATAACTTCAGTAGCTGTTGCTTCTGTTAGTGTGTCCCTATTTTTAAAAACCACGTCAGGAAATATAACTTTTGTAATGGCACCAGCAGCCACATTAATCTCTCTAACGTTATTGGCTCGATAGCGAACTGTTAGAGTTGTATTTGTTGGGACAACACCAAATTTATCTGTTTTGATTAAGTTTGACGGGTCAAAAGTTCCGTCTGTAATATAGTTTTTTCCATGCACATCCAACACGACGTCCGCTGGATCAGCTACTAGATCAGTGGTTAAATTTTCGGCGGACCCAAAACCAAACTGTAAAAAACAATTCCCTGACGAATCAAACTCAGTCATAAATCTTCTCGGCACAGGCTTTATTTTCATTACGTTTGGCACAACATCTTTATCATCAGAAAAATTTGGTTCCTCACTTAACACAACGTCCTGGGTTAAATGATCAACTTCAAAATATTCATTGCCCTGACTATCAACAACACTTAATATTTCAATGACGTTTGTTGCATCTATAGGTAACCTAAGAAACCTTTCATAGTCATTGACAGTAATATTGGTCTGGAACAATTGTCCTGATATTACCTGTCCGAATGACTTTATAGCGTAATGAGTTGGCACACCCGTGGTTGTGTTAACCTTAGCCACTGTTATTTCATTCTCTGGCCTTGAAAAGTCAACGCTTTCATTTAGTGTAAAGGTTAAGCCGTTTGTGGCTGATAACACCGATCCTCTTCTCAAAATCGGACTGTAAGAAAAATCTGGGTTACCATTTGATGCTAATGCAGGTATTATGGCGTAAAAAGCACAATTACCCACGGAGGCAGCAGCACCGGGCATTTTGAACCCCATCTGTTTGGCTAATTTTACAATGTTTTTATATTCAATAGCAGAGTCTATGAAGCTCTCATTAGCTTGATAGTCAACATAAAAAGAAAGCTGGTCGCCAACGTAAGCCACCAAGTCTAGCATCATAGCACCAAAGGAGGCCTCATTAAAATCCTGAAACGTGTTTGGGTAATATCTCTTAGCATAGTTTACTAGATCCTCTTTGATAGAATCAAAATCTCTACTAGTATAAGAAATTGGTCTTATTTTTTTCATTAAAAGTCCTCAGATCGCCATTGAATTAAGTAGTAATTTCCTCAGTAAATTGTAGCGTATCGCTAAAGTTTATTGATGGAGCATTATATTGGATCGTTATTCTTAATTCATTCAAGGCTAACTTATTATTATCTTCGTTAGTCAAAAAACTTATTCTCTCTAAAACTATAAACGGCATGTAAACATCAATTTGTTTCTGAATCTGAGTTACAATTCTTTCTTTGGTTCTACTAGAAAAATTCTCAAACAAAATCCTTTTTAGTCCAACACCAAACTCTGGAATCATTATTCTTTCGCCTGGTGATGTTAATATCATATTTTTAAAATTCTGTCTTATTACTTGACCTAAATTTTTATTCAACCTATAAGGTCCATCAGTTGCACTAACTTGAAGCGGTAGAGCCACAGATAAACCTTGCATTTTGTTTGACATACTAATACTCCTCTTATAAGTATTCTTCTAGGTTCAATTTAGCTTAAGCCTAGATGTCTTTTTAATAGGTTAATTGAAGAACTAGGATCATCTGGGTTAATATCGGCGATACGCAACTGCGTCTGATAACTTAACACGAAGTAAAGGTGATTTATGGCAACCTTAATAAGATCATTCTCATAGTTTCTTGAGCCGCCACCGCCTGGTCTAGAAATCAACTGTCTCCAAAACGATAGAATATCATCCTCTAAACTAACAAGCCGATAACCCTGAGCGTTATATGGGGCAGGTCCACCTCCACGGCGCAAGTAATCTGGATCTAATACAAGTTTACCTCTTCTGATTCCCCATTGTCCTGGTTGTGGATAGTTTATCATATCAAAATTATTTCTTTCCCGACTACCGTATGTTTTAATAACTCCTGAAAGGTCGTCATTGGTTGACGTGTTTCTTGTTAGAGCCTCAGTCCTTTCTTTAGCGACCCATTGTTGAATCTTCTGTCTGCCTGCTCTTGTTCTTTGCCCAACGGGTGCATACGGATTATTATTTATAAAAGTGCTATAAGATCTCTTGTACAAATCCAAGAAAGTGTAACTGCTGCCTTCTGGTTTGGCTATTTCTAAAATTCTTTTTCTCTCGTAAAAAGCAAAAGCCCTTTGTGTTTCAGGGTTTGCTCTCTGCTGGGGAGTGCCCATCTCGTCTCCTAATGGAACATAGGCTAACAATGTTGAATCTGCATAATTATACAGCAGGGCTTGCTTAATCCAAAAGTCTTGCTCTTCCACTGGCAACCTTTTGAAAATTGGAACATACATTCCATACAAGGGATTAAAAAAGTCTCTTCCATCATTTTCTGAGTTATCTGTAAAAGTAGGACTATTAAATTCTAGGTTACCAAGTTGGAACCCTTGGAATTGATTTTCTTGTGGTGTATTGCCAAGTATCGTATAAGTTTGAGCGCCCCCCTTGTAAGACAAGAAGTTATAAGACCCATCCCCTCCCTCAAACAAAGGTGTCTTAAGAATATTTAGAATTCTTTCATATGATTCAAATTGCCTCTGGAATTCTTTAATGGCCTTCAAAACTTCATCATCAGAGTAGTAAGTCACCCCACCCACTGTTAATGGATACCCACTAAATCTCTCACTGAACGCTGATATATTTTCTGGGTTTATAGCGGTCAACAAAGTATCATCAGCGTTGGCAATTCTTTTTTCGGCAAAAAACTTAAAGTTTGGCAATCTATCCTGTGGCTTGATAGCGTAGTCATAAAAAATTAAACTTAGTCCACTCAGTAAATTTATTGGCATATAATAATAACCATATTGCTGAGTCCAAGTTCGTTCAGCGCCTGCGTCAAAACCGCCTGCTTGCTGCAACGCTGCCACGGTAGGAGCGACAGCAGGTCTATTCACTGCTCCAGGAATTGTAAAACCTGCTAGTGATTTTTGTGGAGCATAGTTTGCCACCTGGTCTCTACCTTCGGGTAAAACCTGCCCTGTCCGTAAATAATTTAAAAGTGTTGTCCCTCTATTGTCATAAACTTGTTCCTCATATGGGATTCGGTTTGGGCTCACAAAGGACTGTTTAGAAATATTAAAGAACATCGATTGAACAGAAAGCTTAATTGCTAACTTGAACTTTTCCCTTAAATCACTCGTTGTAGATATGTCGAACGAAACCCCTGCCTCATTAGCAGGTCCTTTAGAAAAAGCTTTATCAACATCGTCCATAGATTTGAGGTAAATGTCAAACATTTTTTTCTCAGTCATTTCATATTCAAATTTTTTCGCTAGATAGCCGGAAACCATGTCAATGGTATCTGGAACATTAAAGCCCCAACCAATAGCCGGAAACAAAATACCAGCGTTTAGTATGAAATTACTTATTCTCGTCTGTATAGAATTCAAACAAGCAATCGCTATTCTTTCTTGCTGTGTTAAGACGCAGGGGTCTCCATTTGTCTGGAACAATGGTTGAGATATGGCCTGGGTTAAAGGTCTGAGCCTTTCTGATTTCAGTATGTAAAACGATGTTACGATGTGTGCAATGCTGCTTGGGTTAGCGATACATAGCGGAAACCCACCCTCTATGCTTCGAGATCTAGACACAGTATTTTCTACCATTGAATTAACAGTGCTAGCTATCTCAGCATTATAATTATCCAAAGCAGCACTATAGGCTCTAAAAAGTAATCCATCTTCTTTGACATAATTATGTAAAGTGCCTTTGTTAATTCCCATGCCGTTATCTCTATTAAGTTCAAACGTTCCTAGTGATTCATCTGTGAATTCTAGATCGTTGTCAGGGTTAACACTTGGTCGGCGACCTGACAAGAAAACAGTGTTGCCCCTAATCTCAAAATTAACAACAAACGTCTGATCAACACCAGCGGTTATATACCACTGGAATACGTCATCTTTGTTTTGATCTGTACGATTAGGCACCATTCTAACTTTTGGTATTACTGTTTGAGTGCCAAAATTTGTGGTCATAGTGTTCCACAACTGAGTCTCCCGTACATTTGTCCTTGGTCTTTCGATTGGTGTGTCAGCAGCCTCGGCTGACATGCTTAGCGCATCAGCTATAAACGCTTGAAACAATCTAGACAAGAATGCTATCTTCTCCAAAAGCAAACGATACCCCTCAGCGATTGGCAAGCCTTCTTCCCATTTGTCAAAAAACTTGAGATCAAAGCCATCAAAAGCACCGTTGAACAACTCACAGAGATCTAAAAGTTTTGTTAACTCAGCTTGAGTTCCTTGTTGAACTTCTAAATTTAATTGTTCTAAAGATACTCCAATACCTTCAAGTCCTCTGGCTGCTAAAAGCTTCGGATCACAAAATGCATCTTCCGGCACCAGTGGTGAGCTTGGCATAGAATCAGGTCCCAAAGCCTTTCCTAGCTCTTTAAAATACTCTCTTAATTTATTTTCGTCAAAATCTAAAGTAGCATAACGAGTATCTCCACTCCTAAAGGAATCGGCTGACATCTTCAATCGTATTTTTGCTGAGTCTGTGATTCCTAGGGGCTTTCTATCCTCTGTAAATCTAATGCCTGCGTTTTTTGCTAGCCTTGTAAAGACAACACTACTGGCGTCAGCATAATCAAAATTGTTTTCAACAGAAGACTGAATAAGAATTTCTTTTTGTTCGTTGGTTAAGAAATTGTTATATTCGCTAAGATCAATATTATCATTTGTCATATCAACAAGATCAACAACAAGATCTCTTGGCGCATTACCCTCCAACAAACCCTCTACCTCAGATTTTGTACAAACATCAGAAATGTCCTCATGGAATTGAAATAATTGCTCCTCTGTTACTGGGGTGGTTGTTATCTGATCTAAATTGTCACCAGTTAGAGTGGTATTTTTTATATCTAAATTTTCACAAATTTCTAGCAGCTTAACTTGGCTATCAGCGTTTTCTATTAAAAGATTTAGCCTTAACTCTCCATAAGACTCTAGCAGCTTATTACTGTTGGATGTTTCTTTATCCTCGCTTTGCTCTGGGCCACATCCTAACAAGGCTGTAACGACATCCTTAAATATGTCTAGTATCATTTGTTTTAGAAAGCTCTCAATAATTTTTTCAACTGCTAAGCGCCAGCCTTTTTGACTGTCTCTGGTTGTTATTTTATATCTTAAAAAATCAATCGTGTACGCTTTTGAAGATCTGTTAGTTTCATTAACAACATCACGAACAAGTGTCTTTAATGGTCCTGGCTCATCAATTAGCGGATCAAGGATTAATTCATTAACCCCGTCGCCAATAAGATCAAATATACAACTTACTTGTCTATAAATTTCCCTCTCGATTTCTTGGAGTAAAAAATCGGGTCGATTTATATAAGATTCTACATTGTCAGCAGATATCCTAAGTCTGCCAAACTCAAACACTGATTCTCCAGATAAAATCTTTTCGGGCTTTTCAAGCACCTCAAAAGCATATTTTTTCTGAAGGAACAATATTGCCTCTTTTGACTTGACAAGAATACCTGCTATCAAGGCTTTTTTATCTGCTCTATTGCTGACAAGATCATATATTTGAAATGCCTCAGACAAGGCCGTTGACAATCCTGTATCACAAGAACCAATAGCACTTCTTACAGCATTGTGAAGTTCCTTGCTGGAAATAAAATCTTTCTTTGCTCTAATTGTTCGTAGATCCTTATCAGACGGGAAAAGCTTAGTGTCGCCAGACGCTTGAGCCATTTTTTGTGAGGCGCTTTTTTTCTGGCCTCCGTCGTCCATAAGTTTGGATATATCATTTAAACTAGTAACAGTTCCATCGCTACCAACATTTGCAGAGGCTATTTTACTTTTGAAAAAACTGTTAGCGTTTAAGTTAGGGTAAGTGTACTGAGTTAAGAAAGTAGTCCATGGTGGTATATCTTTTCTACCTTCAAATGTTGATAACTCTGTTGAATAATAAAAGTATCCTACTGAAGTAGCTGTCAGATCTTTAAATGCATTCTCAGAACTATTGTCTTTTAGAAGATTTAATTTTGATATACCTAAACCATCGAGGACTAGCGACCCGTTGTAAAAGGCATATCTTATTTCAAATTCAGGAGACATCCTAAATTCTATCATGTCATATGTTTCATTATCCAGTCCGTTTAACGAAATAAATTTTTCAACTGATTGATTTGTTAATCTAAAATTTTCTAATTCGTTTCTTATGTTAAACCCAGATATCATACTTGGGGTAACTCTAGCATTTGAAATAGCATCTGAATAATTACTGATAACTTTTTCTGTCTGAACTAAGGCTGGCAGCATGTTTTTAATTTGATAAACTACACCTTTACTGACAGAATTGTTTGATATTAGTTTTCTACTTATCTGATAGGGAGACAAGTAAGACTGATATGGGTTTGAATTATTCTGATTGTTGCGATTTTTATTCTTAGTTTTAGTTCCCTTACCCGCTCGTCCCTGTTGGTTACCTTCATTTATTTGCTCAGGTGGTGGTGGTGCTTGCACTTCAAAGCCTGCATCTTTTAAACTTTGTAGATCAGATAGTTGGATTCTTCCACCAAGCAACCAAACGGAAACACCGTCTGGTGCTGGGGGCCTGTCTCTATCACCGTATTTGGTTAGAAACTCCATTCTGTTTACAATTTCTCTTCTTTCCTCTTCTGGTACATAATCTATCTCAATAAAAGCTAACATTTTTGACAAAGCTTTTTTAAGAAAAACTCTCCTTCTGCCAAGATAGTTACCATCACTAGAAAATTTTGAGTCATATTGAGCGACAGTTCTGTTTCTTGTTCTAAAGAGGTAATAAACAAAACCATCTCTGGCATTGTAATAAACAACCGAGGGGCTTTGTGATGGTCGTAAGTTCTTAGTCCAATCAACAAAATCTAGACTGTCTCTTTGTTTTGTTTGTAGTTTGTTTACTATATCCTCTGCTGCCTCTATTTTTTCCCCTAGCGTTGTTTCCGCAGGATTTAACCCAAGAGACCTTCGTATTTTAGAGGTTCTATTTTGAGACGACTGATATTTTATACTAGGAAGTCTAAGATAGTTTAATTCTTCGCTATCCTCTTTGTACAGTGCTATTTCTGATACAGTCAATAAAGAGTTTGCAGCGGGAGATTCTGATACAAATTGATATACCCGCTGTAATTCTACAATCGCATCGGCTCTAGACATGGGTGAAAAATCAAATTGTGTTATAGCATTAGTTAATTCCTTGGGTTGCTCTAGTTTTACTATTGTTGCGTTCTGTGGATAAATTGCACAGTAAGCCATAGCATCCTGTAGGGTTATACTATTATTGTCATCAACTATGGGTCCACCAGATTCTATCACTGTCCCAATTTCTGGGAAAGCGCCATAACTTATGAAAGAATCATGTATCCCCTCAAGGACCCACTTGTTTCTCTCGTCATCATAATTATAACCTACACCAGATCTTCCGCCGGTTCCCTCAAATCCAGTATTGTCTGTGTATTTTTCAGGGTATGGATTTACTATGTCATTTAATCTATTGATATTCATTCTAGTTTGTGCTATTATAAGGACTGTTTATATAGCCCTCTCCAATCGGAGTATAAAAGTTTGTGTTGTGTAGAACAACGTTCGTCTGGTGAGCGTTTAAATCTGTCAGTAACAGAGCGACATTATTTAATTGAGTTATACACGACGCTGCAAGGTCTGGTGATGGTGATGTCGGTCCACCGACCACCGGAGCGGCGACGTGAACGTGAGAAGCCAAAGCTGTTAGCAAAGACAAATAAGCGTTAACTAAACTAAACACGATGCCATTTAAGTCCGTAATCATTTTATTTTGATCTTTCATTGCTCTAACAAGACTATCGCCCAAAACCAAAGGCTGCAACTCTGATCCTTTATTACCTGCTATTAGGTCTATTCCAGAGATAACGGACATCCTAATTCCTTGCGAGTTAAAAACATCAGTCCCTGTTACCAGTTTTATACCCTCACGAGCTATGACCCTAACATCATCCGCCTTTATTGCTATGGCTGACTTTGCCCTGGAAACGCCTACCTTTCCATCGTGTAAACTAAAATAATCATCGATGTCCGCTTTTTGACTTATGTAAATTCTAGCCGCATCAAGTTCGGGGCTTTTGTTAGTGAAAACTGCGTCGTTGGTGTTTGGGTTTTTTGCTCTAGCTAGACGACCAGACATGCCGGCAATAATATCTATACAACCTGCATGAGTATTTCCTCGCCCACCATATCCACTCGTAACACCTCGTGGTCTATCTCTACCATACACAATCATACAGTTTGATGGTCTATATTCAGGCTCAATAACTTCTGGTCCTGATCTTGATGGATTTGGAACTGGTTCTATTATTTTTTCATTAAACATGCCACCGTTTAGTTTGAAGAAGTCAGTAAAATTAGATGACTTCTCTAACAACTTCTTATCAACACCAAATTTCATATCTACAGGAACTATTGGCATGTAAATTATTTCCTCAATTTATCTTTATCTGTGTATTTAAAGTTTTTGTTTCCAAAGAAAAACTCTGCCTCTTGCATTCTTCTTTTTCTAAAAGCGCCAGTAAGACTTAAAAACGTTGAATATATTTCTTGTGGAGTTCCTTTTCTATTCATAACTCTAGCAATTCTTAAATATGCCCTGGGACCACACTGATAAGAGGCAGAGACAACAGCGATTATCATATCGTTGGTTACTTGTACATCTTTGTTTAATTTTCCTAAAAAGTTCCTAACTGTTGGTGCTATATCATGCTCTACCATCAGCCTCTGAGCTTCAACCTCTGAAATGATCGTGTAATCTCCCTCTATTACCTTTGAATAATTTCTTGATCCATATTTTTGCCAGACTGATTTTGGTACTGGCTTAAGTTTTCCATTGCTGTCTAAGCTGCCAACAGTTCCCCAAGTTGACTTAGGTCTAGTCTCTTGTAATATGGCCTCAAGTTTTGCTCGACGAGCAGATCCGCCTGAGCGTGGCGAAGCATCAACGACAGAACCATATCCAGCACTATCAAGACGTTCTTTGGTTCTAGTATTATAGTCCCAGTCTTCTCTTACTTGTGGTATAAATCCTTCGTGAGAGGCAATAAACTCCCCCAATTCAGAGACTGTAGCTGAAGATAAGGTCGAACCTGGTGCTCGCAAATCACCAGCGAGTTTGAAGTCAGAAACTGAGTATATTGTATTGCATTTTTGCTTTAGTTGTGCAGGAGAAATCGCTCCAGCAGTTCTTGCAGTCGATCCAGGATTTTGCGACCCAGCATCGGCTTTTCCTGTTGCTGGCGTTACAGAAGATGGCTGTATAAAATCGCTGCAAACCTTAAAAGCAGAACTAGGAGTTAGACCCGCTATGTCAACACCTCGTGTATAATTAGATTTTATGGTGCCATTATAAAATTCTAAAGGTGATTTTGGGTACTGAAGGTCTCCTAAAAACTCAGAGCCTGGCTCCAAGGATGAAAATAGATTAGCCTGAGTTGAACTAAACTCTGGGTGTAAAAAAGCCTTGCACAACTGGAGTCTGCCGAAGCTGGTATCTTCACTCGGTGGCCCCTCCAATATTGGCAAGTAGTCATGTATATTTCTTGCTCTGGCTCTTACAGAAACAGTCGCTAATGCACCTTCTCCTCTTGTCACTGGTTTGGTTATGGCTTTACAAACATAATCGCTCTTGTCTGCTGTTATATCTGTGGTATACTGCTGTCTAATAACTTTTTTGATTTCAGATACAGCGTTGTTGGAATCCAAATCATAACCTCTTTGCAGAGGGGCTTCTTTTCTGCGTGGAGTTGTAGCTGGATTGGGGTTTAAGCCTCTATTAGTCTTTGGGACTGACATTTATTTTTCCTCATTTATAATGTCAAATAGACTGTCTTTATCCTCATCAGATAATGCATTTGAGTTTGATTGACTTTCTTTTTTGTAAACCAATGACGCTAGTTTAACAAGCTGCTCATTACTTCTCTGTAGCGTTTCTACAAATTTAGCTGCAATATTACCAGAATCTGAGTATCTTTCGTTGGACACGTTCATATATTCTTTAAGTTCGCCTAAAAGTATTTCGGTCTCTTGGCGATCATTATTTATATTGGCAAGTGCTTGCTCTATTAAAGAATCTAAGTCTTTTCTCATATTTTACCCTCGAATATAAATAGAACGTTACTTAATTTCTCCCCTGTCCCATTTTTCTTTAAAGACTCTAAATCTAGCACGCATCTTATTTAAACAACCAACTATTTGTTTTGTGTTCAAACCGGTTATCTCCCGCATATAAAGATAAACCGCTTTTTTATTAAATATTTCTATGTCCTCTATATTTTTCATCAAAGTTAAAACAGCGTCTAAAACCTTTTGATCATTACCTTTCATTTTTAAGTTTTGCCAGCTTTCCACCTCGTTCAGCAGAAACACCCAAAATTCTTTTTCCTCAGCTTCGGTTAAAAAATCTGACCTATCAACATCAGCGATCTCTACCTCTTTTATCATCAGGTCGTAGTTTATTTCTCTTTTGTTTTTTTGTGTCTGTTTTTTGGCTTTGTGGGTAAACCAATTCTTTGTCACAACAGAAAAGTAAGAAAAAGCTTTTGTCCCTTGGGTAGGATCAAATTTTGATAATATGGTTGTCAACCAAATTTTACAGTCATCTTTTAGAACATCGATATTTTCTAAAGATGTGAACTTGTATGTGTATACAATCTTATCAACCAGTTCATTAAATGCTGGCTGTATATGTTCAATATACAACTTAGATCTTACGGATAAATCATCAGTGCTACAATAGTCAATTATTGCTCTTTCAGTATCCTTTGTAAAGTAATGATTTTTATTCCTCTTCTTTTTCGATTTCAAAATTTACCTTCATTCCAGTCACAAACTCTGAGAAGTCTTTAGTATGGTTTAGAAGACCCTGCAAGGTCGAATCGCCATAAAACGTTTCAAGGCCATAAACATTCTCCAAATGGTCTTGGTATCCTTGCACCATCTCCTCAAAGGCTTCAAAGTTTTTAGAAAAATAGTTAAACCGAATCAGTAGTTGTCTAATATACCAAACAAAAAAAATGTTAACAACAACAGAAAAAGACAACACAATATAAAGAATCATTTTTTTATTGCCCTTCTTCTTGTTTTCTCTAGTTCTATTTCTTTTTTTGCTTCTTCTATCGTTCTAACAACAACGCTACCAACTTCGGGTGGTTTTGATGCAACTTTGTTTCTTATGTTCGTAGGGTTTCCAAGAAATTTTGAAACTGTGCCCTTCGCCTCACAAAGCTCACACTTAGTGACCTTATCTTTATAAGAGTGAATAACATCAAATTTTTGCTTGCATTTATTACAAACATAGGTGTACTTTGGCATTACTCTGTTTCAAACACCTGAGCTTTAAAGCTGGGTGGGTTTGTCACAATAACATTGCCTGACCCATCAACTTCTAGATCCCAATCTGCCAAAAGTTCAGTGATATCTGTTTCTTCTGCCAAACATTTTTGAAGTGTCATGAGCAGTGCCCCAATCGCTTGATCTGATAGTTTCATTTTGTTTCTCCTTTACTTTTTGCGACAAGTTCATAATCCTCGTCATACATTTTTTTTGCTAATTCCTTAAAAGTTATTTTTGGTTCCCAATTTAGCTTATTCTTCGCCTTACTTGGATCACCAAGAAGATAAGGAACCTCATGAGGTCTAAAAAGCCTTGGGTCAATGTGAAGATGTTTTTCTACATCCAGTCCAGCATGTGCAAAAACTTCATCCAGAAACTCTCTAACTGTATGAGTTTCACCAGTTGCTATAACATAATCATCTGGCTTTTCTTGCTGTAGCATCAACCACATGGCTTCTGTATAATCGCCAGCAAAACCCCAATCTCTTTTCGCCTCTAGGTTACCCAGAAAAAGTCTATCTTGTAATCCCTGTTTAATCCTGGCTGCTGCCAAAGTTATTTTTCTTGTAACAAATGTTTCACCTCGCCGGGGCGATTCATGATTAAACAATATGCCACTTGAAACGTGCATACCATAAGCCAGACGGTAGTTTCTACATAAATTATGAGCAAACACTTTAGCACAAGCGTAAGGTGAAGCCGGCATAAGCTTTGAATTCTCATCAAAGGGATAATTTGGATTATCCCCAAACATCTCAGAAGAAGACGCTTGATAAAATTTTGATTCTGGGACTAGTTCCCTGCACGCATTAAGCAACCTAAGCGTCCCCATGGCAATGCCATCTACAGTATTTTCAGGTATATCAAACGAAACTCTAACGTGAGACATAGCTGCCAGATTGTATATTTCATCTGGCCTGTATTGATTTATTAGTTGCCAAGTTCTTGAAGTATCATTAAGGTCATAATATTCAAGAATAAAATTCTCATCCTCAAACAAATGGTCAACACGATCGGTGCAGATAGTGGAGGTTCTTCTCTTAGCCCCTATAACCCTATATCCTTTTTCAAGTAAAAGTTCAACTAAATATGATCCATCTTGTCCAGTAACTCCTGTCACAAAGGCTGTTTTTTTACGATTGGTTTGTTTCATACCACTCATATGTTTGCTCCAATCCATCTTTAAATTTTATGAAATCATATTCACCTATCAAATCTATGAGTCTTTGATTTGAACCATCTTTTCTATATTGTCCATCAAGCTTGTTATTATAGATTATGTCACACTTTTTTCCTGATTTATCTTTAATAATCGATACCATCTCAGATATTGAAAGATTTTCATGAGGTGCTACTATTATGGGAATTTCAGTATGATGCTTTTCAAGCAAAACTGGAATAATGTTGGCTAAATCATCAACATGCAATTGTTGCCTTAGGGGTTTACCTGTGCCCCATACCTCAACACTATCGCCATGACTCGCCTCTGTAAACTTTCTTATCATTGCTGGCACAAAATGAGAAGTATCAAGATCAAAATTGTCCCCTGGTCCATAAAGATTGGAAGGACAAAATGACGAATAATCCAGTCCATATTGTTTTCTGTAGGCTAAAATTTGAATTAGCAAACTTCTTTTTGCGTAACCATAAGATATATTTGTTGCGGCAGGAGGTCCGTCAAATATATCCTCTTCAGTTAAAGGGTAGTTTTCAACCACATCCGGAAACGTACATGTACTCAAGGATGCCAACAGTCTTTTGACTCCATTCTCATAAGCCTTTTGCACAACGTTTGTGTTCATGGCTATATTCATATAGTAGAAATCAGCAGGTCGATTATCGTTAGCTTTTATGCCCCCAACCTGCCCTGCTAAATGAACCACAGCATCTGGCTTCAATTCTTTGTACATTCTATCACAATCGGCGGAGTCCATCAAATCATAATCTTTTGACGACAAGTAAATCCAATCTGGTTTAATAAGCTGCAAACGCCTTCCAACAAAACCAGACCCGCCAGTTACTATAACTTTCATTATATCTTAATCTCCCCTTCTTTTGTAACAATATGGGGATAAGGCATTGGGAACATAAGTTTTCCACCTGCCTGAATATATGGCTGCTCTCTCTCAACGATCTCGTCTTTAAAATACCAAGGTAAAACCAACATACAACTAGGGTTGAGAGATCTTGCATGTTCTTCAGATATTAGTTCTATATCTGTGCCCAAAGTGCGTAAACCAACCTTGTCTGGGTTGCGCTCACTGATATATGGTAACATTTTATTATCTATTCCAAAAAGTTGGAGTAGCATATTACCCTTAGTAGACGCACCAAGACCTAAAACAAGCTGCCCTCTTTCGATTTCCGAAAGCATAGCGTTTTTGATTCTATCTCTGAGGTCTTTTATCTTGTCATAAAACTCAACGTAAGTTTGTGGATCGTAAAGATTTAATTCGTCCTCCTTTTTAAGAAGTTCAACAAGGTCGTTACTTTGGGTATCAGAGTGTTCGATATGCTTTATAAAAACACGAGCAGACCCACCATTAACATTGTTCAGGCTAGCATCTACAATCTTAAGTCCATTTCTATTCATCAAAGTTTCTAGAACTTGCAGTGAGTAATATTCCAAATGTTCATTGCAAATATCATAAAAGTTAATATTTTCTAACATCAAAGGCAAGTAACTTAACTGGATACACCAGACACCATCCTCGTCCAAGCACTCCTTAATTGCAGAGACAAAACTATTTGGATCATCAAGATCATAGAACATAGCACAACTTGTAAATGCTTTTACTTTTCTTCCCGCCAATGTTGATTCAACGGCCTCCCAAGAAAAATAATCATTAACAATAGTTATAGATTCGTCAACATGATCCCAGTCAATATTTTCTGCTGGCTCTACTCCCACTCTTGCTAGCGATGGGTCAAAGTAAGACAACATGGTGCAATCATTTGCTCCAATATCAAGAACAACATCATCAGGATTCAAAGTCACTCTAGAGGTAACATCATCAACAACTTCTCTTAGGTCTTTGCGCATTGTATCGCTGACAGCAGAACGATAAAAATATTGCTTATACAGTAAGTCCGGTTTTACAGTCTCTTTAAGTTGTAGGAGTCCGCAGTTTTCACTGTTTTTACTTTTATCACACAGAACCAAAGTCTGCCTAACAAGCAGTCCTGCTAGGTGGTTATCTTTGTTAGTTTTTACAAACGTTGGCGACAAGTGCTGTTCCTCAATAGAGATAACCTCAGTCAAGTCCTCTGATCCACAAATACGGCACCGTGTAATATTTTTAAAATGGTTTGTCATGTCATATTTTCCTATAAAGGTTACATTTTACTTTTCTATCTTTTACTTCTTTGCGAAGAATTGACGGGTCAGTGTAGATTGAATCTCCTCGATGATGAGTTGTTGATACTTCTTCAATGACGCATCCGTTTTTAGTTTGGAAGGAGTGTGGGACATTTCTAACAATAAGAAATGGTTCACCAAGCTTTAAATCAACTGTGGTTCCTTTTACAGCTATTGAACAATCGCCATGAACTAGTTCAAAAGTTTCTTCTTTTCTAATGTGGTAATGTTCGGGGTGTTTTTGCCCTGGTAACATTACGATTAATTTTTTACAATACTCTCTATTAACCTTATCAATAATAAAAGCACCATAGCTTTGAAAATTTTCTATACCATAGTGGCAGGATATCTCACATTTATCTTTGTGTGTTACCGGAATCCTAGCGTTGTCTAATATTTTCTTTACAGAGTCGCATATTTCTTGTGTTTCATCAGTGTTCTTGCTTATAATATCTTCTAAACAAATTTTTTCATTTCTTTTCTTTGCCACACTAAGCGAAGATCCCAAAATAATATCAATCTTTGAAACGTCTAACTGACCACTCTGGCAAGGCATTGCATAAAAAAGATCTTGTTCTGTAATTGTATGGTTCTTGGGTAAATCTTCCTTAATATAGACACCTCTTTTAAGGTTTTGTAGTGACTCTTTTTGAGTCTTTGACTTACCCTCAAAAGCTGACTGGTAACGCAACAAATCAATTACCATCTTTTCATATTGAGCTTTTGTACACGAGTAAGCGTTCAAACTAATGGTATCTGTTGTTTTTCCAACATGTTTTTCAAAGATTGTGCAACCCATTGCTCGGGCGTAAGCAGCTAGTGATTCTTCGTCAGGCGACTCATGTGTGGAGAATCCAATCTCTATGTCTGGGAATGTCTCTCTAAGAGTTAAGATTCTGGATAAATCTGCACTAGACGTTGGTGTAGGATAGTCACCAACGCAGTGCATAAAAGCAAATTCTCGATTGTTAGCCTTGAAAAGATTATATGCTTTCTCTAATACAGGCATATCTGTACCAGCAGTTGACATGATTATTTTTCTTTGTACTTTCGCAACCTGTCGCAAAAGTGGCCAGTCATCAGCAGAACAACTAGCTATCTTTAATATATCAACATCAAGTTGATCGAATAATGCCAACGACTCGTTATCAAAAGGTGTTGCAACCGTCTTCATTCCTTTTAATTTTGCATAATCTAAAATTTGTTTAAAATCTTCTACTTCTAGTCTGGTCTCATTAAATCTCTTAACATATTTTAAACCTGAATCTTTGAACTCAGGATGAATAAAAGTGTCAAGATTTCTAAACTGAACTTTTAATCCTACATTCAGATCATATTTATCTTTGACCTCTGTAAAATCATCGATAATTGCTTTTGCATGTTTCACGCTACCCTGATGGTTGTTAGCCATTTCTAAAATAAAAAACATTACTTACTGGTCCTTCAAAATATTCTTTGCATCTAGTAGATCTTGTGTGGTATCAATATCCACACTATAATCAGAGTCCATCAAATATGGCATACACCACTCCCCTATCATACTACACTTATCTGTAATTGTATTGGTTTTAATTATATCAATACAAGCATTTTGATAAAAACTAGTTTTTAGTATTTGTCTAGGGGATGAATGTAGAGTATTATCGGGTATCACTGGTTTTAGAAAGCCACCATTTTCAATAAACCAAGACTTAAAAGGTGATTTGTCCATTTTCACAACTGATCTAAGAGAATCAGCGATATGATAGTTTTCTTCAAATTTATCTACTGCCTCTTTTATTATCTCAGCGGTTATCTGTGGTGCTGTAGCTCTTAAATGAATAACATAATCGTAATGTTTATGAATAGCTAAAAACTCCTGAAAGCATTCAAAATCTGTTGTAAGGTCTCCAGCTAACCAATAAGGCCTATTATGTACCTTTGCTCCTAAACTCTTTGCCAAATCTTTTATCTCATCATCTTCAGATGACACCCAAACATCATCAATGCCAGCTTGATAAGCTGCTTCAACAGGAAAAGATAACAAAGGTTTTCCGTTTATTTGAACTAAATTTTTTCTTGGTATGCTCTTACTTCCGCCTCTTGCCAAGATAACAACGCACTTTTTCATAAAAAATAATGACCCTCTAGTAATGATTGTATAGCTTGATTGAAAAAGTGTTTAGAAAAAACTTAAGGTAATTTCGAAACTGGGAACAAATCAAACCAAGGGTTCTTATTTAAGTTCACAATTTTTATATCTTTGCTGTTAGCACTTTCAAGTAAAATCGTCAAGTCAGATAACAGATTTTTATGATTATCTTCCCAAAGAGTAAAGTGATCCTCATGGAGTGCAATGTCTTCTCTAGCGTATCCTAACCTATAACTTAAATCAACACCAGACAAATATATTGGGTTGCATCCCATAAGAATAGCAAAAGCAATTGCGTGTAGTGCGACTGTATCACCAGTGCTATAATGCCTATCGAGTCCTGTTTGCTTTTGTAATTCCTCTTGTATTGTTAATTGTGTTCTGTCTATCATTTTACAACACCTACCATACAAGTCAAAACCAGCCCAGCCATCAGGATATTTAATACGAGGAGGGTGCCACATTACACCATTGTTACCATACTCTCTAAAATCAAAGTTTTTGTTTTTTGTTTGATAATCTTTAAAAGACTTAAGTATCTTAACACAATCGTGACCTTTAAAGTGTCTTTGGTCATATGGCAAATAATCACACTCCAAGATGGACTCGATATACTCATCGCTTGAAAAATCACCATCAGTAGAATAGAAAACTGGTGACTTATACTTGTTCATAATTTCATGCATTATTGGGAAAGAAAATTGAGAATTAGAAATTATCCAATAATCAGGAGCAGATTGAAAATAGTGATACCAGTTGTTAACAGAAAACCTTAAAAGGTTACCGCTTCCTTGTAATTTTTCAATTCTTTCCTTGTCTTCATTAAGGCTTGGGCCATGACCGCATATCACAGCCGGAGTGCCTTTATGTTTTTCAATAATATCCTTAAACTTTAATTTATTTGGCTTCACTTTTCGACACTTTCTTTTGCCCATAATATAGCGGGTCTTAAATAATGATAAGTTTTCTCATGCATTTCATCCCAATTCATCCACTTTAAATGTTCATGTTCTAAAATTCCAGAGTGTTCATTAACCACAACTTTTCCAATTTCTTTTGTTTCTGCTAGATATACCTTAAGTTGATCGACTATGATCGGCTTTTTTCCCCATTTAAATTGAAGGTCAGTGATGCTAGACTCCTCTTGCGTTTCTCTAATGGCTGTCTCAAGAAAACCCTCACCATTTTCAACATGACCTTTTGGTATATCATACCCACCACGAGCCCATAAACCTAAAACCTTATAATTATCCTCGACAAGGCGAACAACGACAATGCCAGCGCCTGGCGAATGAGGGGCAGTTTCCCATGTCCACTTAAACTTTGTCATCATCTTTTGAACCCACTAAGCGGATTAAGTACATCAGTTGTTTTATGTTTTCTTGTTATTTTTGTTCTTTTTGTTTTACAAGCCCCAACACGACGACCCCACCACAGAGTCTCCTTACCCCACTCATACAAATCACCATTGTAGTTTTTAGCATTAAACTCAATTTCATTTTTGTATTTTCTAAGTTTTGACTTTTTAGTAATAACATCATGAATATTATACTTGAATGTTTTTCTTATTGGGTATGTTAGAGTTGGATCAAGGACACCGATCTTTTGATAGGTCATAAGATCTTCTAAAACATCTTGCTCCACTTCTACCTTAAGATACCTATTCATAAAGTCTAGTATTTCTAGGTAATACTTCTCTTTGTGCAGGCAAACGTTTATGGCTGTGGCTTCTTCAAAATCCCAACCAAAATTTTCCCTAACTTCACCTATAATTCTACCCCAAGGCTGAGTAGCGCCCAAAGAGCCCTCTAGGTTAATCATTGTTTGTTTCAACTCATTCCCTAAAAAACTATCTGGGTTGTCGTAACAATATTTTAACAAACCCTCATAGAAGTCTTTGTACGAAACATCATGCTCGGATCTCAAAAACCTACTAATAAATTGTGTGAGACCCAAATAATGGCCAGACATAACAGCCCACCTAAAATAGTGCATATTTTTATAGTCTTCAAATGTCAGTTTTTTGTGACCAACAACCATTTTTTCTCGCTCAAGTTCATTATCACCTGAAATATCATAGTGATTAAAAGCTTGAAAAGTGCTGATTATTTTAAGTTCATACTCATCTATATATGACTGCATACCAAAGGGAGTGTTAGGCAAAGCTGTCATAGCATATATACCAATGTAATTATGCTGATCTAACTCTATAACATCTGCTATTCCTTGGATAAAAGTCTCAAGTGTCTCCTCAGGTAATCCTAAAATTAGCTCAACATAAGCTGGTACTTTTGCCTCATTATACATTTTTAAGAATTCACCCAGCTTTCCATCGTCTAGGTTTCTTCTCTTAACAGCTTTAAGTGTATCAGGATTTCTAGATTGTAAAGCAACCGTAATCCCCTTATCCATTCCAGAGTCAGTAAAAAGCTTAGCAAGCTCTAAAACTTTATCTGCTTTGTTCTTAGCCCAATCACACCTATGCTTGTCAGGATATCCAGTTTCTTTTTTCTTCTTTACAAAGTATTTTGTAACTTCAAGGTGGTTTGGCAACAAACCAAAGTTTGAATCGGCGTTGTAAACAAAAGCAACTTTATGATCAGACATCCAGTCAATCTCTTTGTAAACTTTTTCCAAATCCTGCCACTTAACTCTTTGATAATATTTTGTTCCAATTTCACAAAATGTACATTGGTAGGGGCACCCCCTTGTAGTCTCTAGAGTTGCCTCAAGGACATATGGACAGTCTTTAGCAATTTCGTCAAACAGCCCATTTAGATAAGGACTTGGCATACCATTAATGTCCGGGATGCGGTCTCTATTAGGGGTAACAAAGGTTGTACCATCTTCTAAAGGAACGGAACATCCAGCAACCGATGTCCAATCTTGTTCATCTTTAGGTTTTAAGTTTTCTAAAAGTATATCTTTAAAAGTAAATTCGCCCTCACCATGAACTATTATATCCACATATGGATTGTCCTGGAAAAATCCCTGACTCCTGTCTTGAATTGGCGGGTACCAACCTCCGAAGACAATTTTACAGTCAGGCCAACGCTCTTTGATCTTTTTTGATATGTCTCTGTTAAATTTCCAGTTCCAAACAAAACAACTAAAACCAATCACAGAAGGATTATCAATCTGCTCTACGATTTCATCCATATCTTGACGGTAATAAAACCAACCATCAAGGTTGTAATTATTTGTTATGATTTCATCTAAAATACAATAAGACCAGATAAGTCCAGTGCTGTAAGGCAACTTCATCTGGTTTGCAATAATATCATTTATTTCAAACAAATAAACGTTCTGCAATTTATACTCCTGTGTTTTTATTATAACGTAATTATGCGGAACTTATTCTATTTTTTGAAAATGTCGTACCCAGAAAGATCTTTATATGCCCAGTCTCCTCCTGTATCATCGTTTTCTAATTCGATATCTTCAAACAGAATAAGCCCTCTTGCTGCCTGTTCAGGAGTCATATACATGTTCCAACCAAGTATCTTATGGTCATCCTCTTCATATGGAACTTTTAAATTTCTTCCCTCATAACGAGCTATCTTAAACCACTCATAAGCCTCTTCGTCATCAGTAAAGATCATTCCACCTTTGCCAATTTTTAGTATTTTCCTATGGTGAAAAGACACGCACTGATAAGATCCTGGAATATACATACCCTTTGTAAATCTAGTCGCACCATCATAAACAAGAGTTGGTTTAAGTTGATAAATACCAGACCATTCAAAGTCTTCAAATTTCACATTACATCCTGCATGTTTAATCATGCCAGGAACTGACAACCAAGTTTTACTTGGAATAGTAATCTCGCCCTGAAAATTCAAGTATTTTAAACACAGGAACATACCATCTGTGCAGTTATCAACAGAAACTGCATATTTGCTACCTGCAAAATTAGCTAATTTCTTTTCAAAGATATCAACGATGTCCCACGGGTCATTAACTTCATAACCTTGGCTTTCTAATAAAGGAATTACTTTTTCTATAGGTTCAAACATTTTTTCTCATTTCTCAAAAAGTCTATAATATCCACCAACGATAAATTTGTTCCCCTTTTCCGCTGATGATCTATTTGATGCTGGGTCATACCTGTCAATTGGCAAAACTCTAAAATCCATGCTAACTCTAGTGAGGTCGGTTTCGTTAGGCTTATTGCCATGTGTACACTTATTACCATTAAAAATAACAAATTGATTCTCTTTTAGATTAACAGGAAAAAAGTCCCCAAGGCCAGGGACAGACTCTATCCACATCGCCTGTGTATCTGAAGAATCTGTCAATGCTATTTGAAAATTAATCTCTCCCTCTGGGTGTCGATGGTCATCGTCGCTGTCATAATGCCACTTGTTGACTGCTTTTTTGTCTGGTAAATGAACCCTGAAAGACGGGAACGCCTGATAGCAAAAACTGTCCCGGAAAAATGGAGCTACTACATTCCTTATAAATAAATCATACGATTTTCTTAGCTCGTGATTTTTTGTCTCGTCATTCAGAACAGAGTAAAACTCCTTATGGTAGTCTGTTTTTACCTCATTGTGAAATCCTAGTTCATAATCAGGATACATCTCATGTCTGTGTTTGTGCAATAAAGACAAATCAGACACGTTAAAAATTTTCTCTACCTCTTGGGTAAATTTGTATATTTCTTTGTCATACTCAATTATTTTCACCATCTCTTTGTAATCCTTTTCTTATGATATCATAGAAAAAGTCATCCTGTATCATATAATATTTTGCTCTCTCATAGTTTTCTTTTACATATGGGAGCATGTTATAATAAACTTGTTTGTCTAAATTTTTAAGTATATTCTTAAGCTCATCTGGGTGGTTAAATTGTAGAATACCTTTAGGGTTAAAAAAGTTACTAATGTTTTTTGGTCCCCAATATATCGGAACTGTTCCTGTGATCGCACAATCTAAAATTTTATCAGTAAAGTAAAATTCTTTTTGGACATTTTCTGTGGCTATTTGAAACATATATTCCTGCAAAGTTTCTAGTTTGTCATCAACAAAATTACCAACACCTGCACCAAAATAATCGATATCATATGGTAAATTTAGTTTAGGGATAATGTCCTTAGCTATAATGTGTCTTAATTTGTGTCCAAATAATTGTGTTTTTAAGGAATATGGGAAAGAGATCAGTTTATTTTTTTCATGAACTTTACAACCCTCGGTTCTAATAGCAGCAGTGTCACCAGGACAAAATACATAGTTCTTACCTCTTCGAATCAAATCAATATCAAAAGTAAGAATAAGATCGTAATGGTCCTCAAACTGAACTATGACATCATAAGCCCAAGGTAACAATTCTCTGGGTTCCTGTATGATAGCAACCTTATAGGTTGACTCAACTTCTGGTGCCAAATGCAACTGCTTGTCTGTAAAGATTGTTATCCCCTCAAAAGGGTTTTGGTTTCTTACATATTCAACATAGGTTGGTTTTCTCCAAAATTCTTTTGGACAAGCTGCTGCCATAGCCGATTCACTAAAACTATCTTGTAAAGCAGTCAAATCAAATCTGTTTATCAGTTCTTTTTTTACCATATAAAATTATCTTTATACCAGTTTGTTATGCCATCTATCTCATCATCAAAGTTTTTTTCTGGCTTCCACCCAAGGTTTTTAATCTTAGAATCATCTAGCGCATATCTTAGGTCTTGTCCAACTCTTGAATAAGAATAGTCAACATACTTTTCCCAGTCTTCATCAGTCTTATAGAAGGCTTTAATTATTTTACGAACTGTCTCTTTGTTTTGTTGTTCAAAGTCCCCAGCAATGTTGTATATCTCATTTGTTTTTCCCTTCTCTATAAGGGTCAATATTGCATTTGCTGTGTCATCTGCATGTAACCAATTTCTTGTAGGGGTGCCATTATTGTGAAGACTTATTTTTCTGTCTCTCATGAGATTTTTTACACAAAGAGGTATTAGTTTTTCAGGATACTGTCTAATTCCATAATTATTTGTTGGCCTGGCTATCATATATTCTATACCATATGTTCTAGACCATGCCAAAACCAACATGTCAGCAGAAGCTTTGGCTGCCGAATATGGATTACTGGGGTGTAATAAATCTGTCTCTGTGTGGCAACCCTCAATAATATCGCCATAAACTTCATCTGTACTTATGTGCAAAAATACTGGTCTATTGCCACAGTTCTTTGGCTTGTTTTTAACCAAATCAAGTAAATTTTTTGTTCCTAAGATGTTTGTGTTTATAAATTCATCGCTATCAATAATACTATTTCCAACATGTGATTCGGCAGCAAAATTTACGACATAATCACAGTCATATAAGAAATTCATATTTTTAATATCAACTCTTTCAAACCTAAAGTTTTCATACTTTTGAAAATCTTTTAGGATCTTGGTGTTTGCAGCGTATGTCATTTTGTCAACGCCAAATACCATCCAACCCTTATCCAAGGCCTTCTTAACAAAGTAAGACGGTATAAACCCCAAACAACCTGTTACATATACAATTTTCATCTCTCGATGCCACGGTCCTTAAAAAAGTCATCCAAAACTTCTTCGATATAAGAAAGTTTTTCTTCGGTAAGTCCGATATACGTCCCTAAGAAGAAAGTGTTCTTTGTAACAATATCAGCATTTGGAAACCTTGTGACAAGATCACCATAGTCATTGCCATATTTTTCTGCGTACTCTCTGTACGCTGGGTGGTACAAGCAGTTGCCTGTGAAATAAGACCTTGTTTGTACTTTGTTTTCTTCAAAGTGGGACACAAGCTCTTGCTTCTCAAAAACATCATTATCTTTTACCGTTAGTGCATAACCAAACCAACATGGGTCTGATTTTTCTGTTGCTTTTGGCAACATGAAAAAGTCCTCGTATTTTGCAAAAGATTTTTCCATTCGTTTAAAATTCTTTCTACGAGCAGCATCCATCTCAGGCAATTTGTCAAGCTGATGTAATCCCATAGCTGCTTGAAGATCTAGCGGCTTAGTGTTAAACCCGATCTCGTCGAAAACATACCTATGATCATAACAAATTTTATTCTTGCCGTCGCTCAACCACTCTTGAAACCTGTCACCACAAGCGGTTCCAGAAGTTACGTCTCCTGGTTTTCTCTCATTACAATAACAAGCACGACCCCAGTCCCTAATGCTGGCTAGAACTTTTCTAACCCTAAGGTTTGATGTCGCTGCAAAACCACCCTCTCCTGTTGTCATATGGTGTGCCGGAAAAAAAGAACAAGTAGAAATTAAACCAAAGGAGCCTAATTTTTTACCATCATAAAATGACCCTAGCGCATCGCAACTATCCTCTAGAAAATTAAGATTGTATTTCTTTACCAAAGACATCACACGATCCATGTCCGGAGGGTTACCCAAAACATGAGCGAAAGTTATCGCTCTAATGTTTGGATCTTTTTCAAGCTCGGCTTCAACCTCATCCAGATTAAGGTTCATACTGGGTAGATCGACATCAACAAACACAGGTTCGTACCCAGCTTGTATCAACGGATTAATAGTTGTCGGAAAACAAACAACTGGAGTTATGAACTTTGAACCAGGTGGCATGTGATATTTTCTCATGGCCATGGATTTACTCTTAAAAACATTTGCCATCAAAAGATTAGCAGAACTTCCAGAGTTTGTCAGTACGCCGTATTTCTGACCAAGATGCTGAGGGAAAACATTTTCAAAATGCCTTCCTTGTTTGCCAAAGATCAACCATTCACTAAGAAGAATTTTGATTGCCGAAGTGTACTCTTCGGATCCATAATAGGGTCCGGAATAATTCACCCAATCCTCCCCTTTTACCCATTTGTCATTTTCTCTTCTTTCGGCAATGAGATCCTCAACAAGTTTAAGGATTTGATCTACTTTATCGCTGGACATTTTATCCCTCCACAGAATAAATTTTAGAAATTGCTTGCTTTAATCCTATAAAAAGATCTTCAGGAAATGTTTTAGAACATAGTTTCCAATCACCAGTATAGCTGTTAGTGGTAATTTCGTTTAATTTTAAGTTTCTATTAATTTTACCTAAAACTTTTTCTAGATGATCTGAAATTTCTTTGATTGTAAATTTATCCTCGTAGACTAAGTTTACGTCTCTGGGTAAATTTACTTTGTTATAGTTATTCATATAAAATTCGATCGCTCTGCAAACGTCCATATCATAAAAAAAGTCCATTGATTTACTTCCCTCAATGAAAGTTTCCGATTGTTCTATAATGCCGTTTGACAAAATTTTAAGCAACCTATTATCTTCCTCATTTTTTCCGAAGCAACCAAAAAGCCTAAAATTATAAATGTTTGTTTTATGTTTGAGAATTTTTCTTGCGATCATGTTTTTTGACAATCCGTAAAAATCTTCTGGCATTGAGTCGAAAACTCTATCTTCTTCAAAACAGTTTATATGATTTTTTCTATCGAACTCTGCCCCGGAGCCAAAATGAATCATCATCGAAAATTTATGTTTGTTTTCAAACAAGTTTTCGAACATTTTTATGTTAGCAACATAGTCTGAAAACCCGTCGTATTCGCCTCTTCTTCCGCCTTTCACAGCCGTGTGAATCACAAAGTCAACTTTATTTTTTGCAAACCAGTCAGTAACTTGATTTTTGTTTGTAACATCAAGTTCCTTTCTTGTCAAGGGGAAAACTTCATGCCCCTTGTTAGAGAAATACTCACTTACAGATTTACCCAAGAAGCCTGCTGCTCCTGTTACTAATATTTTACTCATCGCTTTAAATTAAGGTAGCTTGGCTTTCCATCAAACAGAAAAGTATCAACTACTTTCTCCAATTCTTTTTCATCAGATGGCCAGTAGCCTGTGATATTGTCAAAATTAGCAATTGTTTTTTTATCGTCTTCAGCCCAATGAGAAAATCCAAGGTAACCGTAATCTTTGTCACGACCGCCACCCAACAATTTAACTGGTATTTTTTCATGGTTGACATAGTTTCTAATAAATTCATATGGCCTATAAAGAACAAACGGAGTTATTGAATATACAAGAGGTATATACCCATCTGTTGCAAGTCCACAGGCAGCAGCGACCATTAATTGTTCCGACGAACCAAAGTCCTGGAACCTATCTGGGAAGTCTATTTTTATCTTATCCCACAAACCGTATCCAAGGTCTCCAGTCAACAAAAATATTCTTTCATCTTTGCCCATCTTATTGTGTAATATATTACTAAACTTTTTTCTCATGTAATTCCTCTAAAGCTAACTTATAATCATCTTCGCTCATCACATGATAGTGTGCATTAATACCTTTTAAGAAGGAAAATTCATTAACCTTTGTATACCTAATATTTATATCTGGTAGAAATGTCTGTAGTCTTTTTACCAGATAGGTTGAGTCCACTGCATCGTAAGCCGAATATCCATTTACAGAAACATACACCTCAATATTTTTAAGATTGTTTTCGTAGATAAATTTTAGACTTTCCCATATAGAACCCTCAGCACACTCGCCGTCGCTTATCAAACAATACACTTTTCTATCTTTATTCGCAAGTGCCTTACCTACTGCAAAAGGAAGACCCATGCCCAAACTACCAGTAGAACAGTGTATGCCATCCTTAACATTTCGATGAGGATGTCCCCCATGCTTGTTAAACAATTTAACTGCGTCTGCGCCTTCAAACTTTTCTAAGATAACATACAAAGCCAAAGCTGCATGTCCGCAAGATAGAACAAAAATATCATCTTTGTTTTTTTTAGAATATATTTCGTCAACCACAGGAAGACAAGAGAAATAACTGCCAAGATGCGATAAGCGATTATCATAGGCGATTTTAACAATTCTTTTTTTGGTCTCTAAGAGATGTTCCACTTTTTTCTCCAACGAGATTGTATCAGACTATCGTAATTTATTTTAGACCTGTGCATACCCCAAGTCGCCTGTTCCTCATGCCATCGATAATTATAACCTATCCAGCTAGGAACTGGCAGAATATAGTGGCCAGAGTCAGCTAAACTACAATATAGGTCATAATCAGCCGCACCACTATATTTTTCTGGATTTGTTTTTATGAGCCCTTGATCATAAATCTCTCGTTTATAAAAAACAGTCGGACTGGTTACTGGACATTTACTTACCGCTATATTCTTAAATTCTTGAATTCCATCGTAGCGATGCCCTACTCTGTTAACCTCTTTTCCAGTTATATCAACACCCCTAATCGGGCTTTGAATTAGTGAAACTTTGTCTCTTAATTGGTCCATAATTTGAACACATTTTTTTATGTAATCTGGGTCATAATAATCATCTGAGCATAAAGTCGTTATATAGTTACCAGTGCATATTCTTAGCCCCTCCTCTCTCGCTTCGTCCCAACAGAAAGGATATATATTTTTTGCGGTAGAGAAAATAACTTCATCGTTATCAGATGAGTAGGATTCTAAAATTGATAACGTTGCATCACTGCTTTCATTATCAACAGCCACTATTTCAATATCAGTGTATGTTTGATTTAAAACAGAATCAATAGCTTCTTTAATATACTTCTCTGCGTTATAACATGGAATTATAACTGAAACTTTTGATGTCACGTCCAATCCTCGGTGTTAATGACTTTATCATCGATAAACATATCATAAAAAGGTTTATCTAATTTTAACTCATGATATTTCGCACCCCATTTTTTCAACTGTTGTGTTGTAAGTTCTGTCCAGTCAATACCAGTTGTTGCACCCCTTGCAGTCCAATATACTATGGTATTACCATCGTCATAAAGTTTGTTGGCTTTTTTTATGTTTTCAATTATTGGTGATGCTAAAGTGTAATCACGAGCAGTATTAGGCGACCCTTGAGGGTGAAAACAAATTGTTTCGTCTATATCAATGTAAATAACCATGTCTTATATCTTCATAATGGCGTCAAGGACTTTTGGTAATCTTTGTTTTGATTCATGTTCTTTTTTGAATCTTTCAAATCCTTTTTGGGATATTCTTTTTAAAACATTTTCATTTTTCAGCAGATAGTTGCATTTCTCATAAAGTTCTAACGGAGAGCTAAAAGTTACAACTTCTTCGTTAATTTTGTAATATTCTTCGAGTCCTGGTGTTTCTTCTGTACACAATAGCGTGTTACCAGCCGGCACTTCAAACAACCTAGCCTTTATTTGTCTTTTTGGAGGAGTTAAAGTCATGTTTTTTGAGAAGTTTAAACTTATCTTTGATCTTGAAAATAGCTCGCACATATCCTCATGTGAAATACCATATTCATACTTAACTGGCATTCCTTGATTGTTAAGTGCGTTCGTAAAACTCTGTCTTTCAACATTAGGAATACCACAGAATGATATGTCTATATCCTTATTAACAACCTTAGGATAAAAATCAAGATTAGTATGCCACATTGCGTGTATAATGTTGTCGTAATCTATGTCTTTAAACTTTTCAATATATTCTTTCTCGACAGTTGAGCAAACATGAAAAACATTACAAACCCTGGAAGAGAATGAATCAAATCTCCAAGTATCATCACAGAACCAGTTAAAAGTTTTACACCTACCTTTATCTTTTTCTTTGACTAAATCATCCCAAGGTTCGAAAGGTGTCAATGAGGGGTCACCCGTCATACAACAATATATCAACTCAGGTTTAAAATCTTCAACAACAGATGATAATGACTTTTCAGGCTCTGACGCCGTATCATAAAAATAAACTTGATGGCCCAACTGTAAAAGCGAGTAGTAAGTATTCCAGAAACCAATATCTATTTTATGTATATCACCTCTTTTCAGGGTCTTGTTCCATACCATAACAATTTTCATTTGATAGTCTCCAATATATATTTTGGGATACTCTCTCTTTTTTCTCTCATGAGTGTCACTAATTCTTTACCCTTTAAAGAAAACCAATCTTCAGAAGTAGCACCGAGCACCCCGTTTGTTATGGTCCTCATGTTCATCATTCGAGCCTCTACAACAACCCTACATAGGGTCTCCATTGTTTCTGGAAAAAATAGGAATGTATCATTTTGCCCCATCCTGGCTAGGAACTTATCGTATGGTAGTGACCCAACCAAATCATATGGGAGTTTTTTAATCTTACAATACGCTACAGCTTTGGCTGTATTTTTTATCGGATTTGTAGAATCCCAGATCGAAACTTTATTTTGCTTTTTCTCTTGGGAAAGTCTTTCTAATAGATTTAAAGAATCTAAGTCCCAAATATTTCCAGACAAATTATGTATTGTATCTAATTTGATGTTTTTGATTACTGTATCAGCGTGTAGCTTGCTTTGACAAAAAATAGCGGTCGCTCTCTTATAAAATTCTAAGTTTGCAAGTTCATCTTCAGGAGCCTTATAGTTCTCATAATTAGATGGATCTCTTTTAGCTAAATATTTGTGATCATGCTCATAAATAGAAAAATTTATCTTACTAAGGATTAAGTTTTGATAAACCTTGTTATCAAGGTTAAGAAAATTACCAAATATATAATGACAATCCTGAGTGTTTTTTAGCACTTCAAGAGTGAGATTATGAGAATTTATAGTAGAAATGTCGATGCCCATATCACGAACAACAGAAACAAACTCATCGTTATTTAATTCACCACCACCGTTAACTTGATCCGAAAACCAATCGGCAACGAAAATGATTTTTTTAATCATGGGTTTCTAAATTATTTTCTATCTGTTGTAACCACTCAGTCACTTCAAAAACCTCTGGTGGGTAGACTTTGTTAATAACCTCAACATATTTTTCGTGTATTTTTTCCTCTGCCATTTCAACTTCAAGGAATTCTTTCAACTCTTTTGCCATAGCTTTTTTACTAGCATATGCGACGTAAACGTTCCTTAGCGCCTTCTTAAAAGATTTCTGGTCACTAAAAGCCCACTTTGCATCCTCAACAATGACATTTTCCCAAACTGCGTTTTTTTGTACTTTTTCTAGTTCATATTTAACTTTTGTAAACAAAGGTTTTCTATCTGGTTTGCCATTTTTCTTTATGATTTTTTTATACAAAAAATCCATATGTCCAGACCAAGCTGGGGCGACAACAGGTAGACCGCTGTACGCTGCTTCAAAAATTGGCAAACCAAAGCCTTCACCATGAGTTGTTGTTATATAACATTTGATTTTTTCATGATTGTATAAGTGGTGAATCTGATCCTCGTTAAGATTTCCGTGCAAAAGATAAACCTTACATTTTCTACCTTCTAAGTGTTTAACCCAATTTTTCATTGTGTTTTTTAGATTATACCTATCGGCTTTGCTATTATTTTGCATGTTAGCTTTAACAACCAGTCCTACATTTTCATCTTTGAACTCTTCAGCAAACCATCTTACTGTTGCGTCAAGACACTTCCTAGGCCCAGCCTGAGCCACTGTCAAAAAATTGAAGTCGGTTTGAATATCTAACCCCATATCTTCTGATTCTTTGTTTTTAACTGGGTATCCAATAACATCAATTTCCTCGGGCTCTAACCTCAGGTCCATCAATTGACCATTTGCTACTTTAACCTTGTCCTTATACACAGAGTTTAGAAAGACATTTTTTGCATGGTTAGAGACCACGATAACATGGTCTATGTCTTTACAAAATTGAACCCAAGTTTCAGAAGCTAAATCAGTCTCTATGCCAGCAGTAACACCAATATTTTTTTCAGCTATGTTTGTCCATTCATTTGGAATCATAACCTGAAGAGACAAGTTCATCGTACCCTGAAATTGCATCCTCTTGTTTATACACTTAAATATTTCCTTATTTTCATCTGAAACATTGTGAGACCACGGGGTTTTGCCCCAAATAGTTGGTTCCACATAAATGTCATATAAATCCGGACGGCTCTGCAAGGCTCTAAAGACACTTCTGGCATGTTCTCCATACCCGCTTCTGCTAAGGATTGGTCCTTTTAATAGTACGGTTCTCATATTTCCGATAACTCCCACTTTTTATGATTTTTTCTATTTTCCCAAGAGCCAAATTTTTCATGAACATGAGTCATGATTTCAACCCATGATTCTTTAAAAGTTTCGAAGTTATAATTCTTTAGAACATGTTCTCTTCCAGCTTCGCCAAGCTTTTGTCTTTCTTCTTTGGACATGGAATAAATTTTATACATTGCATCAACAACATCATCTTCGTTTAATCTGTCTTCTCTAATGAAAGGTACGGTCAGGGAGCCAATTATAGATTTAGACGCTGGCTCAATGCCAATTCCAAACCAATTTTCACCATCCGTAACTTGCTCCTGTAATCCACCGGTCATGTTTACAATAATTGGTGTTTCACATGCCAATGATTCCAGTGTACCTAATCCAAAACCCTCAGCGTCTGCAATGTTAATAGTGCAATCCGCTAGATTATACATCACGGCAAGCTGCTCCGGCGGGACCTTATTTTTACTAAATACAACTTGCCCATTGTTTAGATTAAGTTGTTGAGCCAGGAATTCTAATGGTTGGCCATTAGGATCATTCACCTCTGTATGCATTATAAGGACAGCCTTGTCGTCACCAACCTTGTCAAGAAACTTTCTGAACCAAAACATCAGAGTTCCACTTTGTTTTCTCCTGGCATTTCGGTTGTTCCAAAAAAACTTAAATTTATTTTGCAAAGCGGTATTATCTTCAATAGCGTCCCGTAGTATTTTCTTACCCTCAGGGCTCTTGTTTAAATTTTGAAAACATTGTGTATTTACTGAATGTGGTACATACCTCTCCTCAACATCTTGAGTTACCTCACGAACCACGTTAGATGTAACCTTAGAAATAGTGGCTATGAAATCGTTGGAATCATACCATGGTTTATTAAAAACAGGGGCTGGATAATTGTCCCACACATGATAATATACCATTGGGACATTCTCCCTAATTTCGTCCTCCATGTTCCATAACCACTCATAAAACCTGGGGTCTGTCATAAAATATAAAATGTCGGGTTTAAATTGATGTAAAACTTGCCTGATCTGTTGGTCATTACCATAGCCATCTACAGGAATGATAATCCAATCATCTCCAAATTCCTCTGTTTTTGTTGGTGTATAATTTGGGTGCTGTATTGCGCCACCAAGTGACATGACTTGAAACTTACCTGTTCTTAACAAAGCCTCAATAATATACTTTGTTTGTGTTCCAACACCGGACGGTAGCATAGGGTGATCACTAAGTGTTAACACTCTTATTTTTGTTTCCGACAAGACAGGTACCTCCTAAGAACAGTATTCTGTTTGATAAAACTCGCAAACACCGAATCGATCTTTACAGCTTGTACAAGCAGTTAGGTTCTTGATATAATTTTTCTTATTGATATTATGCAACGCTTTTGTTAATGCGTTAAGTGCATCTGTTGTTCTTTTTTTTGCTGCTGTCACCCGCACGAACTCTGCCTTCTTGCCAGGCTTGGCAGTTCGCTTAAGCAAGACAAAATGACAATCAACATCTTTGGGATCTATTTCGTACTTGCGGGCATAAAAATGTTTATAAAAAACAAGTTGATAAGCCATAATCTTGTCGCTCTTCTTTTCACGACGCCAACCCCAGGAGCAGGTTTTCCAATCAATCAGATGAACCTTTTCATCTTTCTTAGAATAAACCACAAGGTCAATAAAACCTTTGAAGTTTTTTTCTGCTTCCGTGAATTCGGTGATCGGGACATAGAGTTGCTCTTCGGCTTTAAGTACTTCCCAGTCCTCGCCAAGCTTGCCAAACTTGTCTACTAAACAGCGGTAAAGGTCAGGAATAATATCTAAGCCGTTTACAAGCCACTCTTTGAGTTTAAAATTGGCTTTGGCATCGTGCTGTGCCTCTTCTGGCAGAGCCTTCAACTCTTTTAAAAATTGCTCTTTAACTAACGTTTCAATCTTGCCAGGTGATCTATACTTTTCAGGAGAAGTTAAAGTGTATTCACAAACGGTGTGAATCGCTTTTCCAAAAGCTGTATAAATATTTCCTTCAAATTGAGCAACTTTATCAATATAAGTTAGTTTATGGTAATGTGGACAAATGTGCCAATTTCGCCACTCGGAATAAGAAATATGTTTGCCGGCCAAGTTATTAACTTTCTTTTAATATTGGTTTTTGTTATTTAGTTCATCAATTTTATCAAATAGCATTGGACTTATTTTTTCTAAGCTATTTTGTTTACCTAAATAGTAAGCCTCAAAGCCAGTGGCGAAATATTCTCTTAGAGAAACTGATGCGTATGGGCGGATAAATAAGCCAGTCGTAACCATGCGAAGCATATTTGGTCCTAATCGGCTATACAAGAAAGTATCAAACCTTTCATCAAACTTAAGTTGGTCAAAGTCATAATCACCAACCCAATAGCCCTCTGATTGAATTTCGAATTTCATCTCTTGTCTTTTGCGAATAAATTCGTTCTTAATTTTTTCATCTGAGTAAATTTCTTCTGTGAAAAGTGTCTCTACATGATGGGCAAATTCATGAACTATATCATCAATTAAGTCATTTTCGTTTTTTTGTTTCGGTGAGATTATAAATTGATTATCTCTGTACAGAGCATTAATATCACGCTTACGAAACTCTTCATCGTTTTCAATCCGTATTTTATTCAAATTCACAAAGAAGTGTGATGGTATTTTTTGTTCGATTGCTTTGAAGATCGACCTAACATTAAAATTTTCAGGCAACTCATCATTAATCTCAACATCCACCCCATTTAAGTTAATAAACTTTGGCGTGTTGTTAATTTTCTCTAAGATGTATTCTCTCATAAAATTTCGGCTGCTAATGTGGCTAGCTTAGACCTTTCTCCTTTCTTTAGTGAAACATGTCCTGCTATATTGTAGCTTTTAAATTTTTCAACAGCATGGGTTAAACCGTTCGACACAGCATCAACATAAGAATTATCAATTTGTTGAATATCGCCAGTCAAGACCAGTTTAGTCCCATGTCCTACTCTTGTTATTATAGTCTTTAATTCATGTGCCGTTAAGTTCTGAGCCTCATCAACAATCATAAAAGCGTTGGAAATCGAGCGACCACGAATGTATGTCATGGCTTCTATTTCAACAACACCCTGTTCCATGTGCATATCCAACGCTGTCTTATCGCCAAAAAGATATTCCAGGTTATCCCTTAATGGTGCTATCCATGGCATCATTTTTTCCTCTAAGGTTCCTGGTAAAAAACCAATATCCCTGCCCATGGGCTGAACAGGCCGGGTAATGATTAGTTTATCATATCCGCCACTAGCTTTTGTGCTGTGCAAAACTTGTTCTAACCCGCAAGCAGCAGCAATCAATGTTTTACCAGTTCCAGCCTGTCCTGTCAAGGAAACTATTTGAACATTATTATCAAACAATAAATCCATCGCAAACTTTTGTTCTTTATTGTTAGCCGATAATCCCCATATATCATGATATGAATAAACTTTGCGCAAAGGTGTAGAGTCGTCAATGTATCTACACAAAGCTGTCTTTTTGTCGGTATTTTCAGATTTCAATATCACAAATTGATTTGGAAAAAGACTCTTTTTTATTTCTGGAACTAACACTTCTTTATCAGCATAAAAATCATCAATCAATGCATCATCAACTTCAATTATTTCAGTTCCATCAAACAATTTATCTGCTGATTTTACAACTTGTTGAGGTTGGTAGTCATAACACTCTATACCAAATGAGTCACACTTTACTCTCATATTAAGGTCACGAGAAATAACAGCTATATCTCTACCTTCAATCTTGAGTCGTACCGCTATAGCTATAATTTTATTGTCTGAATCATTTGCTTCCATGCCAGAGGGCATATACCTCGGATCATACTGAGCAGCAAACACCTGCCCCTTGCCTCGGCCGAGTGGGACGCCCATAAACAAACTACCTTTTGACCTTAATTTATCCAGGATTCTATTCATAGCTCGTGCGTTAAGACCAGCAGTATCCTGTCTGTGCTTGTGCCTATCAATTTCATCAAGAATTATAGTTGGAATGGCAATATCAGCCTTTCCAAAACTAAAAAGAGAGTTTGCTTCTGTTAGAAAGACATTAGTGTCTAATATTAGAGTTTTTTTCAAGTTTCACCTTTATGATTTCGTTCAAAATAAATAGTCTACAAACAAATAAAAAGCCGCCCGAAGGCGGCTGGTGGAGGTAGGGAGAATCGAACTCCCGTCTTGTCTAGTTCCATAGAAGGGTCGTTCACAAGGTTAGGTCTGTTTTT
>MDSZ01256386.1_pt1 | contig 44221 bp, 37 predicted proteins | sample 811201 | NCBI WGS metagenome assembly MDSZ01 (sample SAMN05326647, study PRJNA326480) | marine metagenome | isolation source: seawater | place: Indian Ocean: North | collected 2010 | reverse complement strand
TGAGTTGCGGTTGGACCGCATTTCCTGATCAGCTAAACTCAGACTGACGTGCTTGTAGGGGTGGCGTGAGTTGCGGTTGGACCGCATTTCCTGATCAGCTAAACTCCATATTCATACAAGCCCCGGTTTTCCGGGGCTTTTTTTTGATTTTGGCAGACAAAGTCGGGCTCATGATCAGAACAATTCAAACTGTTCCGGGGCTTTTTTGGCATTCTTTCGGCCGCCCCCGCGGAAACAGGTGATTCCCTCATACTGCTTGTCGGTAAACTGCAGAATGTCGACCTTGCCTTCGGCGGGCAAGGCCGCTTCGACCTTTTTCATATAGCCCTCGATAGCCTCCTTACCGGATGTGTGGCGGACATAGACTGAAAACTGCGCCATCTCGAATCCGAGATCCTTCAGATGAAGACGGAATTTCGAAGCCGCCTTCCGTTCTTCCGGATCGATGACCGGCAGGTCGAAAATGACCATCATCCACATGATGCGGTACCCGCTGAGCTGGCTCACGGTCCGGCCGGTGCCGCCAGGGTGAGGTCGAGTGCCGCGCCCGGCAACTCCAGTGTTTTCCGCTCTCCAAGGAAGACCTGCGCGAGCGAGGCTGCGCAGCGATCGAGACAGGTCTGAAGTGGCGAAGCGCCACGTGGTCCCTCCAGATCGAGCGTCATGATGCCGGAAAGCCGCGCCTTGACCGCCGGCTCGAGTGTTTCGATTCCCTCTGCCACAAGCCTGCGCACGGCGAGGTCGGCATACGGGCGGAAAGGTTCCATCACATCATCGGCGAGACGCAGCGCATTGCCACGGCTGGTATGATGCAGGGACAGGGATGGGTGCAGGCCGGCCCCGAGTATGGATCGCGCCGTTCCGGCGCGCAGGATCATATAGGCGTAGTTCAACAAGGCATTGGCGCCATCCCGGTCACGCTCGCGCCTGAACCCGGAGCCCATCATCAGCCGCCAATAGCGCCTTGCTGCCTGCGCCTCGAGATTGTCCGGGTCGCCGGAGCGCACCCGCTTTGCCAGATCGCGCAAGGGCGTACCCTTTTCACCGGCCGCATCCAGCGCTCCGGCCTGGGCAAGGATTTTCGCCTTCACGAGATCACGCCACAGTCGCTTTCGCAGCGGCAGGGGCGCAGCGGCCTGTGCCTCCATGCGCAAGCCCTGCTCGTAATGCCCCTGCATGGGCCAGACCAGTGCGACCGGCGCATGACGATTATCGCAGATGACCATCGGACAACCGCGCTCTGCCAAGCGGCTGGTGAGATTGGCGGAGAAGGTCGCGCCATGACCGTGGACAATCAGAGCGGAAATGTCGTCGAGTGCAACACGGCCTTTTTCTTCGCCCTCCTCGCTCACCTTCATGAAGCCCCGCTCGACGGAGATGTGGACTCCGTCCGACGCGATTTCGATGATGCGGCCGATCATGACGAACCTGCGGGGTTCGCAAATGCGCGACCGGACGGGTCAACGTAAATCTGCTGCGCGCCGATATCCTTCAGGCGGCTCGGCGATACAGTGAGATAGTTGAACGGATCGGTCTTGTCCGCGTCCCGCGCCTTGAGGCGCCCAGCCTCGTTGTGATTGGCGAGAACAATCTGCCCTTTGGAGAACTTGACCACCCGCATGACCTGTCCCGGAGCATCGTGATCGACGCGCAGCAGATCATTCCCGCGAATCCTCATAACAAGCGGTTCTCCGGTCCGGCTGACGCGGCCAGAGGGGTCAAAGTCCGGCGCATTGGCCTCGAAGCGGGAGATCACTTCTCCGGTCCACTTCCCATTTGACCCGGCAAAAATATCGTAACAGTAATTGCCGTCCCCCTTGTACGCCTTGTAGGCATGGCCATTGCCGTCGCGGATCGGAATAACGCTGAGACTCTCCACAATACGCACCTTGCGCACAGGTGGTGACATGTCTTCGCCAGCGGCGACTATCGCATCAACGAAATCCTTGCCGCTCAAGCCTTCGGTGGCTGCGCGGAACGCCTTCTTCAGGCAATCGTCGCGGATTGCATCCAGCTTGTCAGGCCTGTTCAGCGTCGCGAGCGGTACGCGGTGAACCACGTCCCGCTTTCCCGATTTTTCGGCGTTGCCAACCAGACCGTAAGCCGTGTCGTTATGCAGCGCACCCTGAACTCCGTGATCGGGTTTGTGCGACACCACGATCCGGGAGACGACTTCCATCACGCGATCACGGAAGCCGGGCCAGGGATCGTCAAGATCGTGTATGAGGCGGGCATCCCCTGCGTGCTCGGCCTTGCCGGCCTCCGTCGCGATGCGCTGAAGCAGCGAGCGGTCGGTCAGGGCCGTGACGACGGCATCAATGGCGTGGTGACGATGATCGTTCCGGTTCTTCTTGATGTCGGCGGCCCGGGCCTCACCAAGATTATGTCCCGCCAGAATGGAGTTCAGCCCCCAGTGATGCCGCAGATCGCTGGTCAGACGGCCCGGCGTGACGCACAGCTTGCCCGGATCACCGATCAGCCAGACCAGATAGTTCGCCGCCAGCCGCGCGGTGTATTGCGTGCTGTGCAGCTGGCGGGCCATGAAGTCGCGCTCCTCGTTTTCGAAGCGCTCCATGGCGTCGGGCGCGAACCGCCAGGCCTTGTTGGGCGGCATATTGGCAGCCCGGGCAGCGATATTGTCCCAGTCATAGCCATCGGGAGAATGGCCGAACGCTTCCCAAGGTGACTGTTCCCGCTTCTGCCGGTTCGCCCGACGCATCGACAAGGTCTTGTTGGCCGGGCTGTCGTCCAGTGTGCGCGAGCGCGGCAAGATGTGTTCGATCTCCACCTCATCGGTGAACAGGCGTTTGACCGATATCTGCTCGCCGGTGAACGGACAGCGACGATCGAGGATGTCGGACGGGTTCAGTTCTTCCCAGAGACGCAGCCGGAGGCGGTTCTGATAGCTGTCAGGCTCACCCAGAGCCTCCAGCTCCGTCCGGCGCTTGTCATTGGCATCCTGGTTTTCCTTTTGCCGGCGCTCAAGATCGCGCCTGCCCTGTCCGGACAGAGGCAGATCGCGCGCCAGCTCGACGACGATCTCGTCCGGCGCACCGAAGCGGGCGACCAGAGCGTTCACCACTTTGCGGATCTGGTTCAGCGCCACATGAACCGTCGGATTGGCGATCTTGCCGAAACGCTTTTCTGGCGGATCGGCGGGCTCTCCGGTCCCGAAGGCAACGTGCCGGCCGAGCACTTCGCCGTAGTATGGCAGCCGGTCCAGAACCTCACCATCATGGTCCAGACGCGAGTGAGAGGGATAGCCCGCACGCTCCACCGCCTTGTCGTAGGTGATGACATCGCGTTCGAGCTCTGCGAGCAGCTTGCCGGTAACTTCGCGGCAGAATGCCGAATGGCCGTCCGGGAGGGGCGCGTTGGCCAGCGCTTGCGCTGTTTCGCGCGCCATCCCGTATTCGTCGCAAAGCCACGCGATCAATTGTGCTTCGTCTTCGACTTCCAGCAATTGCTCCACGATGCGATCCTGATCGGACAATGGCAAACTACGCCAGTCCGGCCAGCGCTTTCCCGCGGCCAGCACTGCCGCGGTCGCGTCACCGTCCAGATGTCTGCGTTTCTCGCTCTCCAGATTGAACCGCACATTTCCGGGCAGTTTCAGCACCGTCTTGCGCAGCGAGTCGAATGTCACCTTGCCGGTCGAGAGCAGTTTCGCCGCCACCCTGTCCCGCTGCTCGCGGCTCAAGGGCTCGGAGCCTGCGTCAAGCCGCAGGATGGCAAGGTGGTTTGCTTCCTGGTAAATCCTCAACCGCTGCACGCTGGGCAGGGCCTTCGGCGCGCGCTCCTGTGCAGGATCGAGCGTGCACTTGCCAACAGGTTGGGGTTTCAGCGTCCGCTGATAGAAGAGCGTATCGGCCAGGGCCATGCGCGCGTCTTCGCTCAGAGCGTTTCCATGAAACTCTCTCTGTCTGGCCCAAAGGCAATCGAACTCGTCGCGGATCAGGGCGCGCGTCGGGTAATAGTCGTAAGCCGTCTTCCCCTTGCTCCTGTACGGGCTGACGCGGGTGGCCGGCTGAGGTTCTCGTTGTCCGGCAGGCAAACTCGCATTGCGTGCGGCCCACTCCATACGGGGCCGTCCGAGCAGTTGTCCCAGCGTACGCGCACCCTGTTCTTCGAGCCGTTCGAGGGTGCGCTGGGTTGCCTCTGCTATGGCGCCCTTGTCGCTATCTCCCCGGTCGGTCTTGCGGTTCGACTTGAAGCCCCGGCGCTGCTGGAGATGGAATAGCGCACGGCCGAGTTCGTGCAGCGACAGTTTTTCGTCCAGCCCGCGGGCACGAAGTATCCATGGGTCCAGATTTTCCAGCGCCTTGCGTTCACTGTCCTCGCGAGGCATCAGCCCATGTTCAACGAGGCGATCCATGAATTCGCTGCGCCGCTTGAGATAGCGGTCGCGGTTGCGCCGGGCCGATCGCGGCTCCCGGCGCTGAACCGCGAGTGAGGCGCCATCCTTCGGATTGCGGCCATCAGAAAAGATTCTTACCCCGGCGTCGATCAAGCCGCACGGCCGCCCTTCCATCAGTTCGACTGCTGCCCATCCGATGGAATTCGTGCCGACATCAAGTCCCAAACGCCAAACCATAATCCCCCCCTCAACAGCTCAACCTGAGGAGTTAACCAGCTTGCGAACCATCTGAAAAGGCGCTAGAGAGTCGCCGTCCGGTTTAGCTGATCAGGACATGCGGTCTTTCCGTTAACAAGGTTTAGACCACAAAATGGGCGGTCCCTTCGGGGGCCGCCTTCATTTCTTGAGCTAACGCCCCTCCCCCCTACCCCTCCGGCGGAGGCCCCGCCGGCAGGGCCAGCACATTCATCGCCACGGAGATCCGCTCTCGCGGGCCCTTGTGGGGGCGGACGGCGTGCATGAGCCAGGACGGGAAGATGACCAGCTTGCCGGGCTCGGGACGGACGCGGAATTGCGACATCTGTTTTTCGCCGGTCTCGTCGGTGAAGACGAGGTCGGGGGCGGTCATGCGGATCATCGGGAAGCGCGGATCCTGGGCGACGAAGAAACCGTCCTCGGCATCGCCGCCATCGTCGACATAGAAGCTGGCCGACCAGAAGGAGCCGGGATGGGCGTGCATCTGGTTGGACGCGCCGGCGGGCGAGACATTGGCCCACATCTCCATGCCCATTTCATAGCGCGAGCGGCCTTTGGCGGCGTTCACGTCCGAGGTGAAACGGCCGCAGACCTGCATCGTCTCGCGCGCCAGCTCGACCGCGGCCTCGCCGCCCCAGTCCAGCATCTCGATATCGGAATGCCAGCCATGGATGTTCGACCGCCGCACGCCCGGCGAGGCGGCCCGCCGCGCCAGGATGGCCTGTTTGAGTTCCAGGACCAGCCGGTCGGCGCCGGGCAGACGCACCTCGATCAGGGGTGTGGCGAAGAGCCGGTTGACCGTGATCTGCGGCGCGGCGCTGCCGCCCGTCACCGTCATTCCTCGTCGCCGTAGATCGCCACCACCGGCTCGCCGCCTTCGGTCAGGCGGGCGCGGTACATGCCCGGCGTGTTGAAACTCCAGGCGATATCGCCCTCAGCCGTCAGCGCGATAATGCCGCCATCGCCGCCCAGATCCGTCAGCTCTTGCTGGATCACCTGGTCGGACGCTTCCTGCAGGGTGAGGCCCTGCATCTCGACCAGCGCACAGATGCGGCTGGCCACGGTCAGGCGGATGAAATACTCGCCCGTGCCCGTCGCCGAGACGCCGCAGCTGTCATTATTGGCATAGGTGCCCGCGCCGATGATCGGGCTGTCGCCGACCCGGCCCCAGCGCTTCGCCGTCGTGCCGCCCGTCGAGGTGCCCGCCGCGATATTGCCGGCCTCGTCCAGTGCGACCACACCGACCGTGCCGAAACGGTGTTCCAGCGCATCGCGCTCGAGCAGGCCCTCCTGGACCGGTTCCGGATCCGGCGCGCCGTCCGGACGCGGCGGAATCTCCAGACCGTCGCGGCCGAGCGAACGTTCCAGGGCGGCCCAGCGGCGTTCGGTGAAGAACCAGGCCGGCTCGACCATTTCCAGCCCCTGCTCCCGCGCGAAAGTCTCCGCGCCCTCGCTTTGCAACATGACGTGACGCGAATGTTGCATCACTGTACGCGCAAGGGTGATCGGATGTCGCACCTGTGTGACGCCTGCGACAGCGCCGGCCTGAAGGGTCGCCCCGTCCATGATCGAGGCGTCGAGCTCATTGCGCCCGGCCGCCGTGAACACGGCACCGCGTCCGGCATTGAACATGGGATCGTCCTCGAGACCATGGATCACCGCCTCGATCGCATCCAGCGCGCTGCCGCCCTGCGACAGCACCGCCTCGCCACGCTCCAGCGCCGCATGCATGGCTGCGCGATAGGCGGCATCGGTCTCCGGCGTCATGCTGTCACGCTCGATCACACCGGCCCCGCCATGCACGACAAGCGCCCAGTTTCCGTCGTCCGCGAGCGCCGGAGACAGGGTCAGAAGGGCCGCGGCAGAGGCCGCCGGCAGAACAGATCGCAGCATGATGAAATCTCCCCAAATCAGTTGGTTTCAGCTTTGCCATTCACGCCGCCCGGCGCAAGCCTGAAGACGCTCCGGGGCTGCTCAGCCGCCCGTGCGGATACGCACCCGGGACTGCGCCATCCGGCCGGATTCATCAACGGCCGTAACGGCATAGAAGCCCGGTCCCGGCGGCACCCAGACCGGCTCGCCCAGCGCATTGCGGTCGACCGGTTCGCCATCGGCATACCAGTCCAGCGCGCCGCGCGCCTGGGCCGCCAGGACAAAGCCGCGCCCCTCGCCTTCCGACCAGACCTCGGCCCCGTCCGGCGGGAAGAGGATGTGCGGCGCCGGGTCGGTGCGGTATTGCGCCATCGTGCCGGGAACCTCCGGCACCGGCGCCCGGTCTTCCGCGCGCGACACCGAACCCGGCTCGATCCGCTCCAGCCCGTCCGCCAGGCGGAACAGCAGCGGCAGTGCGCCTTCACGGCCGGTCACGCCCTCCCGCGGCGCACCGTCTGCCCGTCCGGTCCAGACCACCAGGGTATAGCGCCCGGTCACACCGGCCGCCCAGGCGTCCCGGAAGCCGTAGGATGTGCCCGTCTTGAAGGCGATATCCGGCGCCCCGCGCGCCAGCGAGGCCGGCATGCGGCCGCCCGGATGCGGTGCCCGGCGCAGGATGTCGAGCACTTCCGCCGCCGATTCCGCACCCAGCACGGCATAACCGTCTTCTGCGGCCGGATCGTCTTCGCGCCAGCGCAACGGACGTGCCACACCCTCATCGCCCAGGGCCGCATAGAGCACAGCCAGCTGTCGCAGGGTCAGCCCGGCACCACCGAGAGCCACGGCGAGCCCGCTGTCGGCCCCCGCCGTGCGCGGCCTTTCCGGGTGGGCGCCGGCAAAGGTCAGCGCGGCGTTGAAACGGCGTGCCCCCACCCCGTCCAGGGCCGTGACGGCCGGGACGTTCAGCGAGTGCTGCAGGGCTTCGGCAATCGTGACATCGCCGCGAAAACGCCGGTCGAAATTGTCCGGCCGGTAGCCGGCAAACCGGCGCGGCAGATCGGAAATGCGTGTCCCGCCGGCAGCCAGGCCGTCATCGAACGCCATGCCGTAGATGAAGGGTTTCAGCGTCGAGCCGGGAGACCGCGGCCGGTCCGTCAGATCGATCCAGCCGCCGGGACGCGCCCGGCTGGCCGAACCCGCCATCGCCCGCACGGCGCGCGTCTGCGTCTCCACGAGCATGGCGGCGAACTGCACGTCCGGTCCGGTTTCCCGGGCCGCCAGTGCCAGCTCCTCCTGCAACATCGCCTGGAGGTGGATGTCGAGAGTGGAAACGATATCCGTCTCCCCGGGCCCGGCCGCCCGGCGCAGGGCATCGGCCGCGTGCCAGGCATCTGCCGGGAAATCCTGCCGTCCCGGCGCCGGATCGAAAGCAGCATCGGCAGACGCATCCGCACGCGCCAGCCCCACCTCCGCCAGACGGTCCAGCACGCGTCCACGCGCCAGCACCGCATTGTCCGGACGGCGATCCGGGCGGCGCGCTTCCGGTGATTGCGGCAAGGCGATCAGCAGGGCGATCTGCTCGATGGTGAGCGCGTCGGGCTCGCGCCCGAAATAAGCCCAGCTGGCCGCCCGGACGCCCTCCAGATTGCCGCCATAAGGCGCCAGGGTGAGATAGAGTTCGAGGATTTCGCGTTTGGAATAGCGCAGCTCCAGCTGCCAGGCCCGCAGGATCTGGATGATCTTGGCGCCGACCGTCCGCTCGCGCGGCTCGATCAGGCGGGCGAGTTGCATGGTCAGGGTGGAACCGCCGGAGACGATGCGGCCGGCCAGGGCGCTGTCCCGCGCCGCACGCACCAGCGCCAGCGGATCGACGCCGGAATGCTGGTAGAAGCGCGCATCCTCATAGGCCAGCAGGGCCTCGACGAAATCCGGATCGATGCCGTCCAGATCGGCTTCAAGCCGCCAGCGGCCGTCAGCGACCGGAAAGGCCCGCAGCACCTGCCCGTCCCTGTCCCGAACCACGGTGGAGACGTCATGCCCTGCCTCGACAGGCGGCGGCAGAGCATGGTCAGCCGCGAGAACCGCCGCAAACAGGGTCAGGGCGATCACCCCGGCCCAGTATATCCGCGGCAGTCCCAGCACGGCATCAGCCTCGCGGTGCGATCACGACACGCCCGGTCGCACTGCGCCCGAACGTGTCCGGCCGGTACATGTCCTCGACCACGGCACCGGGCAGTGTGTAGGTGCCCGGCGTCACGGCGCGCACGACATAGGCGATACGCTCGGCCCGCCGGTTGCGCAGGTCGAGTGCTGCCACGAAGCGGTCATCGCGCGCTTCGGCCACGCGCGGCTCGCGGATATTGTCGAGCCAGGAATAGACGCCGGTATTGCCGGCATCCTCCGGCCGCACGACAGCCTCGATCTCGAAGCCTGGCGGCAGAAGGTCTTCCACGATGGCCGGGATCAGGCGCTCCTCGCGCGGCGCGACGACAAGATCGACGATCAGGCGGTCGCCCTGGACCAGGTTCTCCAGATCGGCCTCGGAACCATCGAGGCGGCGGATCCGCTTCTGGATCACCAGGCCCTGGGCATCGACATCCGGTGCCTCGACGGTCTGGCCGTGAGCGATCTGGGTCACCCAGGCCGGCGCATCGCCGGTCATGCGGAACTCGACCCCCTCACCGATCTCGCCGGCTTCCAGCCGGTAGCGCAGCGGGCCGTCGGCCTCGGCGGGCGTATCGACTGCGATCTCCTCTCCGCCATCGCGAAGCGCATTCGCGGCGAGAAGCAGGAAGGCCTTTTCCTGTGTGTTGAGACGCGCGGGTTCCGGCAGATCCTGACCGACACGCTCGGCCAGGCGAGCGACACGCTCATGCTGGCCGGCCTCAGCGGCCAGGGCCAGAACACCGGCCAGGTCACGCCGCGGCGACATGTAGTAATTGCCGGGGTTCTCAAAACCCAGCGCCGCCTCGGCCGCATCGAAGGCACTCACCGCACGGGCCTGGTCACCGATCAGATAAAGCGCCGCACCGATCTGTGCCCGGGCCAGCGGGCTTTCGATCGCCTCCAGGCGCTCGTCATGCATGTAGCGCAGGCGCGACCGGTCGACCCGCCCGGCGCGGGCCAGAACGTAGAGCGCATAGGCCGCGGAACGGTCATTGAGACGCTCGGGCGTATCGGTCTGACCGCGCCAGCGATGGATCTCGGTGTCATAGCCGTTGACCCGCCACATCTCGCCGGAGGCAATATGCTCAAGGCCGGTATAGGCACGTTCCAGTGCCGCATCCGGCACGGTATATCCAGCCTCCCTGGCCCGCGCCAGGAAGTCGGTCGCATAGGCACCGACCCAGGGCCGCAAGCCGCGGTCGCCGATACGCCACAGGCCGATGGCACCATCGGCAGACTGGCGTGACAGCAGCGTTGCAATGGCCTCCTGCACGCGTGCCCGCGCGCCCTCGACCGGGTCTTCGCCCGCAGCGCTGGCGAGTGGATCGGCGTAGAGCAGAGGAAGCGCCCGGCTGGTAATCTGCTCGGTACAGCCATAGGGGTAGCGGCTGAGCGCCGTCAGCAGTGCCGCCTCGTCCAGCGGCGTCGGCGAGAAGCTCACCGTCACATCGGACGTGCCCGGCAGATAGCCGGCCAGAACATCGCTGGACAGGCGCCAGCTGTCACCCGGCATGACGCGTCCGCGCTCGACACGGGAGGATGGCAGCCAGGCCGAACGCACCTCTATGGGATAGCTGCGCGCGACGGCAAACTCGTCCGGCCCTTCGACCGACAGCCCCACCGAGCCCACGCCGACATCGCCGGACGAAAGTCCGTAACGGCGATCGATACGCTGGCCGGCGGCGAGCTCGATCGTGTCGGTGGCAGACATGCTGACCGGCGGTTCGGCATCCATCGCCACGGCATAGGCGCCCGGCGCACCATCGATATTGTCGATCGTCAGCGTTGCGGTCGACCGATCGCCCGGGGCGAGGAAGCGCGGCAGGATCAGTTCGGCCGGCACATCGTCGCGCACGGTCAGCGGCTGGGCCGCCTGACCGACGGCGCGGCCGCTCCAGGCAACCGCCATGAGGCGCAACTCGCCATTGAAGTCGGGCACGTCGAAGGACACGGTCGCGCGGCCATTGCGATCCACTTCAACGGGGCCGGTGAACAGCGCCACGGTCTGCGTCGGCACGACAGTCAGACCGGCACCGCCGATCTGGTCGCCACCCTGGCGCACGGGCGCGGCGGCGCCCTGGTTCGGATCGAGCAGGCGGCCATAATCATCGTGCAGATCGACATCGAGCGCCGTCTTGCCGAAATACCAGGCCTGCGGATCGGGGGAGGCAAAGCGGGTCAGGGCGAGAATGCCCTCATCGACCGCCGCCACGGAGACGTAGGCACCGCTGCGCACCGGCCCATCGATCGCCAGTTCCAGCTCGACGGTCTGGCGCGGATGAATGCGTTCGGGTGCGTTGAAATCGATCTCCAGCGTCCGGTCCGACATGTCGACGGGCAGGTGCAGAATCCCGACAGCCCGGCGCGGGGCCGGACGGTCGACCGCGTCGCGCGGCGTGTAGACCGACACCATGGCGTAGGCGCCGGCGCCCCAGTCCTCGGTGACATTGAAGGACAGTTCGACACCGCCTTCGGGAATGCTGACAGAACGGGTTTCCAGCACGCGGTCGCTGGCGATCACCACCTCGGCCTCGCCGGGATAGGGCGGACGGATCGACACGGTTGCGGTGCCGCCAACGGCGACAGGCTCTTCAGGGCCCGACAGGGCGACGCGGTCCGGCGCCTCGACGCCCGGCTCGGAAGACCCGCCCCAGCCGACCCAGAACTGGGCGCTGGCGGACATGCCGCTTTCAGGGTCGGTCACGACAAGCTGATAGTCGCCCCAGTCGAGGGCGCGCAGGGACAGGGGATCGGCGCCCTCACCATCAAGCGACAGCACACCTTCCTCGATCGGCACGACATGGCGGGTGCGGCGCCAGCGCCAGCGTTCGCCATCGGTGCGGTACCAGTCATAATCCCAGTCGATCCGCATCAACTGCCATTCGACATCGGCCGCGACCGGCGCACCACCGGCATCGACCGCGATCACGTCGAAAGCGCTCTCGCGATTACGTTCTGCGCGGCCTTCGAATTGCGGCTTCAGGCCGAGATAGAGCGGCGCAGGACGGTAGGGAATGCGGACATCATCGGCGACAGCCCGGCCGCCGGGTTCGATGGCGGAGACGACGGCCCGGATGCGCAGCGGCTGGGTGGCATCGGCACCGATCTCGCCCGCACTGACGGTCAGGGTCGCGGCACCGGCACCATCGGCCACCGTGCCAGGCAGATCCTCGGTACGGTCGCGGAAAGGTTCGTCATGCCGGCCGAAGCTGAACCCGGGATAGTCGGCGAAGGGACGCGGGTCGGTCTCGATCCGCAGACGCCCCTCGACCGGCAGTCCTGCACCCGGAGCGCCGTAGAGGAAGCGGACATTGGCGGCGATTTCACGCTTGCCGCCAAGAAGGATCGGCGTCTCGTCATCGGCGTCGAGTTCCAGGGCGATGCGTTGCGGAACGAAATCCTCGACCGAGAACCGGGTCGAGCCGACATCGCCATACCCGTCCATCGTCGCGACAATGCGCCATTCGCCGCGCGCGGCGGCCACCGGCAGATGATAGTCCCAGAAGACAGATCCGGCCTGCGGCAGGCCCTCAAAGCGTGACACGGCGGCTTCGATACCGTTCGGCCCGTAGACCGTCAGCGTGACGGGCCGGTCCGAAATCGCGACGGCTTCGGCATCACGTACCATCGCGCCGGCATGCACGGTCTCGCCGGGCCGGTAGATGCCCCGGTCGAGCCAGACATAGCCGTCTGCACCGTCCGGGCGCTGGCGGCCGCCGATATCCTGACCGGACAGGTCGACCGGGTTGCGCTGGAAATCGAGCACCGCGAAATCATTATTGCGGCCATAGGCGGTCAGGAGACGCGGTGCCATGGCACCCTCGCCGCGCGTCAGCGGCCCGTCAAAACGCGCACGGCCGTTCGAATCCGTCATGGCCGTGGCAAGGATCTCGTTGGAGTGTGCGATCAGCTGCACCTCGACACCGGCCTCCGGCATCGCGGTCTGCAGCGAGCGCACCACGAAATCGATACCATCCGCACCGCGATAGGCCGTCAGCGCCAGATCGGTGATCACGAGCCAGCGTTCGGCGCGGGCCGGAACGTCATCGTCAGCCGCTTCGCTGTCTTCGCGTACCGAAACGAAGTAGGCGCCGGGCGAGAGGGTTCCGATGGCTTCGGCGATCGGGAAAACAGTCGTCACCGGCGTATTCGGCGCGCCAGCGGTTTCCATGCGGCCCTGCCAGATCTGTTCGCCGACGGCGTGCGGGCTCTCCTCTTCGGGAACCCAGTTGTATTCGCCCTGGGCCGCGTTGAAGCCGGTCGTGATGGAGCGGAAGGCCAGCGCCCGGTCAGTGATCCGCCAGACTTCGAGTTCGACCGCATCGACATTCACCGTCTCGATGGCCAGACCATCGGCATCACGGCGGGGCAGGATCACGCCGTCGCCGGCAATGCCAACAAAGGCCGGGCGGTCGCCGAAATCGATCTCGACGGTTTCGTCCACCAGCAGGGCATCACCATTCGCGGCTGGCAGGCCCTCGCGCAGTGTCAGGCTCTGGCCGTCACCGAAGGTCAGACCGCCGACACACAGCGAGCGCCCCGATGCCGACAGGGCGATCGGGCGCTGCGGCGTCACGGCGACATAGGGTTCGTAGTCGGTGTCGGGATCGAGCGGATGCGTGAAGCCGAGGCAGACCTCCGGCGTGTCACCATCGACGCTGATCGCATAGCGCAGGAATGCGAAGTTCGCGGGCGCCTCGGTCGCAGCGCGCGGCGCATCGGCGGATCGTCGCTCCAGTTGAGGTCCGGTTGATTCGACCGTCTCGTCAGACGGACCGGTACACGCAACGGCCCCCAGCGCCAGTACCAGCGCGAGGATTCGACTGTGCCACAGCGACATCGCTGAACTCCTATCCCATTGGCGCCGAACCATAATGCTTTGTTAAGAAAAACGCACCGGCGAAATGGGCATTCGGCGCGTTTTCTCCCGTCAGGCGAGTTCGATGCCGCAGAATGCAGCAATCGTGCGCCAGGGCAGCGCGGCAGACGCCACACCGACCGCCACGATCGCCAGCCCGACAGCGATTCGAACCCGGGGCGAGCGTGCCGCCGACAACAGTCCGGAAACGCCGAACGCCGCAGCAGTGACGGCTGGCAGCGTGCCCAGTCCGAAACCCAGCATGATCAGTGCACCCGTCGCGACCGAGCCCGACAGCATGGCGTAGAACAGCGTGGCATAGACCATGCCACACGGCAGGAAGCCCCACAGGAAACCGGCCAGCAGCGGGCTGGCCAGTGACAAGGCTCCCGAAAACGGCGCCCGCATCCAGGTCAGAAGGCGTGCTCCGAGACGATCGACACCCGCCAGGGAAGGCGCCCAGCCCGCGACCGAGAGCCCGATATAGACGAGCATGGCAGCCGCCAGCCAGCGCAGGATGAGGTGGGCCTCGCCGCGGTCAAAGGCGAAATAGGCTTGGGATCCGAGCGCTGCAAGGACAGCGCCGGCGACGACATAAGCCGCGATGCGGCCGGTCTGAGCGAGCAAGAGCGCCCGGGTTCGGCTTCGGGCTGCGTCACCACCAAACGAAACAGACAGGCTCGCTGCAATGCCGCCGCACATGCCGACGCAGTGCAGGCTGGACGCGAATCCGGCGAGCATTCCGCCCAGAAGGCTCAGTTCTGACAATCCGGCCGGCGCCATGCATACTCCCTGGCGCTGTCTTCGACTGGACAAGCCCACAAATAAAGTGTGGCGTAATGCCGCAAAACAGCTGACGATACCCAGCATAGAATTTCCGAGGGAGGACACCATGGTTCATCTCAAGCACGTGCGCCGGGACGCACCCTGGGCCTGGCTGAAAGCCGGATGGCAGGACATCATACGCGCGCCGCGGGTGACGGTCGGTTACGGCCTGATCTTTGTCGGTGCGGGCGCCCTGATCGTGCTGGGACTGAACGCTATCGGTTTTGCCTCCGCCGTCCCGGTCGCGCTGAGCGGTTTCGCCCTTGTCGCACCCGCCCTTGCAATCGGCATCTACCAGGTCCCCCGGGCGATCGAACGCGGTGAAAAGCCCCGCTTCCGCTTCATCATCTCGCGCTTTCCCTCGCGGCTGTCGCAGATCGGCTTTCTCAGCCTGCTGCTCTTGATGCTCTTCCTGCTGTGGGTCCGGATCGCACAATTCCTGCTGGTTGCCCTTGCACCCGATACGCCCCTGCTGCCGGGCCCCTTCCTGGAATACGCGCTGAGTGATCCGGCCGGGCTGAGCCTGATGGTCATCGGCACGGCGATCGGTGCAGTCCTGGCAGCCGTCGCCTTCTCCATGTCCGCCCTTGCCTTCCCGATGCTGGTCGATCAGGACGTGGACGCGGTGACCGCGCTCGTCGCGAGCTTCAAGGCCGTGATCGGACAGCCCTTCGTGATGCTGACCTGGGCCTGGCTGATCGCCTTCATGATGGCGGCGGGGTCAGCGGTGTTCCTGATCGGACTGGCGGTGACCTTCCCGTGGGTCGCGCTGGCGACCTGGCATGCCTACCGGGATTTCTCGCCGGAAGCGGCGCCGTCGGCGTCGTCCTCCGCCTCGCCCTCGGCATAGCCTTTCGGCACGATCGGCTTGTCGTCATCCATCAGGATGCGCTCTGCGGCCCCGTCCAGATCCTCGAACTGGCCGGACTTCAGGCTCCACATGAAAGCCAGGAGACCCAGACCGCCCATGGCGATGGCAACAGGTATCAGCCAGATCAGGACGGACATCAGCGAGCAAGCCTCAGCGCATTGAGAGTGACCAGGACCGAGGACGCCGACATGGCGATGGCGGCGATCAGCGGCGTGACCAGACCGGCCACGGCGAGCGGCACGGCGATCATGTTGTAGACCGCGGCCAGGCCGAAATTCTCCAGCACCCGCCGCTTGGCCCCGCACGACACATCATAGGCCACGATGGCCGCCGCCAGCCGGTCGCCCTGCAAGACGAAGTCGGCTGCAGCCTGGGAAATCTCCGCGGCCGAAGCCAGCGAGACGGACACGTCTGCCGCAGCGAGCGCCGGCGCATCATTGATCCCGTCGCCGATCATGGCGACGCTGCGCCCCTCGGCCTTGAGCGTTTCCAGGCGCGCAATCTTGTCCTGCGGTTTCAGCTCTGCCTGCCAGGCATCCAGTCCCAGCTCGGCCGCAACAGCCTCGACGGGGCCGGTCCGGTCTCCGGAGAGGAGCTCGACCCGGCAACCGCGTTCGCGCAGCGCGGCAACCGTCTCGGCAGCGTCTGCGCGCAGCCGGTCTTCAAAGCGGAAGCGGATAGGCGCCTCGTCACCGGCCTTGAGCCAGACTTCGCTGTGCGGATCACTCGCCGCCTCGATGCCCAGCCAGCGGGCCGACCCGAAACGGATCGTCACACCGTCCTCGACGGCCTCGATACCGCCGCCGGAAATCTCGCGCGTTTCAGCGGCTGCGATCCCCATGCCTGCGGCATCGGCGACGGCACGCGACAGCGGGTGACGGCTGGTCCGGGCGAGCCGTGCGGCCGTCTCGAATGCCATATCGGGGATGTCGTCCCTATTGATCAGGCGCGGACGGCCCTCGGTCAACGTGCCGGTCTTGTCGAACACGACGGTATCGATCCCGGCCAGACGCTCCATGGCGTCACCCGACTTCACCAACACGCCTTCGCGATAAAGACGGCCGGATGCGACGACCTGGACGGCGGGAACCGCCAGTCCGAGTGCACAGGGACAGGTGATGATCAGGACCGCGATGGCGTGGATGATGGCCAGGTGCGGATCCTGCCCTATAACCAGCCAGCCCAGCAGGGTCAGCGCGGCGAGGGAATGAACCACGGGCACGTAGAGCTTGGCGGCCCGGTCGGCGAGACGCACATAGCGCGACCGGCTTTGCTCGCCCGCCTCGACGAGGCGTGTGATCTCGGCGAGCAAGGAATTGTCGCGGTCGGCCGTCGCCTCCAGCACCAGCTTGCCGTCCAGATTCAGCATGCCGGAAAAGACTTCGATGCCCGGCCTTGCGGCAACGGGCGCGGTTTCGCCGGTCACAAGGGAACCGTCCAGCGCGCCCTGCCCCTCGCGGATCACCGCATCCACCGGCACCCGGTCGCCTGCGGCCAGGACCAGCCGGTCGCCGGCCTTCACCTCGCGGGCCGGGATCGCCTCGATGCGCCCGTCCGCGCGAATCCGGTTGGCGGTCGCTGCCTGCATCGCCGCCAGGCCGCGAGCGGCCTCTCCCGCCTTGGCCCGCAGGCGCATGTCGAGAAACCGCCCGATCAGCAGGAAGAAGAGCAGCATCGCCGCGGCATCGAAATACGTGTCGCCATGCCCGTAGAAGGTTTCCCAGATCGACAGGCCGCAGGCCAGGATCACCGCGAGCGAGATCGGCACGTCCATATTGACGTGCCTGTTGCGCAGAGCCGTGATTGCCGAGCGGAAGAAGGGCTGGCCTGCATAGGCGACCGCCGGCAACACGATCAGCGCCGATATCCGGTGCATCAGTGCCTGGGTCGCCTCGGTCATTTCCATGCCGCCGGCCCAGACCGAGATCGACAACAGCATGACATTCGCCATGGCAAAGCCGGCGACCGCCATCGCACGCAGCAGCTTGCGCTCTTCTTCCTTCTGGGGATCGGCTTCAGCTTCCGGCTCGTAGGGCGTGGCGGGATAACCCAGCCGGCCCAGCCGGCTGACATAGGTCGATGCAAGCGCCGCATCGCCCCGCCAGCTCAGGCGAAGGCGGCCGGTCGACAGGTTAAGCCGTGCACGTTCGACACGGTCGTCCTCGAGCAGCCCCGACTCGATGCGCGAAATACAGCCGGCGCAGACGGCGCCGCGCACCAGCAGGTCAAGATGGCATTGTCCATCGGCGAGGCGGACAAAGGCCTGCGGATCGACCTGGCTGACAGGTTCGGAAAAATGGACCGTGTCTAGCGCAGCCAAAGCGCGTGCTCCATTTCGAACGGCGCGTCGCCATTATTGCGCGCACGCAAATGCCATTGCCCGGCCTCGGTACACGGCAGTGCGGCGCGATAGAGGCCGGCGCGGCCTTCCAGAAACTCGAGCGGACAGTCACGCGACGTGTTCGTGGGATGGTTCATGGCGCCGGTCAGCAGGAGCCCCGGAACGGGCGCACCATCGGCGTCGCTGACCTCAACCAGCAGCTCGCCATCGACCACGTTGACGCGGGCCGACCAGCCCAGCTCGGCCTGTTCGTGACGGCGGGCCAGCGTCTCGTTGTAATTAAGGCCCTGATAGTAGGAGCGCGGGACATCCTCGCCGGGATGGGTGCGCATGGCGAGGGTGATGAAAGTGGCGTTCACCCCGATCGTGACGCTGAAAAACAGCACGATGAGAACCAGGACATGCCAGCCCCGCACAGGGTTGAGAAACGACTTCATCACTCGGCTCCGGTCACGATCATTGACGGGGTGGTCGCGGTTTCGCCGGTCCGCGTGTCTGTGACGCGGAAATTGAAGGTCTCGCGTGCGCCGTCGATCGCACTGGCCGGCAGGGTGAGATATATCACGAAGTCCTGGGTCCGGTCGGCATCTACCGTCAGCTGCATGGGGGCATCATCTGCGGCGCCCAGAAGCCGCGTTTCGATCTGCGGATCGCCTTCGATCGAAAGAGTGAGAATGCGCGGCTCATTGGCCTTGTTCACGACTTTCAGATTGTAGCCGTTCCGCACCGAACCGTCCGACAGGATCACGAAGTTCGGGTTGCGGTCCCGCTGCGAATTGAGCTCGAGTTCCGACCGGTTGAGCAGGGCCGCCAGCATGATCGCCGCAACGATGGCAAAGGCCACGCCGTAGACGACCGTACGCGGGCGGATGAACTTGTAGACGGCTTTCTCGCCTCTCTGGAAACGGTCGACATTGTCGTCCGTCTCGTAGGTGATAAGGCCGGTCGGACGGTCCACCTTTCTCATGATGTCGTCGCAGGCATCGATGCAAAGCGCGCACTGGATACACTCCAGCTGGGCGCCGTCGCGGATGTCGATGCCCATCGGGCAGACCGCCACACATTGCTTGCAGTCGATACAGTCGCCGCGGCCGTCCCAGCTTTCATTCTTCTTGTGCGGGCCGCGCGGCTCGCCCCGGTCGACCCGGTAGGTGACGTTCAGGGCATCCCGGTCCGTCATGGCAGCCTGGATACGCGGCCAGGGACACATATAGGTACACACCTGCTCGCGCATCGTGCCGGCGAGCGTGTACGTGGTGAAGGTGAGAATACCGGCAAACAGATAGGAGGACGGCTCGGCCTGGCCGGTGAAGAAATTCCCGATCACGTCATACGCGTCGTGGAAATACAGGATCCAGGCGCCGCCCGTCGCCAGTGCGATGACCAGCCAGACCGCGTGCTTGCCGATCTTGCGCCAGGCCTTGTCGAAGGACCAGGGCGACCGGTCCAGCTTGATCCGGGCATTGCGGTCGCCTTCAAAGGCGCGCTCGACCCAGATGAACAGGTCGGTCCAGACGGTCTGCGGGCAGGCATAGCCGCACCAGACCCGGCCGAAGAGTGCCGTTGCCAGGAACAGCGCCAGCGCCGCCAGGATCAACAGGCCGGTGATGTAGTAGACTTCCTGCGGCCAGATCTCGATGAAGAAGAAGTAGAAACGCCGGCCGGAAAAATCGACCAGGACGGCCTGGTCCGGCGCGTCCGGTCCCCGGTCCCAGCGCAGGAAGGGAACGAGGTAGTAGATGCCGAGCGTCACCGCCATCACCACCCATTTGACAGTCCGGAACTTGCCGTGTGCCAGTTTGGGGTAGATGGGCTCGCGCTTCTTGTAGAGTTCGCGCGTGTCCGCTGCGTTGACCGCTTCGGCCTTTGACTTGCGGATACCGGGCGCCGCCATGGCGCGTGTGTTCTTGTCACTCATGACGGCGCTTTATCCCGGTTCCTGTAGTTGATGTATGCGACCTAGCGACCCGTGGGACCGTTCGCCGCACCCTCTGCTTCCTCACCGCCGCCGAGCAGGTAGACATAGGCGGCCAGCGCATCGATCGTGGCGTCGTTCAGACGGCCTTCCCAGGCCGGCATCACGCCGTAGGGACCGCGATGGATGATGTTGATCACCTGCTCGCGGCTCGAACCATAGAGCCAATCCTGGTCGACCAGGTTCGGAGCCCCCTGCATGCGGTCGCCCGTACCGTCGGGCATGTGGCAGGACGCACACTGGATGTCGTAGGTCTCCTGCCCGCGGGCGAGCGCCTCGGCACTCACATCCCCGGCACGGCCGGACATCGACAAGACATAGTCGGCCACATCCGCGATCTCGCTGCCGGTGAGCAGTTCGTCGCGACCGAAGGACGGCATCTGCGAGAAACGGGTATCCGGGTGCTCGCTCCGGATGCCGTACCGCAACGTGGTGCGGATGTCCTCATAGGTCCCGCCCCACAGCCAGACATCGTCGTTCAGGTTGGGGTAGCCGATGGCGCCCTGTGCACCCGACCCGTGACAGGTCGCGCAATTGTCGCCGAAAGCCGCCTCGCCTGCCGCGCGGACAAAGCCGAGCAGCTGGGGATCGTTCTCGATCTGATCGATCGAGGCCCCCTCGAGGGCCGCGAACCCGCTGGCCCGGCTGGCGTGCAGCTCCTCGATGGCCTGGGCGACATTGGCCCGCTCGGAGTGGTCGCGAAGGCCGCGGGTGTGATCGGTCTCGCCAGCCAGCCCCGGCAGGGCCGGCCAGGCCGGCATGAAGATCATGTAGACCACGGACCAGGCGATGCTGGCGTAGAAGACCCACAGCCACCAGCGCGGCAACGGCGTGTCCAGTTCCTTGATACCATCCCATTCGTGACCGGTCGTCGCGGTACCCGAATGGGCGTCTCTTTCGCGTTCTTGATCATGCTCGGACATGGGTCTCGTCCTTGTTGTGATCGGCCGTTTCCGGCTTGTCGGTTTCTTCCAGCGGCGTGCGCGCGGCGGCGTCGAATTTCGCCTGGTTACGCGGCCATAGCGCGTAGGCGAGCACCCCGGCGAACAGGAGGACGAAGATCAGCAGCCCCCCTGTCTGGGCGAAGTTGGAAAGTGTCTCGTGCATCGCCCTACCTCAGGTTTTCGTCGGCTTCGGCTTCATAGGTGGAGAAGTCCACCATGGTGCCGAGCACCTGCAGATAGGCCACGAGCGCATCCATTTCGGTCACCCGGGACGGATCGCCGTCGAAATCGCGCATCAGCGCATTCGGGTAGCGTTCCTGGAAACCGTCATAGTCGGCGGCGTAGGGATCGAGCTGCGTCGTGATGTCGGCGACCGCGTTCTCGATCATGGCATCCGAATACGGCACGCCCACCCGGCGCAGCGCCCGAAGGTTGGCTGCGACGTTCTCGTAGTCGAGCTCGGAGGTTTCCAGGAAGGGGTAGTCCGGCATGATCGACTCCGGCACCACCGATTGCGGGTTGCGCAGGTGGTCACGGTGCCATTCATCGGAATACTTGCCCCCGACACGGGCGAGGTCCGGCCCCGTCCGCTTCGAGCCCCACTGGAAGGGGTGGTCGTACATGCTCTCGGCGGCCAGCGAGTAGTGGCCATAGCGCTCCACCTCGTCGCGCAGCGGGCGCACCATCTGCGAGTGGCAGTTATAGCAGCCCTCGCGGATGTAGATGTCCCGGCCCAGCTGTTCCAGCGGCGTGTAGGGGCGGACGCCTTCCACCTCCTCGATGGTCGAGTCGAGGTAGAAGAGCGGTGCGATTTCCACGATCCCGCCGATCGAGACCGTGACCAGGATGCCAACGGTCAGGAGAAGCGAGTTCTGCTCGAAGAGCTTGTTGTGGAGCTTGCTCCAGCGGCTTTTCTTTTGTTCTGACATGACAGGCCCCTATTCGGCCGGAACGGCGGCGGGTTGAGGAATGACATTCTCGTCTTCCTCTTTCACGTCGCCCTTGATCGTGCGGTACATGTTGTAGGCCATGATGATCGCGCCGCTCAGGTAGAGCAGACCGCCGACGGCCCGGATGATGTAAGAGATGTGCATCGCCTCCACGGTCTCCACGAAGGAGAATTCCAGGAAGCCGAGCTCGTTATAGGCCCGCCACATCAGACCCTGCATTATGCCCGCGACCCACATCGAGGTGATGTAGAGCAGGATGCCGAAGGTCGCGATCCAGAAGTGCCAGTCGATCAGCGCCTTGGAATGCATGCCCTTGCGCTTCCACAGCCAGGGAACCAGGCAGTAGACGGCCCCGAAGGAGATGAAGCCGACCCAGCCCAGCGCACCGGAGTGCACGTGGCCGACGGTCCAGTCGGTGTAGTGCGAGAGCGCGTTGACGGCGCGGACCGACATCACCGGACCTTCGAAGGTCGACATGCCGTAGAAGGCGACCGACAGGACCAGCATCCGCACGACCGGGTCGGTGCGCAGCTTGTCCCAGGCCCCCGAAAGCGTCATCAGGCCGTTGATCATGCCACCCCAGGACGGCATCCACAGCATCACCGAGAAGGTCATGCCCAGCGTCTGCGCCCATTCCGGCAGGGCCGTGTAGTGCAGGTGGTGCGGGCCGGCCCAGATGTAGATGAAGATCAGCGACCAGAAGTGGATGATCGACAGGCGGTAGGAATAGACCGGGCGCTGAACACGCTTGGGGATGAAGTAGTACATGATCCCCAGGAAACCGGCCGTCAGGAAGAAGCCCACCGCATTGTGGCCGTACCACCACTGTGTCAGCGCGTCCTGCACGCCGGCAAAGAGCGAGTAGCTGCGCGCGCCGAAGAAGCTGACCGGCATGGCCAGATTGTTGACCACGTGCAGCACCGCGATGGTGACGATGAAGGCGAGGTAGAACCAGTTCGCCACATAGATGTGCGGTTCCTTGCGCTTCCACAGCGTACCAAGGAAGACCAGGAGATAGGCCACCCAGACGATGGTCAGCCACAGGTCGGTATACCATTCCGGCTCGGCATATTCCTTGGACTGGGTGATGCCGATCACATAGCCGGTCGCGGCCATGACGATGAAGAGCTGGTAGCCCCAGAATACGAACCACGGCCAGATACCGCCCGCGATGCGGGTGCGGCAGGTGCGCTGCACGACGTAGAAGGATGTTGCCAGGAGCGCATTGCCGCCGAAGGCAAAGATCACCGCGGAGGTGTGCAGCGGGCGCAGGCGGCCGAAACTGGTGAAGCCGAACTGTTCGATATTGAGCACCGGGAAAGCCAGCTGGAAGGCGATGACGACGCCGACCAGAAGCCCCGCAATGCCCCAGAACATGGTGGCAATGGCACCGGCCTTGACCAGATTCTCGTTGTATTCGCGTTCGTCATTGACGACGCCGCCATTGGCGATGGTCCCGACGATCAGGATGATACCCGTCAGGAAACCGCCCAGCAGAAGCCAGGCCTGGCCGCGCATGGCGGCCTCGGGTGCGTAGGCCGCTGAAAACAGCGACCAGAGCGCCCCCAGGAAGGTGATGAGAAGGACGACGGCAGTGGAAGGATCGGCCCCTGCGCGTCGCAGCACTTGCGGCGTAGACATTTATGCGCCCCCGGATTGGCTGTTATCGGGCCCGGTTTAGCGCACTATCCCCCAAAAACTCTATGGCAATTTGTCGCGTGCGTCGAAATGGAACTGCTACACGGTCTTGCCGCGACTCGGTGCGGGGGATTGCCCGCCGATACTCACCGGTCCATGCGCCAGACTATGCAGGCTTCGCGTTTGATTCCCAAACGATTTTTAAAAAAAATCGCCAAATCGGCCAGCAAGCCGCCACGAGCAACGCCAGGTCGCGATGCGTCAAGCTGCCGCTGAGGCCGGGCCGGCGGCCTGTCCCGCCAACCTTACCGATTATTGGGTTGAGTCGCTGTCTGCCATGACCCAAGACCGTCACGGGAGACATCGGAGGGACGATCATGAAGCTGGCCATCATGCTTGGCGCCGGGCTCGTTGCTACTGCCTGCATGGGCACAGCGGCGAATGCTGAAAACCACACCGAGCCGGCTGACCTCGCGCGTCAGGCGCTCGATGCGCTGGGTGTACAAACCGCGATCGCCGGAGGTGACTGGATCACGGCAGACATCGCTGGCGAAGCCTGGATGCTCGAACAGAGCGGCACACTTGAGGGCGGCTGGATCCGGCTGGACCAGACCGCACAGGTCACCGCCGATCTGGCATCCCGCCACGGAGAAGTCTCCGAAGCGCGTTCCGTGCCGGCCTGGAATGGAACACCATACGGCAGCTACACGATCCGTTTTGCGGACGACGCGACCGCTTCAGCCCGCAATCCACGCGCCGAGGATGACGCGACGGCCTGGGGTCCGGCGCGGATGGCCCAGGCCCGGCAAGCCCTGCGATATCTGGACGTTTTTCCCGCCGCGCTGTTGCGCCAGGCCCTGTTCGCCGACGATCTGCGTCATGACGGCGAGAACCGGCTGGCCTTTACCCGCTCCGTCTTCGGGATTGCCGAACAGGTCACGATAGACATTCAGCCCGGATCGGGCATTCCAACCGGTTTCACGGTCGAGACGAGTTTCCCCCACGACATGTTCCTGTCCGGTTGGGGCGAAAGCACGGTTCGCGGTACATGGGGGTTCTGGTGGCGAACGGAGAGCGGCCGCCTGCGCCCGCGCCAGCTGGAAGTCACCTTCAATGGCCGTCCCTGGCAGCGGTTCGAGCTGTCCAGCTTCTCAACGGATCGCCCCGCGCTCGCCGGCACGCTGGCGCAACCGCCGGAAACCGCGCCCGGCGGCTTTGCCATCGACGATTTCCCGTTCTCCCGCCGGCATGAAAGCCCGGCCGAGAATGTACGCGTCTATTATGGCGCCTGGAATGTAATGGCCGTCGCCCTCGACGATGGTGTCTACATCCTTGATGCACCGATTTCGCCCGGTTATGCGCGTGCGGTGATGGACCAGGTCGAGACCGACTTCCCCGGACAACCGGTGCGGGGTGTGATCACGACGTCGAATGCCTGGCCGCACATGGCCGGCCTTGCGGCCTACGCCGAACGCGGCATCCCGGTACATGTCCACCCCGACAATATCGACCTGGTCACCGCAATGGTTCCGGCACTGCGCGGCAGTGACACCCTGGTCCCGGTTTTCAATGGTCAGGAAATCGGCACGGGAGAAAACCGGCTGCGAATCAGACTGGCGGCGGGGCCGGCTCTGGACCGCATGGCCTTCGTCCTCGTGCCCGGCGCCAACCTCGTCTGGGGCAGCGACGCTGTCCAGCTGGACCGGGGCACGCAGGCGCCCTCGCCGCACGCCCGGCAATATATTGCCGAGTTCCTCGACGCCGTGTGCGCCGACGTTCAGGGGACGACACAGGTCGTCGCGATGCACATCGATCCCGTTTCCATCGATGCGCTCAATACCGGCTTCGCCGGGGATCCGGCAGCACAATGCCAGGAAGACTGACGGCCGGAAAACCGGTCAGAGAATGCTCTGACCGGTCTTTTTCCAGTCTGCAAGGAAAGCTTCGAGCCCTGCATCGGTCAGCTTGTGCCTGACCAGCCCCTTGAGCACCGCCGGCGGCACGGTGGCCACGTCAGCGCCCGCAAGCGCGCACTGCTGGACGTGGTCAGCAGAACGGATCGATGCGGCCAGGATTTCCGTTTCGAAGCCATAGTTATCGTAGATGATCCGCAGGTTTTCGATCAGCTCCATGCCATCGACACCCAGATCGTCCAGCCGGCCGATGAAGGGCGAGATATAGGTCGCGCCGGCCTTGGCTGCGAGCAGGCCCTGATTGGCCGAGAAGCACAGGGTGACATTGGTCTTTATGCCCTCATCCGTCAGCGCGCGGCACGCCTTCAAGCCGTCGAAGGTCAACGGCAGCTTGACCACGACATTGCCGGCCAGCGCGGCCAGCTTGCGGCCCTCTGTAATCATGCCGTCGGTGTCCATGGCGGTGACTTCGGCGCTCACCGGACCGTCCACCAGCGCACAGATCTCCATCGTCACCTCAATGAAGTCGCGTCCGGATTTGGCGATCAGTGAGGGGTTGGTCGTCACGCCGTCGACCAGACCGGCCTCATTGAGTTCGGTGATTTCAGCGACATCGGCGGTATCGACAAAGAATTTCATGACTTAACTCCAGATCGGACGGCTGACCACTTGCACGCGGCCGGTCCTACTATGTCCATGTGACAACTTAAATGAAACGCTCAATAGCTGGCCTGTTCCACGCGGAAACCGGCCTCGCGCAGCGCCGCTTCGATCCGGTCCATATGGGCGGCATCCTGCGCTTCCAGCGAGATATCGATATAGGTCACCTTCGCCGGCAGGTCGGAGAAGGTCTTGTGATAGGCCACATCCGTGACATTGCCCTCTGCCCGCGAGATCACCTCGGACACGGCCGACAGCTGGCCCGGTACATCGACCAGCTCGATGCGCAGCCGTGCCAGGCGGCGGGACCGGGCGAGATCCCTCAGCAAAAGCGAGGACAAGAGCCGGGTATCGACATTTCCGCCCGTGAGAACCAGTCCGACGCGCTTGCCCGCGAACCTTTCAGGCGCGGCGAGAACGCCGGCCAGCCCTGCGGCTCCTGCGCCTTCGGGCAGCACGCGCAAATGCGAGATGAAGAGGTTCAGGGCCCGCTCGATCTGGCGCTCGTCCGCGACAAGCACATCGTCGAGAATTTCGGTGAGGATCGACCGCGTCAGCTCGCCGGGTTCACGAACGGCGATCCCCTCCGCCAGGGTAAAGCCGCCGATCGGCCGGTCCGTCCCGTGATAGAGATTGGCAAAAGACGGAAAAAGATCCGACTGAACGCCCACCAGTTCGATATCCGGCTTTATCTGGCGTGCCGCGAGCCCACAGCCTGCGGCCAGACCGCCCCCGCCGATCGGCAGGACCAGCGTGTCGAGATCGGGGTATTCGGCGAGCATCTCACGCGCCAGCGTCCCCTGCCCGGCCAGAACGACCGGGTCGTCGAACGGGTGGATAAACACCGCACCGGTCTCCGCCGACAGCGACAGGGCGTGCGCCTTCGCCGCATCGAAATCCGCGCCCGTGATGTCGACCTCGGCTCCAAGCGCCCGGGTCTGGTGGACCTTCACCATCGGCGTGCCTTCGGGCATGACGATGGTCGTCCTTATGCCCATCGCGGTCGCATGACGCGCAACGCCCTGGGCGTGGTTGCCTGCCGATGCGGCCACCACGCCTCGGCGGCGCTCCGCCTCGCTCAGCGCCGCGAGACGGGCATAGGCACCTCGTTCCTTGAACGACCCAGTCGCCTGGAGATTTTCCAGCTTTACGACAACGTCACAGCCAATCGCCCTGGAGAGCGCGGGCGATGGCAGGCAGGGCGAGCGCAGGATGCCACCCATGCCCTGTTCGTGAAGCCTGTCGACAAAGGCGAACGCGCCGGCGAGGTCGCCGGGCATGTCTGCTGCCGGCTGTGGGGCTGTAAGGGGCATTCTCAGGTCTCCGGTCAGCCGGACACGCCAGACACGAAAAAGCCCCGCTCCTTTGGGAGCGAGGCCGGTTTTCCGTGTCGTGATGTCCGGTGGGACGTCATACAGGCGTGGGCAGCGCTCCCGCGAGGGCGAGGCCGATAATAATCGAAAGGAGAATGAGGCCGGACATCATCAGCGTCCGGACCTTTGCGGTCCGCTCTTCGTCGATCCGTCGGGCAATGGCGATGGCACGAGCGCGATTACGCATGTCATTCCTCTTTCAGCTGACAGTTACAATGGGGTGTCTTCGACGCCCTGTCCAGCCCCCGGCCTATCCGGCGCGGTCATATGCCATGCGCAGCCATTCAATCAGTTCGGCATCCACATCCGCGACCGAGCCAAGGCGCACCCTGTGCGACACCATACCGTTGAAGGAACCGGACGCTTCCAGACGCCCCTGCGGAGGCACGTCCTTGAGATTGATGCCGACATCGACCCGGGTTTTGGTCGAAGGCTGGACGAGCGCGAACTGCTTGGCCCGGCGCAGGCTGACATAGGTCTTCTTCGGTGCTTGTTCGACATCGCCGCCAAAGCCGGCGACGGCATCCGCGATTGCGTCATGGATCGGCCGGAGCACAGCCTTGTCGCCCGCATACTGGGCCGCCACGAGATCCGACGACGGATCCGGAAGCTTGGTCGCCACACCGCCTCGCACCTCATGAGCCACCAGATTGGCAAAACCATGCGTCATGCCATGCTCACTCTTGAGCAGTTTGACCATCTCGCCGTGCTTCTCCAGACCGCTGGCCTTCACGATCGCTACCCAGTCAGCCAGCGGCTTTCCGGTCTTCTCGGGCATGTTGGCCACCATCTTGTCGGCCATTTCCTGCGGGGACTGTGCCATGTCTGCCTCCCTACCCTTTCGGCGCCCGGTCGAGCGGCCAGTTTTCCGAGCGCGCGGTCTTGCCTGTCTCGATCACCGATTTGAGATTTTCGCAGATGGATGCGGTCACGACAAATAGCGTCGTAATTTTTGTCAGCCTATGATGCGATCCGCCGGACGAAAGCCTCCACCCGCTCCGGCGCGATCACCAGCGGCATGTGGCCACCGCCATCCAGCGTTTCGATGTCAGCGTCCGGCAAGGCCTGACGCAGGACGGCGATCTGGTCGCCGGCAGACAGGATGCGGTCGTCGGTACCGTAAAAGAGCCCGACCGGCACTTCGATACCGTCGATGCGGCCCGTGATACCATCCATGTCCTTCGCTACGCACTGCAGGTCTGTCGCCGCCGCATAGAAGGCCTCCGGACGCAGACCGAGCAGACCACCGCCCCGTGTGCGGAAATCCTTGGGCGGGGCGTCGGGCCCGAAGACGAAGGCGAGGGTCTTTTCGCCATTGCGGATCGACATCGGCACCGCCAGCGTATTCGCCACCAGACGGCGCAGGACCGGATTGGCGATATCGATGCCGGCAAAGGCTTCAGCCGGTTGAGAGGGGGCCTGTATCAGCGCCGAAACCAGCGCCAGCGCCTTCACCCGCTCCGGATGATTGACGGCCAGCGCCAGCGACACGGCCCCTCCGAGCGAATGCCCGACCAGGATGGCGGGACCGATCCCTTCCTTTTCGAGCATCTCGGCGATCATGCGGGCCTGTTCGGGAATGCGCGCCTGCTCGTCGCCGTCGCGCTCGGACCAGCCGCACCCGGGGCGATCAACAGCGATAACCCGGAAATCCCCGGCCAGCCGGTCGACCAGGGCATAGCCGAAATTGTGCAGATTGCCGGCCAGGCCGTGAACCATCACGACCGGCACCCCCTCGCCCTGATCGGTCCAGTGGATACGCCCACCGGAGACTTCGGTGAAGCGGCCGCGCGCGGGGATCGCCGCCGCAGCCTTCTTCGCAACGGCAATACTGAACCGCCAGGCAATGACCAGCGCCAGAAGGATCAGGGCGATCAGGCCAACGAATATCCACAGAATGACAGACAGCATGCGTGCCCCTATTCACCCTTTGCGCCAACGAGGCGTTCCAGTTTCGGCCAGTAGCTGACCGGCCAGACGCGCTCGATCAGTGCCATGATGTGCGCGTCGCGCCCGACGAGAATGCGCGGCTTTCGCCGCTCCACACCGCGCAGGATGATCCGCGCCGCTTCGGGCGGCGGCATCACCAGCAGGCGCCGGGCCCGCTCGCGCCCTTCGGAGACTTCCATATTGCTGGCATCGGCCGGCATGCGTGCACTCTCCGCGATCTGCGTCGCGACACCGCCGGGATGGACGACTGTCACTCCCACTCCCGACCGCTCCATGGCCAGTTCGTGCCGCAGCGCATTGGAAAAACCGCGCAGGGCGAATTTCGCGGCGGAGTAGGCCGTCTGTCCCGGCGGCGAGATAATCCCGAATATGCTCGACGTGTTGACGATCTGCGCCGGAGCTGACCGTTCCATAAGCGGCAGCAGCGCGCGCGTGAGGCGCACCGGCGCATGGAAATTGATCTCCATCAGCCAGTCGAAATTGGTGTCCGCCACACGGCCGAACGTTCCCCCGAGAGCAACGCCGGCATTGTTGAACAGCAGATGCAACGGGTCGCCCCCGCCGACGACCTCGGCCGAAAAAGCCGCAACCGCCTCACGGTCCGACAGATCGAGCGCCCGGGTCGTCACCGCTACCCCGGATCCGGCAAGCTCCGCCGCGAGCGTTCTCAGGCCGGCGGAATTCACGTCGACCAGGAGAAGGTCGGTGCCACGCCTGGCAAGATCACGCGCGAGTGCGGCGCCGATACCGCTGGCCGCGCCTGTGATCAGCGCACGGCGGCCGGCGAATTCGAAGCGGCCGCTCATTCTGCCACGTCCCGGCGCAGGGCCGTATGCGACAGGCGCGGCCTGTATTCGCCGGCACGGGCAAAACGCATGTGGCCGTCTTCCAGCCGGCCATAGCGGATCGCCAGCATGTCCCGGATATAGTTCTGATAGGTACGCCAGGGAGCCACCGAACCCTGTTTGGGAAGATGCGGCAAGGCGCGCTGCACATAGCCCGACGAGAAATCGAGCATCGGCGCCGGCTGCAGGTCGTCCGGCGGGACCGGCACGGCGATCTCGGTACCTGTACGCTCCATATAATTCAGCATCCGGCAGACCCGTTCGCAGGTCAGATCGATCTTCAGCGTCCAGGATGCATTGGTATAGCCGAAGGCCATCGCCAGGTTCGGCATATTGCCCAGCATCATGCCGCGATAGGTGAAGAGTTCGGCGGGTGTGACCGGCATCCCGTCAAGACTGAGGCGCGACCCGCCGGCCAGCTGCATGTCCAGACCTGTGGCGGGAACGATGATATCCGCCTCGATCTCGGCGCCGGATTTCAGACGGATACCGGACTCGGTGAAACACTCGATATGGTCGGTCATGATCGAGGCCGAACCGGTGCGCAGGGCCTCGAAGAAATCCCCGTCCGGCGCGAGGCAGAAACGCTGGTCCCACGGATTGTAATGCGGGGTGAAATGGGTCTCGACGTCGAAGTCCTCGCCCAGCTCCTCGCGGACATGCTTGATCACCTGGCGCTTGACGAAGGCCGGAAACCGCTTTGACAGCTGATAGACATAGATCGACAGCGCGATGTTCTTCATCCGGGCGATCAGATAGGCCAGCTTGCCCGGCAGGACCCGCTGCAGCGCGTCGGCCAGGCCATCGCGGGACGGGCGCGCAGCGATATAGGTCGGCGAACGCTGCAGCATTGTCACATGGGCAGCGCTCTGCGCCATTGCAGGGACCAGCGTTACTGCCGTCGCGCCTGATCCGATAATCACCACACGCTTGCCGGAATAGTCGAGATCTTCCGGCCAGAGCTGGGGATGCACGATCTCGCCGGCGAAATCGTCCCGGCCCGGGAAGTCCGGCATGTAGCCCTTCTCATAGCGGTAATAACCGGAGCAAAGCATCAGGAAGCGGCATTCGAACTCGACGCGCTTCCCGTCATGCTCCGCTGTGACCGTCCACAGCGCCTTGTCGCTGTCCCAGTTTGCCCCCACGACGCGATGACCGTAGCGGATATGCGTGTCGATACCGTTCTCGCTCGCAGTGGTCTCGATATAATCGCGAATGGCCGGTCCGTCGGCGAACACCTTGCCGCCGGTCCACGGCCGGAAGGCATAGCCGAATGTGTACATGTCGCTGTCCGAGCGGATGCCGGGATAGCGGAACAGATCCCACGTCCCCCCCATGGCCGCACGCGATTCCAGGATCATGTAGCTGCGTTCGGGGCAGCGCGCCTGCAGGTGATAAGCCGCCCCGACGCCGGACAGTCCCGCGCCGACAATTACCACATCCAGCACATCGCTTTTTGCTTTGATCATCGGGATCCCCATCCTGTCGAGCCGCAAAAAGTGAACACTGTTTTCCGTAAAGCGCAAGCGTGAAGCCCCGGGGGCAGATGACGATTCCGAATATTCGAAATGCACACCCGGGACTCGATTCTGAGGAGGAATTGTCTAACTGCTCAGATCAACGGTTTGTTGAGGAGAAGAATATGACCGACACAAAGGCGCTCTTCCGCCCCTTTTCGCTGGGCTCGCTGGAGCTGAACAATCGTATCGTGATGGCGCCCATGACGCGCTCGAAGAGCCCGGGCGGCATTCCGGGCGAGCCGGTCGTCGAATACTATCGTCGCCGCGCCGCCAATGCGGTCGGCCTGATCATCACCGAGGGCACGACGGTCGACCGCCCCGGCGCCAGCTTCGATCCGGCCATACCGAACTTTCACAACCCGGACTCCCTGGCCGGCTGGCGCAAGGTCGTCGACGCCGTGCATGCCGCAGGCGGCAAGATCGCGCCGCAGCTCTGGCATGTCGGCCTGGCGCGCCGCCCGGGAACCGGTCCGCACCCGGACGCCGCATCCGACAGCCCGTCCGGCGTCCTGCCCAATGGCAAGCAGATCGGCGAGCCGATGACCGCCGAAGACATTGCCGACACGATCTCTGCCTTTGCGAAGGCCGCAAAGGCCGCCGCCGAAATCGGCTTCGACGCCGTCGAGCTGCACGGCGCGCATGGCTATCTGCTCGACCAGTTCTTCTGGGATGGCACCAATAAGCGCGACGACCGTTTCGGCGGCGGATTGATCGAACGCACCACCATCGTCCAGGAAATTGTCCGGGCGGTGCGTGCAGAAATCCCGGCCGACCTGCCACTCATCCTGCGCTTCTCGCAGTGGAAACAGCAGGACTACAATGCCCGCCTGGCCCGGACACCGGACGAGCTGGAAGCCTTCCTTGCGCCACTGTCCGAGGCCGGCGTCGACATCTTCCATGCCTCCACCCGCCGCTTCTGGATTCCCGAGTTCGAAGGCTCGGATCTCAACCTGGCCGGATGGACGAAGAAGCTCTCGGGCAAGCCGGCCATCACCGTCGGCTCGGTAGGCCTCAACTCCGACTTCCTCGGCGCCTTCATGGGCGAGAATTCGCAAGCCTCGTCGATCGACAGCCTGATCGAGCGACTGGAAAACGACGAGTTCGACCTCGTCGCCGTCGGCCGCGCGCTGATCAGCGACCCAGAATGGGCCGCAAAGGTCCGCGATGGCCGCTTCGGCGAACTGAGCGATTTCGACGCCGAGAAACTGAAAGAACTGGTCTAGCGGAACAGCTGCAGGAGAATCTGCGGCGACTGGTTCGCGATCGACAGGGCCTGGATACCGAGTTGCTGCTTCACCTGAAGCGCCTGCAGTTCGGCCGCCGCCTTGGCCATGTCCACATCGACAAGATTGCCGATGCCCTTTTCGAGGGCATCGGTGAGCTTGTCGGTAAAGCTGCGCTGGATTTCCAGCCGCTTCGAAGCTGACCCCAGCCGGGCCAGCACGGCCCCGACATTGTCGATGGAGCTGTCGAGCTCGGAAATTGCCAGATCGGCGTTCACGAAGGCACTGACCGTCGCGTCTTCCGACAGGATGATATTGGTTCCGGGGCCACCGGGCGGCCCGTAGGACAGGTCCTCGGCGGCGAAGGTGATCCGGCTGCTGCCATCGTCATTGGCGAGCACTGACAGATTGTCGCCTCCGGATTTGATCAGGTTGATGCCGTTGAATTCGGCGTTCTCGATAATGGTCTTGATCTGGTCACGCAGCTGGACGAAGTCCTCGTTCAGCGCATTTCGGCTCTGTTGGTCCAGGCTGCGGTCCGACGCGGCGAGCGCCGTCTCCCGCATCTCGATCAGGAGGTCAGAAATGGATTCGCTCGCCGCGATGGCGACATCGACCACGCTCGTTCCGCGATCCAGTGACTGCTTGACGACATTGTAGCCGGCCACCTTGGCCCGCATGCCCTGGGCGATCGCGTAGATCGCGCCATTATCCTTGGCAGACGAGACCTTGAGGCCCGTGCTGATCTGGCGCTGAACCACTTCGAGACGTGCATTCGTCTCGCGCAGATTCTGCAGCGCGATCATCGCACCGGCATTGGTGTTGACCGAAAGGGTCATGCAGTCTCCTTCTGAGACGCCACAACAGGGCTTCCGCGAATACTTCGCGTCGGTCACAAGTCATGCAAGATCTGCGCCGCGCGATGACCCAGCCAGGCCTTGCGGTATCAGCGGCGCGCCCTCCGAAATAGGTAAAACTTGCCGGCCTGGCGAGAATTTCTTGCCGCAGCGGCAAGATTTGCCGAGTTGTCAGAGCGGGCTGGCGCGCTCGACAATGGCTGCAACATCAAGCTGCCCGGTCAGCGCACCATAGGCGAAGCTGCGATGATCCGGATCCAGCCGGGCGGCGCAAAAGCCGTCGAAGACATAATCCGGCGAGGCGTGATGCAGTGCTGCGGCCTGCAGCCCCAGAGCCACATCTTCGGTGAAGGCCCGCGCTGTCGCTTCCCCCAGAACACCCGGTTTGAACCAGTCGTCCAGCCGCTGGAGATGGGCGTCGTAGAAGCGGTTGATGCCACGCACCGCCACGAGCTCGGCGCGAACCGCTTCCAGACTGTCAGGCTCCCGGCCCAGCGCCCGCAGCACGTCCAGCGCGATGACATTGCCCGAACCTTCCCAGATCGCGTTGAGCGGCGATTGCCGGTAGAGGCGCGGCATCGGCCCCTCCTCGACAAATCCCGCGCCGCCGTGACACTCGAGCGCCTCGTAGACGAGCCCCGGCTGACGCTTGCACACCCAGTATTTTGCGATCGGCGTGGCCAGCCGCATGAACGCCGCCTCGCCTTCCGACCGTCCCGCCCGGTCGAAACTGTGCGCCAGGCGCAGCCCCAGCGCGACCGCCGCTTCCGCCTCCAGCGCCAGATCCGCCAGCACGGCCTTCATCGCGGGTTGGTCGATCAGCTTCTTCTGGAAGGCGGTGCGGTGTTCGGCATGCCAGAGCGCCTGCGCCAGTGCGGCCCGCATGCCGCCGGCCGAGCCCAGGATACAGTCGAGCCGCGTGTGCTGGACCATGTCGATGATCGTGCGCACGCCCCGGCCTTCATCCCCGACACGCCGCGCCCAGGCGCCATGATACTCGATCTCCGAGGACGCGTTGGACCGATCGCCCAGCTTGTCCTTGAGCCGCATGATATGCATCGCATTGCGCGTGCCGTCCGGGCGCCAACGCGGCACGAGGAAGCAGGTCAGCCCGCCCTCGGCCTGGGCCAGGGTCAGGAAGGCATCGCCCATCGGGGCGGAACAGAACCATTTATGCCCGGTCAGCTCGTACTCGCCCTCTCCACCCGCGGGCAGTGCCCTTGTGGTATTGGCGCGCACATCGGATCCGCCCTGCTTCTCCGTCATCGCCATGCCGAAAGTGACGCCGGCCTTTTCCTCAGCCGGAATGAAGCGCGGGTCATAGCGGCCGGCGGCAATGCGCGGCTCCCATTCGGCCGCGACAGCCGGTTCGGCCCGCAGCGCCGGCACGGCGGCATAGGTCATCGACATCGGACAAACGACGCCGGCATCCGCCTGCGTCATCAGATAGAGCATGGACGCATGCAGCACATGCCCGGCTTCGCCTTCAGTCCAGGCCGCCGAGGACAGACCGGCATCCAGTCCCAGCCGCATCAGCTCGTGATAAGCCGGATGAAACTCGACCTCGTCCAGCCGGTGCCCGTAGCGGTCGAAGGCTTTCAGCTTAGGCGGGTTCTCGTTGGCGCGGCGTGCCCAGTCGACCGTTTCGGCCGCACCGCACCGCGCGCCCATTGCCGACAGGCGTTCCGCGTGCACCTCGCCCCCCGCCGCGACCAGCGCCGACTGCAGCGCACGATCGCTCTTGCACAGATTGACGTCCTCGAAGGGCGGCGGCTGGTTGGTGACGGTGTGGGTGGCCAATTCGGTGTGGGGTTTGTAGGGCGCGGTCATCGCCTCTCCTCCGGGGCTTTCCTTCAGAATGCCACGGATCGCCCCGGCGGCGGTAGACCTTCACCGGACAGAGGTCTTGCCTGCGTCACTTCGCGCAGGCAGTGCCGCGACGGAGCGCCGGTGCTGACACGTTGAAACGGTCCATTCGGACATGCAGGGGCTCCGCCATGACCATCCGCCGCGCCATCTTCTGGACCCATCTGGCTGCAGGCCTCGTCACCGCCCTCTTCATCGGGCTTATGTCGATCACCGGCGTTTTGCTCACCTATGAGCGCCAGATGATCCGCTGGGCACAGGATGCAGCTGTTTCCGCTCCCGCCGGCGAAGCGCCCCTGACCTTTCAGGATCTGGCGGATGCTGCAGCGGCAGAAGGCGCGCAAGCCGGCCATGTGCTCACCGTGCCGGATGGCCGGACCGGCGCCGTGCATGTTGCGGCCGGGCGGCGCAACTCCTTCCTGCTCGATCCCTATACGGGTGACCGCCTCGACGGCGCTGGCGAGGGCATGGAAGCTTTCTTCGGACGTGTCATGCGAATTCACCGGTGGCTCGCCTTCACAGGCGGGCGCAATGATCTGGGCGCCGCGATCAATGGCGCGGCCAATCTGGCCTTCGCGGTCCTCATTCTCACCGGGCTTTACCTGTGGTGGCCGAAGCTGTGGCGCTGGTCTTTCCTGAAAACCCAGCTCCTGTTTCGCCGCCGTTATCCCTCCGCCAAGGCGCGTCACTATAACTGGCACCATGTGATGGGCTTCTGGATGGCACTGCCCCTGCTCGCGATCACGCTGACCGGCGCAGTCTTCTCCTACGGCTGGGCCAATGCGCTGGTCTATGCGGCCTTTGGCGAAAGCGTGCCGGTGCGAGGCGGCCCGCCCGCTCCCGCCGACACCGCGGAAGCCGCGCCGGACGAGCCGCGAGGCCTGGCCGGCGAGCCCGTCCCGCTGGACGCGCTGGTGGCGCTTGCTGTCGCCGAAACCGGTCCCGGCCGCCGGATTGCCATTACCCTGCCTGAGGAAAACGCCGAAACGGTGCGCATCACCGTGGATCACGGCAATGGTGCCCAGGCCAGCCTGATCGACGAGGTCGTGGTGTTCCGCGACGGATCGGGCCTGGCCACGGCAACTCCTGCGCGCCGCTCGCCCGCCGCCCAGGCCCGCCGCTATATCCGTTTCCTGCACACCGGAGAAATCTACGGTCTCGCCGGCCAGACCCTCGCGGGCCTCGCATCGCTGTTTGCCGTCCTGCTGGCCTATACCGGAGCTTGCCTGGGCGTGACGCGGCTGCGGCGGATGTGGCGCGCGCGATAGGCGCGGCGGGTGGTGTGTTCTGTTTGAGAGAAAATGGTGCCCGGGGGCGGATTCGAACCACCGACACGCGGATTTTCAATCCGCTGCTCTACCAACTGAGCTACCCGGGCTTCCGGCAGGCGGGACTGCCTGCGGCGGACTGCCATGACTGGCAGAAGGCAACGGTATAGCCGCCAGCCCGCACCCTGTCCAGCGTGAAATCACCGGCGCCTGACACCCTGACCGGATGCCGTGCCTAGCTCTCTTCGCGCGGCAGACCCGCACCCGCAAGCGGTTCGACAATGGAGTCATCAGCACCCTCGACGGCGGGGATGGCATAGCGGCCCTGGAACCACCGCCCAAGGTCTATATCGGCACAGCGCCGCGAGCAGAAGGGCCGCGGGCTGCGGTCTCCTGGACCTGCCGGCGGGGCCGCGGGCGCGCCGCAGGTCGGGCAGGCAAGGCTGCCGCCAGGCGCGCCATCATCCATGCTGGTCCCTGACATCTCTATCCCCGGTCCTCAATAAGGGTGGCTGTTGCGGCCTGTGACGAAACAACAAGCTCGACCTGCCTGTCAAGCGCGGTCAAGGCCGCGGCCCCGGGCCCGCGAAGCCAGTCGGCCGTCGCCGGCGGACATTCAATACGGGGACGGGCGATCTGCGGGCGAAGCGCAAGCTGCCGCAGCACGGACAGCGCGCCGGTGACGCGCCTGTCGGCGGCCCAGTCAGCGGGGCCACGCCGTCCATGCGGGGCGCGAATCTCGACCAGCCCGCCACGCGTGCGGCCAAGCCGCTCGGGATGGCCCGGATCATCGGCAAGCGCCGCCTCCAGCGCGGCGTCCAGACGGCGCGTCATGGCCGGCGCGGCACGCGGCAGATCGACAGCAATCAGCCCGCCAAGCTGACGAAGCCGAATCTGGCTGGCAATGGCGTGCGGCGCATCGGCAAAAAGCGCGTCCAGCGGGCCGGTGCCACTGTCGAAATCGATGGCGGTCAGCGCCCGCGTCGGCTCGATCCACATCACCCCACCGCCGGCAAGTGGCAGATCGGCGCGGGTGGTCGTGGCGATCATGTCGTCCCAGCGTGCGCCGAATTCTTCGGCATTGCCGGCGGACACAGCCTCAATCTCCAGATGCGGTGACTGAACGGCAATTCTGGCGGCAAGCCCGCCCGGGTCGAACAGGCATCCCGGCCCGTCTTCTTCGCGTTGTCCCGTCTGGCCGGCCTGCCATGCCGCGATCAGCGCGGCGGCATCGCCAGCGAGATCATCCGCAGCCCCGGCATTTCGCCGCAGGATCACGCCAAACCCCGCCGCCCCGTCAAGGCAGTCCTGAAGCGCGTCAAGCGCGATATCCGCAGGCGGGCTTGTCATCCGTGCCGACTGGGCGATGCCGCCCTGGCCCGGCAGCAGAACAAGGGTCGGCCCGGCAAGGCGGGGACCGGTCACAGCCTGCCATGGCTTAGTCTCGCGCGGCGCGGCGGTGATTGTGATGACAGCCATGCCGCCCGCCGTCAGATTGTCATGGCGTGTCGTCCGCACGGATACGGGCGTGCCATCGGCCAGGGTCGCGGTGGCGCGGTTCTGCGCGGCGAAGACACGGTCGATCCGCATGGCATGGACGCTACCGGTGCGATCCGGATCATGGCGGAAATCGTGCCAGGATTCGACCACCCGGTCCCCGTCCAGATGCAGCGCGCGGGTCTGGCCCGGGGCCTGTTCGATCAGGACTCGCGCACCGCCGCTCATGGCAGAAGGCCGTTGCCGCGCAGCATCGCCGAGATGTCATAGAGGCTGAAGCCGACGATGTTGGAATAGGACCCCTCGATATGCCTGATCATCGCGGCCGCCGGTCCCTGGATGGCGTATCCGCCCGCCTTGCCCTGCCAGTCTCCAGTGGCGATATACGAGTCGATCTCGGAGCCACTCAGGCGCTTCATCGTCACCCGGCTGGTCACAAGGCGGGCGACGAGCCGGCCATCAGGACAGCGAAGCGCGATGCCGCCAAGCACCCGGTGCCGCCGACCAGACAGCAGCGCCAGGCACTGCCGCGCCTCGTCCTCGGTTTCGGTTTTCGGAAGAATCATCCGGCCGCGCGCCACCACCGTATCGCCGGCAAGGATGGCGGCTCCGGCGGCGAGGTCATGTATGGCGGCGGCAGCGGCCTTTTCACGCGCCATGCGCCGCGCATAATCGGCTGGCAGCTCGCCGCGACGGGGTGTTTCGTCAATATCCGTGGCAAGCACCTGATCCGGCGTGATGCCGATCTGGTCAAGCAGAGCCAGCCGGCGTGGCGAGGCCGAGGCGAGAACAAGCGAAATTGGTCTGGATGTCATCTCGCCCTCCTCATCCGGTCTTTCTTATCCGGTAAGGGCACAGCGGGGACCGGGCGCGGGCGGCCTGCCGGCAACAGGCCTACTTGAAACGGAATGTGATCCGGCCCTTGGTCAGGTCGTAGGGAGTCATCTCGACATTCACCCGGTCACCGGCCAGGATCCGGATGCGGTTCTTCCGCATCTTGCCGCTTGTATGGGCAAGCACCTCGTGATCATTGTCAAGCTTTACCCGGAACATCGCGTTCGGAAGCAATTCCGCCACCGTTCCCGAAAATTCAATTACGCCTTCCTTGGCCATGAGCGCCTTTCCGCTTTCGTTAGGGAGCCATAGAGATGGCCAAAATCCGGCAAAAGGTCAACCCTCGCCCGCCATTTCATCCGGAAGCCAGAGGGCCAGCCTGCCGACGATGTCATCACGCACAGCGCGATAGGCACGAAGCCGTTCCTCACGCGATCCCTGAAGACCGGCAAGATTGTCGACAGGCCAGTAGAGCGCCTGACAGTCGATTTTGTGGGTGATCCGCCGCGCCTGTTCATGCGCCTCGGGCGAGAAGGAAATGATCACGTCATAGAATTCACAGTCGAGATCATCGAATCCCTTTGGCTGGTGCGCCGAGAGATCAATGCCGATCTCCTCCATCACCGCGATGGCAAAGCCATCCTGCTGGCCAGGCGCAACACCACAGGAATCGGTGAAAATCTGGCCCGGAAACCGCGTCTTGATCAAGGCCTCCGCCATGGCCGAACGCACCGCGTTGATGTTGCAGGCAAACAGCACCGAGCTGACATTCACCGCCGGTGTGATCTCGCCCTGATCGCTGTCGCTGTCTGCCATGTCTCCGGTCCTTCCTCAGGCGATGCCGCTATTTCGTCTGCAGAACGCAGATCAGGGTGAACAGCCGCCGCGATGTCATTTCATCCGTCGCCACCTTGCCGTCAAGCCGGCTGCGAAGAATATCGGCACCTTCATTGTGAAGCGCCCGGCGCCCCATATCGATGGCCTGAATCTGTGATGGTGTCTTCGTGCGGATGGCTTCGTAATAGGTGTCGCAGACCTGGAAATAGTCGCGCATCACGCGGCGAAGCGGCCCAAGCGCCATGTAGAACTGCACAAGCTCGGCGTCGGTCTCGTCACGGATGTCGAAACGGACATGCCGCCCCTCGGCGCGAAGATAGAGATGGAAGGGGCCGGCCGGACCTGCGCCAGCGTCACTGACAGGGGCGAAGCAATTGTCTTCCAGAATGTCATAGATGGCGATGGCGCGCTCATGCTCGGCTTCGGCCGTGCGACGGGGCGGATTGACCTCCTCAAGCTCGATCCGGGCGAGCCGATGCGCTGGCCCGACGGCCAAGTCATCATGCGTTCGCCCGTCTTCCGCCATCTCAGCCTCGCGCGTTCATCCTGATGGTCATCGACAGGGCATGCGCGCCAAGCCCTTCGGCGTTGGCAAGCTCGACCCCGGCCGGGGCGATGCGGGCAAAGCTGCCGGCGTCACATTCAACCATGGTGGTCCGTTTCATGAAATCGACGACCCCAAGCCCGGACGAGAATTTCGATGTCCGCGCTGTCGGCAACACATGGTTCGGGCCGGCGACATAATCGCCAATGGCCTCGGGCGTATAGCGGCCGAGGAACACGGCGCCGGCATGGCGGATGTGATCCAGCCAGTGCCGCGGGTCGCGAACGGCAAGCTCCAGGTGCTCGGCGGCGATCCGGTTGGCAAGCGGCGGCATCTCCACCATCGAACCGACGGTGATGATGGCCCCGTTATCCTGCCAGGACTGGCCAGCGACGGCGGCCCGGTCGAGCGTTGCCAGCGTGGTCGTGACAGCCGCCTCGACAGCATCGGCAAAACCGGCATCATCGGTGATCAGGATGGCCTGCGCGGCCTCGTCATGCTCGGCCTGCGACAGCAGGTCGGCGGCGATCCATGCCGGATCATTGTCGGCATCGGCAATCACCAGGATTTCCGACGGGCCGGCGATGGAATCAATGCCGACCGTGCCGTAGACCTGGCGCTTGGCTGCCGCCACATAGGCGTTGCCGGGCCCGACAATCTTGTCGACAGGCCGGATGCTGTCTGTGCCATAGGCAAGCGCGGCCACCGCCTGCGCCCCGCCGACACGCCAAATTTCATCCACCCCGGCGATGCCGGCGGCGGCCAGCACCATCGGGCTGACATAGCCGTCCGGTGCCGGCACCACAATGACGCGGCGTTCCACGCCGGCGACAGCCGCGGGAATGGCATTCATCAGGACCGACGAGGGATAGGCCGCCTTGCCGCCAGGCACATAGAGACCCGCCGCGTCCACCGGCGAATAGCGCATGCCAAGCCCAACCCCGTCCTCATCCTCATAATCGAACCCCTGCGGGAACTGGCGTTCGTGAAATCTGCGGATTCGCGCCGCCGCCGTTTCCAGTGAGTCACGCAAGGCCGGTGTCAGCCCGCCAAGCGCGGCGTCGATCTCGTCACGGCCAACGGCAAGCTCGGACATGCTGCCGGCCGGCAGACGGTCATATTTCGAGGTCAGCTCAAGAAGCGCGGCGTCGCCGCGGGCGCGCACCTCGGCGATGATGCCAGCCACCGCGTCGGCGACATCCACCGTTGCCTCGCGTTTGGACGCCAGCACCATTTCGAAGCGCGCCTCGAAATCATCCTGCCGGTTATCCAGTCTGACCGCCATCACTCGTCCCTTTCACAGGCCGCCTCATCGCCGGCTGCCATTATGCACATCTTCCGTTGCGACATTCCTGCCGGGCGACATTCCCGCCAGGCCGCCTTCCGGCCATGTGGGGTGTCCATGCCGGCATTGCCATAACAGCACCGGCGTTGGCCATTCCGGTCAGCATGGTTTAACGACAAAAACCCAGTAAAATCAATCTCGGGAAATCAATTTTACGGAAATTGACCCTGCCGGCTAGCAATCCACGTCATGGACCGGCCTGTTCGGGGTCGGCTGGCCTGTATCAATGTCCTCGGCGATCACGGACAGGCTGTCGATGTCGAATTGCAGCGCTGCTCCGCCCGAGAACAGACATTCCAGCCGGGTCGTGCCACCCCCGTCATGGGTTACCCTGATCGCCAGCAGATTGAGAAGCGCGGCGCGGCGGTCCGCCGGCATACCCGTCTGCCGCACGGCGGCGACATTGCGGATCTGCACGCCGCAGAGGCGCCTTTCATAGACCGAGCCGCCATCCTGGCTTGTCACCCCCGGAACAGGTGGCAGGTCCCAGCAGAAGCGGTTGACGACCATCACGAACCGGCGGCCCCCGCGATCATGGAACATGTCCTCGCCAGGGATGATGGCATCCTGAAGAAGCGTCGACAGGACCTCGAGATCGTCCGTGGTTTCGGCAAGCAGCCTCAATCCGCTCTCGAGATGGTTGTTGCTGTGATCGGTCACGATTCGCCTCAGACCCGCTTCATCCTGGCCCCGCAGCGGCCAAGCTTGTCCTCGAGATCGGCATAGCCCCGGTCGAGGTGGTAGATCCGGCTGACCCGGGTGGTGCCTTCGGTCGCCAGCGCCGCCAGCACCAGCGATACCGAGGCGCGCAGGTCTGTCGCCATCACCGGGGCCGGAGTCAGGCTCTTGCGGCCGCGCACCATGGCGATGCCGCCATCCACCTGGATATCGGCGCCCATGCGCATCAGTTCGGGCACATGCATGAACCGGTTTTCGAACACGGTCTCCGAAATCCGCGACGATCCGTCGGCAAGGCACATCAGCGCCATGAACTGGGCCTGAAGGTCGGTCGGGAACCCGGGAAACGGATCGGTGGTGATGTCGGCAGACCCTATGGCCCCGTTGGCGGCAACACGAATCCTGTCGGCACCTTCCTCGACGGTGACCCCGCAGAGCTTCAGAACCTCGGTCAGCGAATCCAGATGACGCGGCCGCGCCCTTATCAGGGTCAGGTCGCCGCCGGTGATCGCCGCGGCGATGGCGAAGGTGCCTGCCTCGATCCGGTCGGGAATGACGTCATGGGTGGCATCGCCAAGCCTGTCGACACCTTCGATGATGATGGTATCGTTGCCATGGCCGCTGATCTTCGCCCCCATGGCGATCAGGCATTCGGCAAGGTCGCTGATTTCAGGCTCGCGCGCGACATTCACCAGTTCAGACGTGCCTTTCGCCAGCGTCGCCGCGATCATCGCGTTTTCAGTAGCGCCGACCGACACCATCGGGAAGACCACGCGCGCGCCGGTTAGCCCGGACGGGGCGCGCGCCTGGATATAGCCGTCCGCCAGCTCGACGATCGCGCCGAAGGCCTGCATCGCGCGGATGTGCAGATCAACCGGACGGGTGCCGATGGCACAGCCGCCGGGAAGCGAGACCCGCGCCTCTCCATAGCGCGCCAGAAGCGGGCCGAGAACCAGAATGGACGCCCGCATCTTGCGAACCAGGTCATAGGGCGCGTCGAAATTGGTGGCAGCGCCGCTCATCACAAGAAGATCGCCCTCACGGCCGACTTCCATGCCGTGATTGCGAAGCAGCACTTCCATCGAACGGGTATCGACAAGATCCGGCACATTGCGAAGCCGCAGCGCCCCGTCGCCGGCAAGCGCGGCGGCAATCAGCGGCAGCGCCGCGTTCTTCGCCCCGCTGATCGCGATCTCGCCGGTCAGCGGCACGCCGCCGTCAATCTTCAGACTGTCCATCTTTCTTCCCCGTAGACAGCGGCCGGACCGGCCGTTCGCGATGCCCCGACATGCCGGCGTCGGCGCGCGCCCTCGATTGTGACTTGCGCCTGTGCAGATTGGCGCGAAGCGCTTTTGCCAGCCGTTCCGTCTTGTCCTCGCCGGAGTTTGTCACGCCGCATGTCCCCTGTCGTGCGATTTATCATGGCGGTGCATGCCGTCAGACACGCCCCGCCTGTTGCGTTAACCAGACCTTTATTGCCGATCGCCGCCTCCCCGCCAATGGCAAAAGACGGCCCAGCCCCGTTCCTGCCTCATTTCCCGGCAATGATCGTGACCCGGCATTAAGGACATATTGTGGCAGGAAAGGCACCGGGATAAAGTGGTCGCCGATGATGTTCCCGTGTTTCACGATCCTGTTGCCATCTTCCGGGGACCGGCATCGGGGATCGGCCTTCCTGACCGGCCAGCCACATTGAGGAGCAAGGAACGACGGCCATGTCATCACCTGTCACCACCGCGATCGGCCGACTGATCAGACGGTTCTGGCTTCCCGCCATGCTGGCGGGCGGACTGGCGCTGTTTCTGGGAAGCGGCGCGCACCGGTTTGTCAGTTGGGAGGCGATCGCGCTTCATTACGGGCAGATCACATTCTATGCCGAGGCGAATCTGGTGGTGGTCGCGCTTGGCTTTTGTCTTCTCTACGCCGTGGCGGTGGCCTTTTCACTTCCCATCGCCCTGC